>ENA-UERX01001850-UERX01001850.1-human-gut-metagenome-genome-assembly--contig:-NODE-1850-length-11755-cov-6.519952_pt1 | contig 11755 bp, 8 predicted proteins | sample MGYA00242992_ERZ507993 | MGnify/ENA primary metagenome ERZ507993 (study PRJEB26167, sample SAMN06115487) | human gut metagenome | host: Homo sapiens | place: China:Chongqing | collected 2015-04-10... | reverse complement strand
CGGTGGGCATCCAGCTTCTGCTGCATAAAACGATCAAGCATTTCCTGCGGGAACAGCGGCTCCTTGTAGCCAAAGGCTTCGCGGATGAAGATCAGGGTCACAACAGTCTGACGGCCCGGGTCCAGCCGCAGGGAGAACAGGGTATCCAGCGGCTGCTGGGTGGGCTGGTGCAATGTCAGGTGCAAAAGGAACCCGCCGTCCTTTTCCCGGCGGCACTCATACAAAAACTCGTCCGTGTCCGGATGCTCGTCCAGACGGTCAAAGCATTCGTCAAGGGGCAGGTCGGTGCGGAACTCCGACAGACCGGAGGGCCCATACTGGCTGCGGCGGCCGTTCTCGCGCCGGGAGAGCAGAAAAACGATCACGCCCAGCACGGCGGCAAGCAGGACGATGGAAACAGCAGTGTTCATGAAGATCCTCCCAAAGAGTTTTTCTTATTGTAACACAACCCGCATCCATTTGTGCTATAATATTTTTAATTCTTTGAAAATTTTGTCAGGAGCCTGCACTCTACTGCGGGCGGGAGGAACGCAATGAAGCTCAAATTCACACGCAAGACCTGGTACTTTTTCCTGCTGGCGGCAGCGGCAGTGTCCATGCTGGGCGGCTTTGCCGTGCTGAGCGGCATGGATTTTTCGGGGCTGGAACTGATCGTGTTCTGCATCACCGGTATCGCAGTGCTGTTTCTGGCGGCGCAGAAGGGGGCACCGGCCAAGGATAAGCGCAATTACACGCTGGTGTTCGTGCTGCTGATGCTCAGCAAGCTGGCGGCAGGCGGCTGGGCGGGCGACCTGTGCTCGGCGCTGGTGTGGCCCGGCCTCCTTGCCATTGAGTACAGCCACGGAAAGCCCATCCAGCGCCCGCTGCAGCTGGTATGCATCTCGGAGGCGCTGCGGCTTTTGTTCTGGCTGCTGACCCGCTATGCTGGCATGAGCGGCCTTGCCTTCTGGACGAACATCATGTTCGTGCTGCTGGCCTGTGCCCGGGGCTGGGCAGCCCTGACCCTGTATAAGACTCAGGAGGAGACCCTGTGACCCAGCGGCGCAGGTCGAAAAAAACGGAAGTGGAGCCGCGCCGCTTTGGCCGGCGCAGCTTTTTGCTGGGGGCCGGTGCCGCCGCCTGCGTGGGCGCGGGGCTGTGGCTGCGCCGCAAAGAGCTTTCCGAACAGGATAAAACAGGGAAACAACAACAAAACGTTAACAACCCGGCTCTGCCTGCGGGCGAGTGGCGGGCTGTGTGGATCAGCTATCTGGAATGGGCGCTGCTGGATTTTTCCACGGCGGACACCTTCCGCGCCGGGTGCGCACAGATGCTGGACGATTGTGCGGGCCTTGGGCTGAACACGGTGCTGGCGCAGGTGCGGCCCTTTGGGGACGCGCTGTACCGCAGCAGCCTGTTCCCATGGAGCCACCTGTGCACCGGGGTGCAGGGGGCAGACCCCGGCTTTGACCCGCTGGACATCCTCCTGCAGGAGGCCCACGGGCGGGGGCTCTCGGTGGAAGCATGGCTGAACCCCTACCGGCTGCGGTCCTCTGCCGCCATGCCGCCCAGCCTTGCGGAGAATAACCTTGCCAACACCCATCCGGAGTGGGTGTGTGCGGTGGGCGACGGGCTGTACCTGAACCCGGCAGAGCCTGCCGCTGCGGATTATGTGGTGCAGGGCGTGGCAGAACTTTTGCAGAACTATGCGGTGGATGGCATCCACTTTGACGATTACTTTTACCCCACCACCGAGGAAAGCATCGACGCGGTGCAGTTTGCGACCAGCGGTGCGGTGGACCTTGCCGCGTGGCGGCAGCAGAACGTGACCGCACTGGTAAAGGCGGTGCACGACACGGTAAAAGCCGCAGACCCGACTTTACGGTTCGGCATCAGTCCGCAGGGGAATCCGGACAACGATCTCAACAGCCAGTACAGCGCTGTGACCGCGTGGCTGGCCGCGGGCGGCGAAGAGCAGGTGGTGGACTACCTCTGTCCACAGGTCTACTGGGGCTATGGCTACACGCTGCAGAGCGGCAGCACCCGCTTTGCCTTTGAGAACATCGTACCCGCGTGGCTGGCGTACCCGCGTGCAGAGGGCGTGGCGCTCTATTTTGGCTTGGGCGCGTACCGTATCGGCGTGGGCGACGGCGGCGCGAACCCGGACAGCGTGAGCGGCTGGAGCACCGGCGATGCGCTGGCCCGGCAGGTGCAGGACCTGCGCGGTCAGAACGCGGGCGGCTGGGCGCTGTACCGGTACGGCAGTCTGTTCGGTGCGGGCGCACCGGAGCAGGCCGCTGCCGAATGCGCTGCGCTGCGGGCGCTGACCGGTAAAGAAGGGTAAAATCGGGCGGCAAACCGCACAAAACAAAGCCGTCTGTCTTGTGCAGTGCGGCGAAATGCGGTATACTATAATTGTATCTGCCCGAAAAATGGGCAGAAGGATGAATAGCAAAGAGAAGCGCGTTGCTTCGTGAGGAAACGTATGAAGATGAAAAAAAGGATCATTGCGCTGCTGCTGGCGGTCCTGCTGGCAGTGGGGCTGACCAGCTGCAAGGATGTCCTGAAGGGCATCGTGCACAAGGTGACGGGCACTTCGGACGAGGTGCAGGAGGAGGACACCACCCGCTGGGCAGATGCGACCGCCGACCCGCTGATCATTCAGGGGATCGCAGACTCCTCTGCCAAGTTTGCCGCGGCCACGGCAGACGGCTGCCTGTACGCCGTGTTCAACGGCATCTGGAGCCGCAGCACCGACTATTTCACTGCACCCACCGGCAGCCTGAATATCATGGCCTGCGGCACCGCCGAGGGCACCCAGAAATTCAAGGTGGCACTGTGGAAAAAGGTGGATGGCGGCGCAGAGTATGTGCCGGACAGCACCTACTATATCCATACCGACGGCACCAACTACCGCTGCACTGTTTCCGGGCTGGACCCGGCGGCACAGTACCGTGTGACCATCTCCTATGATTCCAGCCGCTACTACCTGTACGGCCTGATGAAGGTGGAGGGCGTCGGCTGATGAATACACAGACTAAAAACTCTCTGCTCCTGCTGCTGTGCTCCTTTATCTGGGGCACGGCCTTTGTGGCCCAGAGCGCAGGCTCCGGGATGGGGGCCTACAGCTTTCTGGCGGGGCGGAGCTGGCTGGCTGTGCTGGTGCTGATCCCCACGGTGCTGGTATTTGACGCTATCCGCCGCAAAAACGGCACGGATGCAAAGCCAAAGACCGCCGCCGAAAAGAAAAAGCTGCTGGCGGCAGGCTTTGTGTGCGGCACCCTTCTGTTTGCTGCATCCGCTGCACAGCAGATTGGCATTACCATCAATCCGTCCACGGCAAAGGCTGGCTTCCTGACCGCCATGTATGTGGTGCTGGTGCCGGTGTTCGGCCTGTTTCTGGGCCGGAAGGGCAGCGCGCAGCTGTGGATCAGCATGGTGGTGGCCGTGCTGGGCCTGTATCTGCTGTGCATGAAAAACGGCTTTGGCAGCATCGAATCCAGCGACTGGCTCCTGCTGAGCTGTGCAGTGCTGTTCAGCTTCCAGATCATTGCGGTGGACCACTTTTCCCCGCAGGTGGACGGCGTGCGGCTGAGCCTTGCCGAGTTTCTGGTGGTGTCGGTGGAAAGCACCGCTGCGGCCCTGCTGTTCGAGACACCTTCCGCAGCGCAGTTCGCGGAGAATGCGCTGCCGATCCTTTACTGCGGCATCATGTCCAGCGGCGTGGCCTACACCCTGCAGATCCTGGGCCAGCGGGGCCTGAACCCCGCCATTGCCAGCCTGATCATGTGTCTGGAAAGCGTGTTCAGTGCGCTGGGCGGCTGGATGCTGCTGCACCAGAACCTTTCCGCCCGGGAAGTCTTTGGCTGCGTGCTGATCTTTGCTGCCGTGGTGCTGGCCCAGCTGCCGCTGGAAATGCTGCACCGGGCAAAAAAGACTACCTGACCTCATGGCGGGCAGAAAGCAGGAGACACAGCTGCGCACGGCAGGCGGCATCCAATATGAGCTGACCCGCAAACGGGTCAAGAACCTGAACATCCGTGTGCGGGAGGATGGCACCGTGGCGGTGAGCATCCCCCTGCGGACAAGTGCAGAAGCGGCAGACCGTTTTGTGACCGCACGCGCCGACTGGGTGCAGCAGGCCCGGGAACGTGCCATGCGGCGCGCAGCGCAGGAAGCGCGGCCTCTGCCGGATAAGGAAACAGCGCTGGCCTATTTTACGGACATGAGCGATAAGGTCTACCCGGCCTTTGCCGGAGTGCTGGGCGGGCACAAGCCTGTTATCAAGGTGCGCAGCATGACCAGCCGGTGGGGCGTGTGCTTTATGGCAAAGCGGCAGATCACCTTTGCGCTGCAGCTGTATCATATGCCCCCGGCGGCGCAGATCTATGTGGTAGTGCATGAGTACTGCCACTTTTTGCAGCCCAACCACAGCCCGGCCTTCTGGGCCGAGGTGGCAAAGCTGCTGCCGGACTGGAAAGCCCGGCGGGCGCTTTTAAAGTGACTAAATAGTGGGAAAGCGGATGCGGGCGGTCACAGACCGGCCCGCATCCGAATTGTAAAACAGGAGGGAAGTTCCCTTGGAAAACGAAAAAAAGTCCGGCGATAAATATTCAAAGCTTGCCGGCAACACATTGATCTTTGCAATTTCCAGCTTTTCGTCAAAGCTGCTCACCCTGATCGTCCAGCCGTTCCTGACCTATGCAATGGCGGAGATCTCCGATCTGGGCCTTTCCAAGATCCTGAGCCAGTACGCGAACCTGCTCATCCCGTTCGTGTCCATGGGCATGTCCAACGCCATCATCCGCTTTGGTCTGGACAAGGGCAACAGCGAAAAACAGGTGTTCACCAACGGCCTGCTGACCATTCTGGGCGGCTTTGGCATTCTGGTGCTGTGCTGGCCCATTGCGCAGTTTCTGCCCGATATGGCACAGTACGGCCTGCTCATCTACATCTACGTGCTCATGAGCTGTCTGCGTACTCTGTGCACCCAGTTCGTGCGCAGCCGCCAGTGGAACAAGCTGGTGGCCGTGGATGGCGTGCTGTGCACCGTGGCCACCATGGCTTTCTACGTGCTGTATCTGGTGGGCTTCAAGTGGGGCGCCAACGGCTACCTGCTGGCCATCATCAGCGGCGACCTTGTCAGCGTGCTGTTCCTCTCCGTTACCGGAAAGCTGTGGAACTATGTGGAGCTGAAGGGCGTCAACAAAAACCTCTGGAAGCAGATGCTGCGTTTCTCGCTGCCCATGATCCCGGCACAGATCAGCTTCTGGATCATCAACGCATCCGACCTGTTCTTTGTGCGCGAAATGTGCAGCGGTCTGGACGGCCACAGCGGCGACGCATGGAGCGGCCTGCTTTCTACCGGCTACTTCCTGCCCACTATCCTGACCACGCTGGGCCTGATCTTCTACGATGCATGGCAGCTTTCCGCTGTGACCGAGGAGGAGGGGCGCGCAAAGTTCTTTACTCAGATCTTCCGCACCTATTCCAGCGTGCTGTTCTGCTGTGCTGCCGGCATCATCTGGCTGTGCCGTCCGGTGATGCACGTGATGAAGTCCAACTACTACTATGCATGGCACTTTGTGCCCTTCCTTGTCATGGCGTCCACCTGCAGCTGCTTCAACCAGTTCATGAACAGCGTGTACGTGGTGAATAAAAAATCCACCCGCAGCATGATCACCATGATGGCGGGCGCTGTGAGCAACTGCATCATGAACTACTTTTTCATCAAGTGGTGGGGCCCGGTAGGTGCGACCTATGCCTCCTTCCTTGGCCTTGCGCTGGTGTTCACCCTGCGCGCCATCGATGCCCACAGGATGATCGGGATGCAGGTGCATCCGGGCCGCGTGCTGGTGAATGCGGCCGCACTGGTGGCAGAAGCCTTTGTGCTGCTGGCCGAGACGCCGCTCTACGGCCTGTGGACCGGCCTGATCACGGCGGCTGTTATCCTGTACAACTTTGCAGGCGTGTGGGCCATGGCCCGCATCCTGCTGCCCCGCCTGCTGGGCCGCCGCGGCAAGGCGCTGGTGTCGGCTGTGGATGGCTGGCTGAAACGGTAAAATGTGCAAACGAAAGGCCCCGGGACGCTTAAGTCCCGGGGCCTTTCGCCTTTTATAAATGTGCGATACGGATGAAGCGGATAGCGGTATTACAGGGAGCCAAAGGCTCAGTGTCTGCTGTTCTTGCCCAGCAGGCTTGCCCATGCACCGGCAATCGTCAGTGCAAAGCCGCTGAGAGCCATTGCCAGCGCGGCAAACAGGCTGGTGCCGGTCTGCGGCAGGGCGTGAGCGTCCTGCACAGCGGGATTAGTGGGATTGGCGGGCAGAACAGGGGAGTCCGGCGTATCGGCCCGTGCGTCCTGTACAGGAGGCAGCTGCGGGTCTTCCGGGGTGACGGGGGTATCCGGGCCGGGCTTCGGTTCCGGTTTCGGGTTGGGGTTCGGGTTGGGAGTGTCGGGACCATCCGGGTCGGGTTTCGGCTCAGACGGCGCGTTATGCGCAGCCTTGAGGGCAAGAGCATTGCTGCCGATGGTGATGATATAGCAGCCGTCTTCGCCCTTTTCAATCATGTAGTCCGTGCCTTCCAGCAGGGCGTCCAGATTGGTGACGAACTTCTTTTGGCTGTCCGCATCCCAGCGGGCATCCTTGCCGTCAAGGTACCAGCCATCAATGGGGTGGCCGCAGTCGTCCAGAATCCAGTCATCGCCCACGGGGCGCAGAATCAGGGTCGTGTTGTTCAGGTAGATGTCGTCACCGGCAGTGCCTGCGTGGTTATTGTACAGGGCACCGGTGCGCAGACCAATGGTCGATCTCTGTTCGCCGTAGATGCCACCGCCGTTGCCCGTTGCGGTATTGTGGATGATGTCGCAGTCGGTCGCGGTCACAGTGCCGTTGATAGCATATACGCCGCCGCCGTTTCCGTTTGTGGCGGTGTTGCCGATTACCTTGCTGCCGTTGCTCAGCTCAGCAGAGCTGTTGTTCCACACGAGCAGGCCGCCTGCATTGCCGCCCTTGTTGTTGGAAATAGAGGTATTGTTGGCCTTGACTTCTGCTCCATTATAGGCAAAGATACCGCCGCCCCAGTCGGAAGCGATGTTGTTGTCAATAAAGGAATCCGTCAGTTCAGCCATAACCTTGTTGTTTTGGCCATAGAGGTATATACCAGCACCACTTGCAGCTTTGTTTCCGTTGAAGGATGCCTTGTTGGCATTGATCTGTACGCCATTGTAGGCAAAGATGCCGCCGCCGCCGCTGGAAGCGGTGTTGTTGTCAATAGCGGAATCCGACAGTTCAAGCAAAATGTTGTTGCCGAGGGAATGAGCGAGATAAATGCCAGCACCGGAAGCAGCCGTATTGCCGGTGAATTTGGTGTTGTTGCGCAGGGTGATGTGGGTATCACTGACTGCGGTGCCCAAAGAATAGATACCGCCGCCAGCTGCAGCATAGTTGTTCGTGACGGTGGTGCTATCCAGCGTGATATCACCCGCACTGTATGCAACGATCGCACCGCCCTGACCGCCAGTCTTATCGGTGGTAACATTGCCGTCCAGAGTGGAACCGGTAAGGGTCACATTGCTCTGGCCCACATACATGCCGCCGCCCATAGAACTGGCAGTGTTACGATTGATCTTTGTGTCGGTGATGTTATGAGTGTGGCTGCCGGTGCAATCGGCCTCGGCCACGTCAGGGGAATCATTCAAATAGACACCTGCACCCTTCTTTGCTTGATTGCCCTCAATGGTGGAACCGGTGATATTGGCATTCGTGTGAGACAAAAACAGTCCGCCGCCGCAGTCGGGTGCGGTGTTCTTTGTAATGGTGGATCCTGTGATGGTCAGGTCACTGCCGGCGGCAAGGATGCCACCACCGTCGTTGCGGAAGTCGTTGATAGCCTTATTGCCGGTAATTGTGACCTTGTCCAGCGTTACGGTAGAATTATTGGTATACAAACCGCCGCCGCCAGAAGCCGTCTGCTCAACGCCTGCAGATGTGTTGCTGCTGATTTCACCGCCAACTACGGTAACAGTGCTGTTGTCCTCGGCACAAATGCCGCCGCCGTTGCCCGTGGCTTTGTTTTCTGTGATGGTGCTGCTGTTGACAGTGACCTTGCCGCCCTTAGTATATACGCCGCCGCCACTTTTGGCGGTGTTATTGTTGATGACGGTGTTGCGGCCCAGAACGGCAGTGGAACCCTCTTCAATGCGCAGGCCGCCGCCAGTAGAATCCCCCTTGGGGTTGTATCCGTTTTTGGGTGTGGCGTTATTGTTCTGGATGGTGACGCGGGAAGCGTCGTCGATGGTCAGGCTCGTGGGGCAGCTGAAGCGGTTGCGGCAGGCAATGCCGGTGGCGTTGTTATCCGAGATGTTCAGGGTGCTGTTCCGGACGTCCAGAGAACCGACCAGATACTTGTCCTTGTCCTTGTGCTCGTTTTTGTTAACAGTGATCTCAACGGAAGCATTGCCTTTGTTCTCCGTGCCGGTAACAGTGACGGTAGAATTGGTGAACTCGCCCTTGCCGGTGATGCGGATGCCGCCATAGCCGTTGTTGTTGGCGGTGAGGGTGGAATTTTCCACAAGCAGATCATTGGCGTGGATGCCGTAGCCTTCGTGGTTGCCGCTGATGTTGGCGGTAGAGCCGTTCACGATCTTGACATCGGCACCATTGATGCCGCTGCGCTCGGTGCAGTCGGTGATAGTCAGGGTGCTGTTGTCCACCAGAACATCCAGAGATTCCAAGCCAACGATGCCGGCCCCGTTGCCTTCGGCTTTGAAGGTGGAGCCATCGGTGATGTTGATGAAGTAGGTGCTGTCTTTGTTGCCCTTGCTTTCGTCAACGCCGTCCCATGCAATGGCATTGTAGTAGTTTTTGATGGTCAGGGTGGAGTGGTTGTCCACATTGAGAACGCTGCGGCCGCGGCCAGCCATGTAGATGCCTTGTGCGCTTGCGTCCAGACCTGTGCCATCCATGGAGAGATCGGTGCGGTTCAGCGTCAGGGAAGCATTGTCGGACATGCAGACGGTGTTCCAGTCGTTATAGGTCGTGGAGCCGGCTCCCTTCATGTTAACATCCATATTCTGGAAGGTGAGATCGGAACCCCAGAGCGTGATGCCAGCGATCTGGGACTGGCCTTCTTTCGCTACGAACTTCAGCTTGGGCTTGACAGTGGTTTTTTCCTCGGTACCGCTGTCAGTTGTTGTTGTGACCGTTTTGCCTTTGATCGTCAGTTTTTTGTCTCGGAGATCAATGCCGGTGGAAGTGGCATCTTTGATCACTTCAATGGTGTCGCCGTTATTCGCTTTGCTGACAGCTTCGTCAAAGCTCTTATACTGGGTGGTAGTGCCGTCCTGACCGGTAATGGTGGCAACAGTGTCTTCCTCCATCGGAGTGGTGGGCGCAGCCGGAGCTGGTGCCAGCGCGGCAGTCATCAGTACCGGGGCCTTTGCTGCAGGCGCTTCTGCAAGGACTTTATTCTCAACGGCAGCATTCTGCTCGTTCTTGTCGGCAGCTTCCTGCTTGGACTCGTTAGTGGACTCCTGCTTGGACTCGTTAGTGGACTCCTGCTTGGACTCGTCAGTGGACTCCTGCTTGGACTCGTTAGTGGACTCCTGCTTGGTTTCGTCAGTGGACTCCTGCTTGGACTCGTTAGTGGACTCCTTCTTGGACTCGTCAGTGGACTCCTGCTTGGACTCGTTAGTGGACTCCTTCTTGGACTCGTCAGTGGACTCCTGTTTGGACTCGTCAGTGGACTCCTGCTTGGTCTCGTCAGTGGACTCCTGCTTGGACTCGCCAGTGGACTCCTTCTTGGACTCGTCAGTGGACTCCTGCTTGGTCTCGTCAGTGGACTCCTTCTTGGACTCGTCAGTGGACTCCTGCTTGGTCTCGTCAGTGGACTCCTGCTTGGTTTCGTCAGTGGACTCCTGCTTGGACTCGTCAGTGGACTCCTGCTTGGTTTCGTTGGTAGTAGGAGCGTTCTCAGCGGAAGGCTCAGCCGCAGGGGCAGGCGTTTCCACCGCAGGAGTAGAGCTGGTTGCCTCAGCGCCCGTTTCTGCATTTGCTGCCAGAGGGCTTGCCGCAACGCAGGCGGTCAAAGCCAGAGACATTGCCGCAAGCTTGAATTTTTTGTTGGTCATGATCACTCTCTCCTTCCAGATCTTCACATGTTATAAAAGGGACATAAACCGTACCGGCCCGCATTGGCCGATCCCGTAGCTTATGCTTATGGTTTGGGTATATCACACTTTTGGAAGCCTGTCAACAAGAGGGAGAGCGCTTGAAAAAACGCTGAAAATTAGACGGAATGCCTAAAAAATACGAGTATAATCCTAACAAATAGCACAAAAAGACAGGAAAATGGTAGAATATGGAAATTTGAACGGAGCGGCTTGAAACGCTTTTGAAACGGTAATGAAACAGTGCTGATACGGTACTGTGATGCTGCTGTGACGGCTTGAGACGGTGCTGTTGCAGAACCACCGAAAGAACAAAATGTGAAATATCTGTGAAAGATGCAACGCGCCCGGAAACCGGCGAAAAAAAGAAACCGCTGCACAAAACGCTGTGCAGCGGTTTCGGGATGCGGTTCAGGCCAGCTGCCGGTCCAGCCAGTTACCGATGTCGGCAAACACTTCCTGCTTGTTCGTTTCCACCAGCAGCTCGTGCCGGGCACCGGGGTACAGCTTGCATTCAATGTTCTGCACTCCGGCGTCTTTCAGGCTCTGGATGGCGCGGCGCACGCCCTTGCCCTGTTCGCCCACCGGGTCGGCGTCACCGGCAAGGAAGAGCAGCGGCAGGTCTTTGGGCATTTTTGCAAGGAAGGCCGGGTCGTGCAGGCGCAGGATGCCGCTGAACATGCTGTAGTAGGCGTTCAGCGTGAAGGTAAAGGTGCAGCGCTCGTCGGCCAGATATTTGTCCACCTCGGCGTGGTCGCGGTTGAGCCAGTCGTGGGTGGTGCGGCCCTCCAGCCCCTTGTTGTAGCCCAGAAACGAGGTGTGCGCCACAAAATTGCTGCGGTAGTGCCAGCCATGAAAGACCGCCAGCACCCGGCAGAGGGTCTTGGCAAACTGCACCAGCGCTTTGGGTTGGAAGCCGGTGCCCATGATGATGGCTCCATCCAGCTCATGGCCGTATTCGCACAAATACTGCCGGGCATAAAAGGAACCCATGCTGTGGCCCAGCAGGAAATAGGGCACCCCCGGGTAAAGCTCTTTGGTGCGCACCGTCATGGCGTGCAGGTCGGCCAGCACCGCGCGGTTGCCGTCCGGCTCGGCAAAATAGCCGTAATCGTCTCTGGTGCGGATGGAGCCGCCATGACCCAGATGGTCGTGGCCGGTGACCAGAATGCCCCGCCCGGCAAGGTATTCTGCCAGCGGCTTATACCGGTCGATGAACTCCACCATGCCGTGGGACAGCTGCAGAATGGCTTTCACCTCGCCGTCCGGCACGCAGCGGAAGGCGTGCAGAGACCGCCCCGGCACGGTGGACGGGACGGTGAAATCGATCATCTGGCTCATGGCAGAGCCTCCTTTTTGCGTTTTTTACAGTGCGCTGATCTTGCGGCGGCAGGCCGGGCAGATGCAGTAGCCTGCAAACTGCACCGAGGCTTCGTCCACCTCGCCGCAGAAATCGCAGCTGCCGGCGGGACGGTGCTTTTTGAGCACGATGGAATCCCCATCCACAAAGATCTCGAGCTTGGTGTCGGTGTCCAGATGCATACTGGTGCGCAGCTCCTTGGGCAGAACGATGCGGCCCAGCGCATCGATGCCGCGGACAATTCC
>ENA-UERX01001838-UERX01001838.1-human-gut-metagenome-genome-assembly--contig:-NODE-1838-length-11845-cov-88.350952_pt1 | contig 11845 bp, 21 predicted proteins | sample MGYA00242992_ERZ507993 | MGnify/ENA primary metagenome ERZ507993 (study PRJEB26167, sample SAMN06115487) | human gut metagenome | host: Homo sapiens | place: China:Chongqing | collected 2015-04-10... | reverse complement strand
TGGGAGCAGAAGGAAAAAATATACTCACTCGCAAGAGCTGGTGTGTCGGATGAGGCACTGTGCGAAAGGTACGATGTTGATGAGGCTATTCTTCTGCGCATGTATGATGAAGTGCTGTGTGAGTTGCAGCGGCGTCGTGGTTACAGCGGGCTGAAGACGATTAATGATTTCTTTCGGAATGTTGAGTTAAATAACGATGAGGGTGGTGATTTATGAAGGGTATCGTATTTATGATTGAGGCGATAAAATGACAACAATTGCATGGGATGGGGTTACGATTGCGCACGATAGTCAGTCCACTGCCGGAAGCCTGATTATGGCTAACCAGCAAAAGTCTTTTGTACTTGATGAAAATGATAAGTTTTTTATTTGCGGTGAGCTGGCTGTATTGATTGTTGGTAGTGGTGCTGCTGGCGATGAACGATATGCGAAGCAGTTCATGCGGCGGGCTGTTGATGACATTATGGAAATGCCTGGAGAGCTTGACTTTACTCAGTGGGTATTCACAGAGAAAGGAAGCTGTTTTGCCATCCAGAAGATTCCTGGCAATAAATATCCGGCGGTTTACGCAGTCACTCCCCCGCTTGCCGCTGGTTGTGGGCGCGACTTCGCTATGACCGCAATGTATTTGGGGCAGACCGCTGAGCAGGCGGTAATTACCGCGTCAGCTCTGGATGCGTTCACTGACTCGAACGTTAAAACATATAAATTTAAACACGGTGAGGGGATGAAATGATTATTGAAGGTGAACGTTTTCACGATGTTAAGTTGTTTCTAAGCGACAGCGGCGCGCTGCGCATTGCAGTGTTCATGCTGGTTGCGTCTATGGTTGGCGCGTTGTTTCTTAGTAGAATTGATTGAGGTGGGGTGATGTCGTATTTCTTCCTGATATTCGTAATCACAAGCAACACGTCCAATATGCAGGTGGTGCCGATGCAAAGCATGGAGCAGTGCAGGGCGGCCATTACGGCAATGAAAATCGCTGAGGAAAAGCGGACGTGGAATGATGTAAGTCCAAATGTTGACAATTTGCAATGCGTTGGGGTGAAGTGATGGATATCATTCTTTTTCTTTTGGTAACGGCCGTAGTATTCTGCTTCTACATGCTAATCAGAAATGAATTAGTGTATAAAGCAAGGCGTGACTTTATCGAGTTCTTCTATCACTGCGACCCCAATGGGTATGATTCCGGGAACGAATTTCATGAATGCGTGCCATCATATAATGAGATGTGGCTTAAATTCTGGGTCTTCCCGCTAAGTAGCTTCTACCCCGCATACCATAATCGCAACAAGTAGTCATGCTATAATCCCATCCATGCGATGGGATTTTTTATGGTGACGAAATGTCAAAGTTAGAGGCGGTAAACGCCTATATTCAGCAGCGAGTGGCGAACAATAACAGGCTCATCGAGCGGCAGCGTCGGGAGTTTGGTGGGAAGAACCTTGACCAAAAGCACGATAGGCTTTGGTCGGAGTGTGGCTATAGCCAGGAGATTACAGCAGCAGATTTCCGCTTCGCCTATGAGCGATATCCGTTAGCTACAGCGGCGGTTAACCTTGTGCTCAATAAGTCTTGGCAAGGTATGCCCACCGTTCTTGAGCGCGATGCTGATGACGAGGCAACATCCAAATGGGAAGTTTCGGTAAACAAAATCCTCAAGAAGTCAGCTCCATTTATCAAAGATGCTGATAAGCGCAACCTGATCAACCGCTACTCAGGCTTGCTGCTTCAGATAAATGATGGCGGCCAATGGAGTGACCCTGTTAATGTGACCAAAACAGGCAGAATTAAAGATGCGGCAATCGTTAGGCTAATCCCATGCTGGGAGGAGCAGTTGCGCGTTTCTCAGTGGCAAAATGACGAGTCAAAGGAGGACTACGGACAGCCTTTGATGTTCGAGTACCAGGAAAGCGCCGTTGATGATTTTGATAACGATGGTAAGCCAAAGCGATCGGTTCAAATCCACCCTGACCGTATCATCACCCTAGCAGAGGGTAGTTTTGATGGAAGTATCTTCTCTGGCATTCCTCTAATTCGGGCCGGATTTAACGCTTTAATAGACTGCGCCAAAATTACCGGAAGTTCAGCGGAAGGGCTTCTCAAAAACTCATCACGTCAATTATCTATATCCTTCAACAAAGATAATGTATCTGTGCAATCCCTTGCGCAGCAAATGGCCGTTACGGTAGAAGAGCTGCCAGATATCCTTAATGAAGATATAGAAAGAATAAATGGCGGGATTGACGCTGCGATGTTTGGGTTTGGCAATGATGTGGATGTGCTGTCAGTAACCATGAACGACCCTGAACCGTTCATGTACGTAGCGGCCAGCCAGTTTGCATCATCCGTCAATATTCCGCTTAACTCATTGCTTGGCAGTCGCAGCGGCGTACTTGCGTCCGCAAATGATGAGCAGTCACTTGCCATGATGGCAATGCAACGTCGTGACGGGTGGCTTGATTATCTTATCTCTGTATTTGTTGAGCGTTTAATTAAATTTGGCATCATCGATAAAGCGCCGGAGAATGGGTATTACTGCAAGTGGAATGACTTGCTGGAGCCTACGCAGAACGACAAGGCAGAATTGATTGTCAAGCTGGCTCAGGCGTGCCAGAGTGCGGCAAATGCAGGACTAGACCCAATCCTGACGGCAGATGAAATTCGCTCATTCCTTGGTCTTGAACCAATAAAATTGCCAGGCGGGATGAGTGAGGATGACCCATCACAAGAAGAGTGATGATATAATAAATGTGCAGCTAGGGGGCACCCGAAAAGATGAACGTAGACATCCTGCTGCACCTTCAATCTACGAACCTGCTACGAGGTTAATCATGACAAAAAGACTCACCACGGAAGACTTCATCTCTCGCGCCAGGCAAAAGCATGGCGACAAGTACATTTATCATAAATGTGAATACATCAACGCAAAAACAAAAATCGTCATAACATGTAGGGAGCATGGCGACTTCATGCAATCACCAAGTGACCATTTGCAAGGGAAGGGATGCAAGAGGTGCGCAGATATCTCCGGGTGGGGTAAGAGAAAAATGACAACCGCCGACTTTGTTTTGAAGGCAAGCGCGATACACTGCAACAAGTACACCTATGAAAAAACCGATTATAAGCAAGGTCACCTGAAGGCGTGCATAACATGCAGAAAACATGGTGATTTTCATCAATCGCCAAGTAGTCACTTAAGAGGCTTTGGTTGCCCATCATGCAAGTTTGAATCAAATGCAGAAAGATGCAGAATGACAAAATCAGGGTTCATATCAAGGTCAAAGGAACTGCATGGTGACTCATATGACTACTCAATGGTGGAATATAAAAACAACAGCACCAAAGTTGCTATATCGTGCAAGGAGCACGGATTGTTCATGATGTCACCTAGCAACCATCTTGCTGGCAAGGGATGCAGCGGGTGCGCTAAGCACGGTTTTGATTATAAAAGAGATGGGCTTGTGTATTTCCTTATGGGCGATGGTGTAATCAAAGTTGGCATAACAAATAATGCAAGGCGAAGAATTGCAAGATTATCAAAGAAAACACCTTTTGAATTTTCCTTGATTGCAAAAATAAAAACAACCGGGGAGGAGGCTGCGGCGATTGAAAGGTATTATCATCGCAAGTACGAATCCGCAGGGTTGACAGGGTTCGATGGATCCACTGAATGGCTCAAATACTCACCAGAACTTATGAATGAGATAATGAATGAAAATCCTTCGACTGAACGCCAGGCTGCCACAACCGCGCATATCACAGAGCCTTAGCGACCCGCTAGGCTCCGCGCCACGACTTAATAAGATGGATAAGGATATCGCCGCCAGATACAAACGCATTCGCGCAGCTCTGCTTGAGCTGTTTCATAGCATTCCAGTAGGTGAAAGAAATGCTGAATCAAGCGGTAATTATTATTATGATTTCAGCGCCTCGCGTGCCGCGTCGTTTATGGATGAACTGCAACGCCTGCTTGATCAATTTTTGCTTGAGGGTGATACATTCGATCACGGGCAGATGTGGGCGAATATTCATATTGGCGATGCATGGGCTGCCGGAACTCAAAAAGCAAACTCAGAACTGTCAAGCCTGTCAAGTCTATACGCTGAGCAGCGACCCATGGCAGCCATCCTGTATAGCGAGCCATACCTTAACCGCCTGCAGCTGGCGTACACTCAAGGGTACTCAGACTGGTCTGGGCTGAGTGACTACACCAGGCAGCAGGTCGCATCGGTTGTAATGGAAGGCATTGCTCGTGGTGCTAACCCTCGTGATATTGAAAGCGATATCATCAAGCGCGCCGACGTATCGCAGAGTTACGCTCGCTCTATAGCGCAGACAGAGATAACTGGCGTGCTGCGTGAGTCAAATCGCAAGGAAGTGATTGAGGCGCGCGAGACGCTTGGCATTGAAACCATCATGCTCTGGCAGTCGGCGTTGATGAAGACCACCCGCGTTACTCATGCCGCGCGTCATGGGAAGTATTACACCCCGGAAGAGATTGATGAGTTCTACAGCGAAGGCGCAAACCGCAGGAATTGTCACTGCGCTCAGATACCTGCATTAGTGATGGATGGCAAGCCGGTGATACTTGAGAGGACGCAGGAAAAGCTCGATAAGCAGCGTGAGGCGTGGCAGGACACACACAAAAAAGCCGCCTGATGGCGGCTTTTTATTCTCATGGCGATTAATGAATCAGAAATATAACGCCAAGCAGCATTCCGAAAAGCACCCATACATCCATCTTACACCTCCAGCTTCACGCCAGGAATTTTACCTGCTGCGATGGCGTCGTACACGTCAAACCAGCAAGAGCCATAACCTGCCTTCTCATCAACTTTTCCATTACCTCCGCCTGCATCGCATAACGCCTGTACAGCATCATCGCGCTTCCGCTCTGCTTCTGAGAGGATGGGGCGGAAAATCCAGTTATTATTTTGAAATTCTTCCGTGAAGTTGCCAATTTCAATTAGCCACGCGCCATTCTTCTCATTTATCGCTCTGTATGTACACCATGAGCGTCCGCCATCCACTGACACTTCACACTCATAACCAACCGGCGGCAAGCCTTCGCCATTCCAAACCGGCGCGACACTATGCCCGATGCACTCATTCAGGTCGGCTTCGTCATCCGCTTTGGCCTGCTCTGCTTCCTGCGGCTGGTGCAGGCGGTAGGCGATGATGTTGGAATATGCCCATTCGTGCTCCCATGAATACTCACCAGCGGGGTATCCTGATTGCACACTTCCATTCTTAAATTTGACATCCACAGCTGTGTTTGTGCTAACTGGCGGGTGTTTGCCACCACCCCACTCAATCCAGCCGTCATTCTTCGCAGCCAGCGCGGCTTCGTACTGTTCGCGGGTGATGATGGCGGTTTCGTAGTCACTCGCCAAAACATCAGCAATGAAACAGTCAATTCTAGAACCATTAAGAAACCACCGATCAAAACTAACCTCAAATTTAGCAACGCATGGCTGGCATGTTGCCGGTATGATTTCTCTGTCGCGGTCCTGCGTGATGCAATTGGCACGCTCCGGCCATGACCATCCGTTTTCAATGGTTTCCTCAACCAAAATATCAATCAGCTTCATTTCTTCTCTCCGTTATAAATGCTTTTCAGTTCGCCCATCACATTCAGCCATGCTGCATGCTCATCCATGCCGCGCATCACCAGCTTAACGTAGCGATTGCGAGCCTTAAACATCAGTAGCGGGCACATTATTTGTCGCCCACCGTTGACAGGCAGACTTCACGGGCGACAGCGGCCACTTCTTTCGGTGTCTTGTCTGTCATTTTGTATGCCCCATCAACGATGGCCTTGCTGAGTTGGTTAAATTCAGCGCTATACTGGCCTCCAAAAGAAACAATCAGCGCGAGCTGCTTTGATACGCCAGCATCACGGGCTTCTGCTGCCGCTTCACCGAACTCACCAACTGCATTGCAAAACTCGCCAGCCGACGCACCAAATGAAGCCATTGCGAATACTGCTGCTGCGATTAATTTTTTCATTTTTTACTCTCCTGTGTTTGTGTATCTACATCATCGCTTACGATTCAATCTACGTCAAGACTATTGTGATAAAATAATCTGCATCACCGGAGGTAAAAATGAAACTATCGCAGCGTGGCATTGATTTAATTAAACAATTCGAGGGTTACAGCTCGAAGGCATATCCAGACCCAGCCACTGGCGGAGCGCCGTGGACTATCGGTTACGGTACAACCAAAGGCGTTAAGCCAGGCATGGTTATCACCGCACAGCAAGCGGAAAAGATGCTGCGTGACGACGTAGCGAAATTTGAAAGCGGCGTCTCATCACTCATCACTGCCCCAACCACTCAAGGTCAGTTTGATGCAATGGTGTCGCTGGCCTACAACATCGGGCTTGGTAACTTTGGCAAATCAACTCTGCTGAAAAAGCATAACGCCCGCTGCTACACCTGCGCCGCAGACCAGTTCCGGGTATGGAATCGCGCTAATGGCAAGGTCATGAACGGACTCACAAAGCGCCGCGCAGCAGAACGTCAGGTTTACATGTCATGAGGCGCCTCAGTAACTGGCTTATCGGCATTTGGGCGTCATTCTGCTCGCTGATTCAGCTCTGGCCTGATGCTATGGTTCATGTGTGGGCTTTCATGCCTGAAGACCTCAAATCTGCTATTCCGCCGATTGCAGTCAAGGCAATCAGCTACAGTATTCTCGTTGCTTCGCTGCTTGGGAAAATGCACGGCATGAAGAAAGAGATTAGGGCGCTGAAAAATGACCAGAATTAAGTTAATTCTAATCGCCATAGGCGTCGCGGTAATCATTGCTGCATCTGGTTATGGCGCTGGATACATGAAGGGATGGTATGCGCACAGCGAAAAAGTTAATCGTGACGCAGAAAAGCGCAGGCAGGAGGTGCAAAGCAAGCAGGCTAAGTCCACGGCGCAATCTCAGCAAGTGCGCGTTGTGACTGAAACCAAATACAAAACCATTTACCGTGACGTGGTGAAATATGTCTCCGACCCGAATCGTAATGTGTGTGTTTTTGATGACAACTATCAGCGGTTGCGCCAACAATCCCTCGACGCCGACGCCTCCATCGGCAGAGATGCTGGGTCAGGTGTGCGAATTGTCGAAAGTGGCGCCAAAAAATAGCGACGAAAGTATCGTTATGGAGAACCAGAACACGGAGTGCGCCACAAAAAGAAAGATGACGATTTACGACTGGCAGGATTGGTATCGTGATAACTTCCAATAAAAAAGCCCCACAAGGGGCTTTGTTTTAACCTTCTCCGTAGCCAACGTCACGCATAAAGCGCCTCCATTTTATACCCAAACATGATTGCATTCTGATGCTCAACACTACCAGCAAATGCCAGATAACGGCGACCACGATTGCTGGTGATGATGTGGGCTACCGGTTCTCGCTTCATAACTTCACCATAGACGCTTTGCTGACACTTTTGTTGATGTGCTGGATGCACTTGATAATCACCCCAACCTCATCGTGAGTAAACAGGCTGCAATCATATGCAGCATTGACTTTGTCGCCAGTCACTGCAATAGTCAGGTGCTTGCCTTTTAATCGTGCGGCAAACCCATTGCACTCAAAGTGCCCCGACTCTTGTGCTTCAGTGCTTTTGCATTGTGCCATCACCTTACCTCCTCATTCAGTTCGTTAACAATTAATGTTGCATAGCCAGCAATATCTTTCCAGCTATCGTCGTATGTCGGGTCGCCATTCAGGATTCTACCGATTTTATGCTGAATCATGTCCAGCGCCTCACGTTGGCTTGGGGTGAGGTTATGCCACCCGTCAACCTCGCGCATGGCGAATTTCAACTCCTGCATGATGGCTGCGCCGTCTTTGAATTTGCCATAACGGCTGCCGCGCTCGGTGATGAGGGCTTCTGTTGAGATGATGCGCCAATTCAAGTCATCATCAGTTACTGGCTCACGATGGGCGATAACAATATCGCCAGCCTTTTCGATATCCTTATCTCGCCCTGCGTAATCCGCGCTGAGGTAGTGGATTTTGCCACTGGTTGCTGACTTCACAGCAAGAACGGCATCTTCATGACCATTAAAATAATCAGCACTTCCTTTCAGGTATTTGTATTTCATCACTCCACCCTCAACGTAACTTTGTTTTTCTCATCCACGCTGAAGTGCTCACGCACAAACGCATACATTTCTTCAGCACTCCATTCACGCATTGCTACATAGCAGTGCGCGTAATATCTGACATCTCGCAGGCTTAACGGCTGGCGCTTAGCGATAATATCAGTCAGTACTTCCAGTGGTTCTTTGCGTTGTCTCGCCATTGTCGCTCTCCTGTGAAATCATCTTGACTAATCTACGTCAATTAGTCAATACTAGGTGTTGTAGATTATAACATCTTAATGCGAGTGATGTGGATATGAACTTTATTGACTTGTTTGTTTACGAAAACGGCAAGCTTTACTGGAAGGTTAAGCCGTCAAACAACGTAAAGGCTGGCGCAAGGATTGGGTGCCTGGAGCCAACGACAGGTTATCGAAAGGTAAAAGTAAAATACACCCAGACATATGAGCACAGGATTGTTTGGGAGCTATTTAACGGACCAATACCGGAAGACATGGAAATTGATCACATCAACCACATCAGAGATGACAACCGAATAGAGAATCTCAGGCTTGTTAACAGGAGAGAAAACACGAGAAACAGTTCAATCAGGAGCGACAACACCAGTGGTGTTGTTGGTGTTTGTTTTGATAAAAAGCGCGGCAAGTGGTACGCGCAAATAGTCTTAAACGGAACAAGGCTGCACTTAGGTCGCTTTTCAGAAAAGAGCGAAGCAATAAAGGCCAGACTTGAAGCTGAAATGAAATATGGTTTCCATGAAAACCATGGAATCAATAGGCCAAAAAGAATGATAAAAGGTGGCGTGGAATGAAGAAGTGGCAGGAGGTGACAGAGGTTCATAAGCGCGATTGCCGGGAGACTCTGCAAATGCTTAATGTTCCAGAGTCAATCATTAAATCTATCGAGCAGCGCATTGACCTGGCTGCTATGGAGGCCGCCCATGAAGCCGAGGAAGCGCAAATGTTGTCATGGATGGACAGAACTCTACCGGGCGTTTTACATCGTGGTAAGACTACCGATTGAAGATGATGACGGGTATCTGCACAACCATAGTCAGGTGCTCAAATATTATGGCGTTCACTACAAAGTGCTGATGGAGAGAAAAAATGAATACTGATCAGGTGTACGAAAAAGAATTGCTGAACAAGCTGGAAGAACTCGACCGCACTCGCGCATGGGTTGAAAGCGAATTGCGCGAGGTTCGCAACCGCATGCAGCGGCAGGTTAACCGCGAAATTATCGAGTGGCGCGAAGGGCGCCCGCATTTCAGCAATATTGGTGAATGGGTGGCGAAATGAGCAAGGCCAGCACCCTGCATCGGTTAATCATGGCTGATATCAGGGAAAACAACGCAAGGGCCAGATGGCAGCGAAACCAGCCCGACCGCCGAACATTGAAACAGATGCTACGCGCCAGTTTCGGGCGACCTGGCATAAAACGCGATTATCGCAGGGACAGGGTTCTACTTAAACTATGTGATATTCAGATGAAATTTATTATTAAGGAGGCGATGAATGAAACCAATGATGAATGATGACGGGCTGCTTGAGTGCGCCCACTGCGGATCAATGGATATCAGAATTGAAACTGATGATGGGTGGCGATACATTGAATGCGGCGAATGTGAAATGCGAACGGCAGAATATCGCAATGACGAATTCATGCGCAGGAGATGGAATACCAGAAATGGCCACCTCTATACCGCTGACGACTACAAACAGGATGCAATGGAGCGCGCAAATGGACTTTAAAACGCAAATACTCACGGTGATAGAGCGCTGTGGTGGCGCAACCAATGCCATGATACGCAAGCAGACTGGCATGACAAACCGAGCCAGCGTTACAGGTTATCTGATTGAGCTGGAGGGTATGGGATTTATTATTAAAGAGGAAAGCGTCAGCTATGGCAGGCGCTGCTTTAAGTATTTCCTCAATCCCGATAATACTGCTCTTGACCTGGCAATTCAGACCTATCTTGAGGCGAACCCGGGACGCAAGAGCAAGCAGATAGCAGAGGCTGTAGGCGTCAATTACACCATCCTCAAGGCACGCATGCGCTATCTGGCAAGCATTGGTCAGGTTGACCGCGAAATGCTTCCCGGCGGCGCATGGAAATATTACTGGCAGGAAATCATCCCGTTTGGAATGAGTCGTGACAGGATGATGTTTGAAAAGCTGCTTGCCGGGGCGCGTCAGTCATGTGGGCGGTAAAGCATAAATCAGGAACCGTGCTGTTTGTCACCAACTGTGAACGCACGGCCAATAATCGTAGAGAGATGGGGTGGATAGTGGAAGAGCTAACAGCAATAGAGAGATTGAAGAAAATAAATGGGGGCTCATTGCCTTTATCGCATGTGGTTTAGTGGTATGGGGAGTTTATTCCCAATTACCCAAATTAAATTCCGAATTGGCTCAAGCCGACAAAGTAGAAAGCGGAGATAAAGCAAAAAAGAATATTTTGAATGTGAACGCACTAAAAGTCCGTACGGGTGTCCTCACTGACGAATTCACAGTAAGCGGCAATCTATTACCAGACGAAGAAGTAGACCTTTCCTTCGAGACATCCGGACAAGTCGTAGAGATTGGGTTCAAAGAAGGAAGCCACGTCACCAAAGGCCAACTACTTGCCAAGGTAAACGACAGGCAATTACAGGCCGAATTGAAACGCTTGCAAGCCCAACTCAAACTGGCCAATGACAGGGTGTACCGTCAACGCACCCTATTGCAGCACGATGCGGTAAGCCAGGAGGCATACGAACAAGTACGTACGGAACTCGAAACCTTAAAAGCAGAAATCGACATCGTAAAAGCCCAAATAGAGTTAACGGAATTACGGGCACCTTTCGACGGAGTGATCGGCTTGCGCCAAATCAGCGTGGGAGCATACGCCTCTCCTACCACCATCGTGAGCAAACTCACCCGTATCATCCCGCTGAAAGTGGAGTTTTCCGTCCCGGAACGTTATGTGAATGAAGTCAATCCGGGTACGGCTCTGACATTCACCATAGACGGTTCTTTACAAAACTTCCCGGCAAAAGTATATGCCAAAGAGTCTGCCATTGACGAAAATAAGCATACGCTGAAAGTCCGTGCCTTATATGAGAATCCCAACGGACGCCTTACGCCGGGACGTTATGCCAGCATCAATCTCAAGAAGCAGGAAATCCAAGATGCCATTGCTATCCCGGCCGAAGCCATCGTACCGGAAATGGGTAAAGATAAAGTATTCTTATATAAATCCGGCAAAGCCCAACCGGTTGAAGTGACCGTAGGTCTGCGCACAGAAGAACGCGTGCAAGTATTAAAAGGATTGCAGGTGGGAGACACGCTAATCACATCAGGAACGTTGCAGTTGCGCACCGACTTACCCGTTGTACTCGACCGCGTAGATTAAGAGAAGGAGGACGTATATGAATATATCAGAGTTAAGTATCCGCCGCCCCGTATTGGCTACCGTGATGACCGTAATCATCCTGTTATTCGGAATGATTGGTTATTTTTATATCGGTGTACGTGAATATCCATCGGTGGACAACCCGATTATATCGGTTTCCTGTTCGTACGCAGGAGCGAATGCCGATGTCATTGAGAACCAGATTACAGAGCCGTTGGAACAGAACATCAACGGTATTCCGGGTATCCGCTCTCTGACGAGTGTCAGCCAGACGTGTACGAAGGATAGAATCACGCACATAAGCCACAAACTGCTTATATTCAGAATTGGTGATTTCGGT
>ENA-UERX01001836-UERX01001836.1-human-gut-metagenome-genome-assembly--contig:-NODE-1836-length-11860-cov-2.854961_pt1 | contig 11860 bp, 9 predicted proteins | sample MGYA00242992_ERZ507993 | MGnify/ENA primary metagenome ERZ507993 (study PRJEB26167, sample SAMN06115487) | human gut metagenome | host: Homo sapiens | place: China:Chongqing | collected 2015-04-10... | reverse complement strand
AGGAAACATCATACATATCAATAAATTCATCGATATATTCCAGATATTCCAGTGTATCTTCCAGAGTGTTTCCACCCGGTACTCTCTCTTCTGCAGAGATACGAACGATGATCGGGAACCACGGTCCTACGTTTTTACGTACTTCTTCAAGTACCATACGCGGGAAGCGCAGACGGTTTTCTACGGAACCGCCGAACTCGTCTGTTCTCTTATTATAGTAAGGGGATATGAACTGGCTCATCAGATAGGAATGTCCACAGTGAATCTCGATTGCGTCAAATCCGATTGCCTGAACACGCTTTGCAGCCTCTCCATATTTTTTAACAGTTGTGAGGATTTCTTCTTTTGTCATCGGACGCGGTGTTTCGCCGCCGGCTTTTGTCGGGATATTTGAAGAAGAAACTGTTTCCATTCCGGTTCTTGCAGAAGATGCGGAAGCTCCGGCATGGTTGACCTGAATTGCTACTGTAGCACCATTCTTATGAAGGTTTTCTACGAGCTGATAATAACGCGGCATAAAGCTGTCGTGGTCGATACGGATCTGGCTGGTGCCGTTGGATCCTACCGGATACTCAATGTTGGCATTTTCCAGAATGATTAAACCTGTGCCGACTTTTGCGCGGAGTGAGTAATAATTCATGTGACGGTTACTCATCTCACCGCTTGTCTCACCATAGTTTGTTCCCATCGGGGTCATTGCGATACGGTTCTTGATAGTAGTTCTTTTGATTGTTATAGGTTCAAAAATCTTTGGGTATTCACTCTTCATGAAATTATCTCCTTATCAGTAAGTAACATTCACAAATAACATTCATAAACTCGAGTGGCAATCCTTTGTTTGTGACACAATTATCATAACTCTTTGTATTAAAAATTAACAATATCTTTCAGATAAATTTTTGATACGTTTTCGGTATCATTCGCATCTTCATCCTGCTGTGTCTTCATATATTCAATAAAACGCTCAACAGCCGGCAGCCGGTAACGGTCTTTCATCCAGAACATAAATACCTGACGATAGATTTCCAGTCCCTTCAAACTGTGAATATTGATTCCCACTGCCTGCTCCAATATATCCGTCCTTGGCATCAGTGCGATTCCGAAATTTTCCCTTACAAGAGATACGATCGAATATTCATCCGGACATTCTACAATCATATTTGGACTGACCTGATATTTCTTATATAGATGTTTTGCATACGTCCCCATCCAGGATTCCTTCTCATAGCCAATTACCGGATAATGATTCAGTTCTGCAAGCGGTACTTCCCTTATTCCGGCAAGTGGATGCTGTTTCGGTGTAATGATAACCAGCTCCTGAGCACTGAGTGGAAAAAATTCCATATCATCTTTCTGAAGATAGCCGCCAAATCCAACGTCAAGCTCGCCGGTCCGCACCTTTGCAGCGATTGCCGGTGTATGATTCTGCCAGAAATTAAACACCACATTTTTGTTTTCTTCTTTATTTAAAAATTTTCGTACTTTATGTGGAATATAATGGCCCGCAAGCGGAAAAATATAACCGATATCAATCTTTCCGCCATCTGAAGAAAGCTCCTGCATCTTACCGACCGCCACATCACAGTCACCCGCGATCCGGTCTGCATGCTCCAGAAAAAGGTATCCTGCTTTTGTAAGCGTCACTCCTCTGCCTTTCTTTTCAAAAAGAGCCACACCGAGTTCACTCTCTAACGCCGCCATGGAACGGCTCAAAGACGGCTGTGAAATATAGAGTTCTTCCGCTGCCTGATGATAGTTTTCCAATCTTGCTACTTTTTGAAAATACAGAATCTGATTCAGTGTCATTTCCTTCTCCTCCTGTATATAATCTCCCATATTCCGGTAATTCCCCGTATTACCTTTTCTGATTATTATACCACACCACCATTAATGCATTCAATGCATTAGTTTTTCCCTTTAAAAGCATTAGACCACATGCATTGTACCTGTTAAAATACAGTTAAATGTTATTTTTTTAACACAATTCACCACGGCATTTCTAAAGTTTGTGACAGAACCCAAAGAAAACCGAAATCACTTTTTAAGAAAAGGAGAACAACATGAACAAGAAATATCTGCCAAGTGCATTGATTTTGTACTTGAACTACTTCATCCACGGTGTTGGATGCTCTATTCTGGGACAAGCAGTTATTAAGGACGCGCTTGCAGGCGCATGGGGCGTTGAGGCAATGGCAATCACAGCAATCTCTGCTGCACTCGGTCTCGGCCGTCTGATCGCACTTCCATTCGCAGGACCGCTCTCAGACAAACTTGGCCGCCGCATTTCCACAGCAATCGGAAGTGCTTCTTATGCAATCTACCTGATCGGTCTTGCACTTGCATTTAATGCCGGAACAAACGGTGGTTACACCATCGCTTATGTATGTGCAATCCTCGGTGGTATCGCAAACTCCTTCCTTGATACAGGTATCTACCCGGCAGTTTCCGAGATCATCTACAAAGCTCCAGGCGTTGCAACTATGGGAATCAAATTCTTCATCGCAATCGCACAGATGCTTCTTCCATTCGTACTTGGCGCTACAGTAGCTACAACAGCTTCTGGACTTACTTCCTACAACCGCCTGTTCTACGGATGCGGTATTATCTATATCGTACTTTTTGTACTTGTATTCCTGTTCCCGCTTCCGGATGCTGACCAAAAAGCAGCCGGCAAAAAAGAAGGACTTATCGACAGCCTGAAACACACACATTTCTCTTTCGAATCCATCGCAATGATCCTGATCGGATTCACATGTACAGGTACTTTCCAGTTATGGCTGAACTGTGCACAGAACTTTGCAAAAGAAAATGTTGGCTGGGCTGATCCGTCCATCATGCAGACATACTACTCTGCAGGTACTCTGATCGCACTTGTAGTAACTGCACTCCTTACAAGAAAAATCAAAGACGTTCGTTTCATCGTTATCTACCCGGTTATCTGCCTTGCAACTCTGATCGTTGTTCTTACAGGCCAGAGCCAGACACTGATGATCGCCGGTGCATTTATCATCGGATGGGCAGGTGCAGGCGGACTTCTTCAGATTGCAACATCCGTATGCAACATGTTGTTCCCTAAGATCAAAGGAACTGTTACAGCACTTGTTATGATTGCATCTTCTCTGTGTAACTACACAATCCTGACAGCAGCATCCAAAATGCAGCCTTCTCAGGTTATGATCATGAACATCGTACTTACTGCAGCAGGTGTTGTACTTGGTCTCTTTGTAAACATTCGTTACAAAAAAATGGTTGCTCTTGCTGAGGCAGACAATTAAAATAATATCAGGGTGAAAATTCAAAAAGAAAGGAAATCATCATGAATACAGTTAAAATCCGTGACATTGAGATTGGTACAGGCGCACCGAAGATCATCGTTCCGATCGTTGGCGTCACAAAAGAAGACATCATTGAAGAAGCAAAAACATTTGATTCTATTCCGATCGACGTTGTTGAATGGCGTGTAGACTGGTTTGAAGGTGTATTTGATTTTGCAAAAGTAGAAGATGTACTGAAAAACCTTCGCGAGGTTCTTGGAAACATCCCGCTTCTTATGACTTTCCGTACTTCCAAAGAAGGCGGCGAAAAAGCTATCGAACCGGAAGCTTATGCTGAACTGAACATCAAAGCTGCACAGACCGGATATGTAGATCTCGTTGATGTTGAAATCTTTACCGGAGATGATATCGTAAAAAAAATCATCGACGGTGCTCACGCAGCCGGAGTCAAAGTCATCGCTTCCAACCATGACTTCTTCAAAACTCCTGCAAAAGCAGATATCATCTATCGTCTCCGCAAGATGCAGGATATGAACGCTGATATTCCGAAGATTGCAGTTATGCCTCAGAATAAAAAAGACGTTCTGACACTTCTTGCTGCTACAGAAGAAATGACCACAAACTATGCAGACAGACCGATCATCACCATGTCAATGGCAGGTACCGGCGTTATCAGCCGTCTCTGCGGTGAAGTATTCGGTTCTTCCATGACCTTCGGTGCTGCAAAGAAAGCCTCCGCACCGGGACAGATGGGAGTAAATGATCTGAATACAGTCCTTGGACTTCTTCATAGCGCAATGTAATGCAGCTATAATTACTTCTTTAAAATACCGGTATTTTTATTTAAAATAAAATTACTGGTATTTTTTATAACTGTAAAGCGTTAAACAATTATCCGCATAAAAATATCTATACTTAATTTTTAAGGGAGGTCCTTCATGAAAAAATCACTTCACTGGCTGGACGAGAACCTCGAAGAATTTATCCTTGTTCTTTTCCTGATCGCCATGACGCTGATCATGGGTATTCAGGTCTTTTGCAGATATGTTCTTGGCATGTCCCTGTCCTGGTCTGAGGAACTTACCAGATACCTCTTTATCTGGTGTGGATTTTTGAGCGTCAGCTACTGCAGCAAAAAATGTCTTTCTATCAAAATCGAGCAGTTCGTTGCGATTTTTCCCCGTCGTGGTAAAGCTTTATTTAAAGTAGTCAACCATACTTTTGAGCTGATCTTTTTCATCTATATGATTCCATTTGCCTGGTCTTATATGATGTCTTCTGTTCACAGTGGACAGCTTTCACCGGCTTGTGGTATTCCAATGTATTATGTACAGGCAGCACCTCTTGTCTCCTTTGTTCTGGTTGCCTTCCGTGTCCTGCAGCGCTGGATCATCGAGTTCCGTGTTGCACGCGGCGAAAATGTATTTGATCCGGCTCATCCGGAACGCAATACTCCTGAGTCCTTCATCCAGGCAAATGCCGAATCACTCGGCGAAAATGCGCTGGAATCCGGTATCGACAACCGTATCAATACCATCAAAAATTCGAATGAGGAGGAACGCTAATGCCAGTCGTAGTTTTATTTATTATCTTTGTAGCCTTACTGGTCATCGCAGTTCCGGTATCCATCACTCTTGGGATTACATCTGTTCTTCCGTCCGTGTTTGATCCGTCCTTTACTGTCGGTGCCAAATATCTGATCCGTGCCATGTTCGGCGGTCTGGACTCTTTCCCGCTCCTTGCGGTTCCGATGTTTGTCCTTTCCGGTATCATCATGGCAAAAGGTGGTATTTCCAAAAAACTGTTTGATGTTTTTGCATACTTCCTCGGAAAGTTCACCGCTGGTATGCCGTGTGCTGTTATCGTCACCTGCCTTTTCTATGGTGCGATCTCCGGTTCTGCTCCTGCAACTGTTGCCGCGGTCGGAAGTATGACGATCCCGATCCTTACAATGCTGGGATATGACCTTACGTTTTCTACTGCGATCGTAGCCGTAGCCGGCGGTCTCGGTGTTATCATTCCACCGAGTATTCCGTTTATCATGTATGGTATGGCTTCCGGTGCCTCTGTCAGTGATCTGTTCCTTGCAGGTATCATCCCGGGACTGATGATCGGCGCACTCCTTATGTTTTATGCCATCTATCACTGCAAACGCTACGGTGAAGACAAAGAAAAGATTCACAGCGAAGTACAGATGCTTCACGACAAAGGTCTTCTGAAGGTTCTGAAAGAAAGTTTCTTCGCCCTTTTAAGTCCGGTCATCATTCTCGGATGCATTTATACCGGTGTTGCTTCTCCGACTGAGGCCGCCGTTATCTCTGTATTCTATGCACTGATCATCAGCCTGTTTGTATACAAGAGTATCAAGATCCGTGATATCTGGCCGATCCTTGTGGAGGCAATCCGTACCTTTACACCGATTCTTTTCATTCTGGCAGCATCTACCGCCTTTTCCAGAGTCCTTACTCTGATGCAGGTACCACAGACTGTCAGTGAATTTATCCTGAACAACTTCCACAGCCCGGTTGCGATCCTGCTGATCATCAACGTATTCCTGCTGATCGTCGGTATGGTCATGGATACCACACCGGCAATCCTGATCCTTACACCGATTCTTCTGCCGATCGTAGAAGCCATCGGAATGAACCCGATCCAGTTTGGTGTTATCATGGTTGTCAACCTTGCGATCGGATTTGTTACTCCGCCAATCGGTGTTAACCTGTTTGTTGCAAGTTCTCTGACGGATGTTCCGGTTATGCAGATTGCAAAGAAAGCCATGCCAATGATCGCCTTCTTCCTTGTTGCACTCCTGCTGATCACCTTCATCCCGGCACTTTCTATTGGAATCTTATAGGAGGAAAGACATGAAAAAATTTACTACAGCTACTACAGACATAAAAAAGCGTCGCATCCTCCGTGCGGTTCCGGTGCTGGCAGCTGCCGGAATCTTAAGCGTTGTTCTTGCCGGATGTGGTTCTTCCGATGAGGAAGTGCAGCGTTATTCCTGGCCACTGGCAACTGCAAGCCCCGAAGATACCGTCACACAGCTTTTTGCAGAAAAATTCGCCGAGGAAGTTTCTGACTTAAGTAATGGCAAAATGAAAATTCAGGTATACGCAAACTCCACACTCGGAGGCGACCGTGACCTCCTGGAGACCTGTTCCGACGGTGATATCCCGTTTGTCGTACAGAATACAGCTCCGCAGGTTTCTTTCATGAGTGATCTGGCAGTCTTTGACCTTCCATGCGTGTTTGATTCTCTGGATGACTGCCGTAAAAAGATCGATGATCCGGAATTTTACAGTCTGATCAGTGATGTTTATACAGACGGCGGCTATCATCTGCTTGGTATGGCAGATCAGGGATTCCGTGTTATGAGTACAAATAAACCAGTCAACAGTTTTGCAGATTTCAAGGGTCAGAAGATCCGTACCATGGAAAACAGTTATCATCTGGCATTCTGGAAAGCGCTTGGTGCAAACCCGACTCCGATGAGTTTCAGTGAAGTATATATCGGTCTGCAGCAGCACACGATCGATGCGCAGGAAAACCCGTATGAAGTTATTGTTTCCAACAATCTGTATGAGCAGCAGGATTACGTCGTAGAGACGAATCATCTGCCGCATCTGATCTCTCTGATCGTCAATGATGAGTTCTTTAAAGACCTTCCAAAGGATGAGCAGGAAATCATGACGGAGGCTGCACAGCTTGCTACAGAGTATGCAAGAGAACAGTCTGATGCACGAATTGCAGATAAGATTGCAACGATCGAAGAAAGCGGAACAGAGATCATCACACTCTCTGACGAAACACGTAAAGAGATCCGTGAAGCAGCAAAAGGTGTGTATGAATCGATCAGGGAAGTGATTGATCCTGCAATCTATAATTCTTACATGGATGGTATTGAAGAATAGTAATATAGTTCCAAAAAAGTAGTATCCTGTCTGATTTCTACAGGCGGTTTCAAAAATTCGGATATACTAAGGAAAGAAAATCCTACAAAAAACGTCCATCAAAATGCCAAACTCGCTTACGCTCAAACAGTGTCATTTTGATGGACAAAGTAGTATTTTATTTCCAAAGTATATCTTCGAATTTTCTCAAGGCCTGCATAACCCAGACAGGATACTCTTTTTTACTGTATTCCCCTTCTCCCTCCCACATAGCAAATTCAGGTCTTCCTTCGACTATCACTTTCTGACTCTCCGGCTCTCGTTTTCCTCTCTGAACAGTGTCTAAATACAAAGAAAAAGCGTCTCGTATCTGATTTACAGGACTTGAAAAGATCTGCTCGAAGTACTTAGAGAATAAAAGATTACATTGCTTCGAAAAATGACACTGTCTGAGCGATAGCGAGTTTGTCATTTTTTCGGAGCGTTTTTGTAAGCTTTTCTTCTCTTAGTACTTCCAGATCTTTGAACCGTCCTGACAGATCAGATACGAGACGCACTTTCTTACATTTAACACTTTCAGATTTCTAAAACTATCTGGAGATACCAGCCATGTTCCGCATTTATACACCGACTGCGATCTCACTTCACATTCAGATATACATCCTCTCTTGTATGGAATCCTCCATCTATGATCACTTCATCCATATTCTCCGCGGTCACGGCCACAGGTGTGATCTTGTAATACGGTATGTCATTCGAACCGTCATTGAAAGTCTCATTAACGGAAATCCCATTTTTTTCCTTACTGATATCCTCTCCGTTTCCGAGTCTTACGGCAAGTTCTGCCGCCGTTGAAGCTTCCTGCTCGATTGATTTGTACACCGTCATTGTCTGGGTACCTTCCACGATCCGCTGGCATGCTGCAAGGTCCGCATCCTGTGCTACAACAGCCACCTGTCCGGCAAGACGGTTCTCTGACAGCACTTTTACCGCCTGGCTTGCAAGGTCATCATTTCCACACATAACCCCGACAACATCATCCGTAACCTCCAGTCCTTTATTTACATGTGCAGCCGCCAGCTCTGCCAGCCAGTTATCACAGTACCCACTGTAAACTATATCCAGATTACTGTCTTTTAAGGCTTCTTTAAAGCCCTTCTCAACTTCCTCTACATTCTTATCAGTCGGAGACCCGTAAATGGCAAAGATATTTCCACCATCAGGGCAGGCTTTGATCAGAGATTCTCCCATCAGCGTTCCAACCATCTCATTGTCGATCGTGATATACAGGTCTGCATTTACATTAGGTGTGATTCTGTCATAGCAGATAACATAAATCCCCTTGCTCTTTGCTTCTTTCACAACATCATACAGTGCGTCACCGTCAATCGGGATGATTACGATCACATCCATCTTCTTCTGGATAAAATACTCGATCTGAGAAATCTGCTCATCCACAACACCGCCGGCGACCTGCACATTTACTTCTGCCCCCAGCCCCTGTGCTGTCGATACAAACATATCGCGGTCACGCAGCCATCGCTCAATAACAAAAGAATCAAAACTCAGCCCAATCTGAAGTTTATCAGCTTCTTTTGAATCCTCACTGGCAGTTTCCTCTGTTCCGGTTCCGCATCCGGTCAGAAGAATCAACACCAACACTCCAATTATCAGAAAAATACCCGTTTTTCTTTTCATTCCCCATACCTCGTTTTATATTCACTTGGTGTCATATCCGTCTGTTTCTTAAAAATTCTGCTGAAATAGTTCGGATCTGTATAACCACTCCGTATTCCGGCTTCCTTGATACTGATGTCCGGTTTTACCAGAAATTCCTTCGCTTTTTCAATACGGATCTTCGTCAGATATTCAATAAAATTTTCACCGGTCTCTTCTTTAAAAATCTTACTGAAATAATACGGACTGATATTCACAAGGCCCGAAACATCGTCAAGTGAAATATCTTTACTGTAGTTTTCTTGAATATACAGCATTGCTTTCTTTGCTGCAGAATTGGACCGTTCTTCCTTCTGATCCCGGATTGCCCGGCAGGCATTGACCATTTTATCAAGGAACCATTTACGGAGTTCTTCATAGTTTTTGCAGGCCATCGCCACGTCCAGATAGTCGCGGCGATAACTGAATCCATAATTGACTGCGCCCGCCTCAAATGCTTTCTTTTCGCCCCATATAATATATTCCAGTACTTTCAGACGGATGTTGTTCATGTCCTCCGCATAATGCGCCAGCATCCAGTCAAAGAAGTCATTCATCTCCTGTACGCATTCCTTTTCTTTCCCTTCTTCCAGATAGCGAAAAATACTTTTTTCCATTTCTACCGGAAATTCTTCATCATATACACCATTCTGAGAAAGGTCTTCAATATGTATCACGCGGCTCTTGCTTCCGTTCAATGCACGAAGTGCCTCACGGTAAGAGCGCTCCATTTCCTGCATTTCCCGCACCCTTCCGATACCGATTCGGAATTTTGCCTCAATCCTTCCCTCAAGCTTCGAGATCAGACTCCTCGAACTTTCTACAAGGTCGATTCTCTCCTCATAAGAATTTGCCGAAATCGGACACGGAACAACGATTGGAATACGGTTGGACATGATAGAACCAACTGCACAGGAAAAATAAGATTTCACAATATCCCGAATTTCTCCGTAAAATTCCTGTGCTTTTACATTCATGCCGACCTGGCTGACCAGTCTGCCATTCTCATAAGACTGACCAAACTGCAGGATCATGACATATCCCTGACTGTTTTCAATGTCCAGAAGCTGCTGGTAATAATCTGCCGCCTGCATTTCCTGCTGAAAAAGCAGACTTCCGACAAAGCTGCTCTCCACAACCGGAATAACCGTCTCCAGTTTTTCCTGAATCTTTAAGAGATTGCTTCTCTGATTTCGTTTTGCATCAACTTTTCCGATTGCCTCCTCTACAGCCGCAATAATCTTTGCTCTGGGTATTGGTTTCGTCAGATAACGTTCTACACCCAGATCGATTGCTTCTGGTGCATAATCAAATTTGTCATATGCCGATACTACATAAAACAGTGCTGTGGTATTAAATTTCCGTATCTCCCTCATTGCCTGAATACCGTTGATTCCGGGCATATGAATATCCATAAACACCACATCCGGATGGAAAGTCTCGGCAATCTCTGTAACTGCCCTTCCGGTCTTTGCAGTCTCAACGACACATTCCTCTCCAAATGCACCGGCTATGACACTTTTGAATGCTTCCAGCATAATTCCCTCATCATCTGCTACCAAGATTCGATACATACTCTCATTTCCCCTTTTGCTTACCTTCTGTTGTCTGATTTCTATTCTCCGTCTTTTGGAATCTCCGTGTCATCTTTTTCAACAGGAATCATAATATGAACTGTGGTTCCGGTATCCGGGCCATCACTTTCAATCGTAAAAAACTCTTTTTGTTTATAATAAAGCTGCAGCCTGTCGATTACATTTCGAACTGCAATTCCCGTCGAAAAACGATCTTCATTATCCTGTGAAGCACTTCCTGACATTACTTTTGCAATCATTTCTTCTGTCATTCCGGCGCCATTGTCACTGATCGTAATATCCAGCATATCTTCATTCTGATGAATCGACATCCGGATCCATCCTGTTTCCATACAGTCATGAATGCCATGCTGCACCGCATTTTCAACAAGTGGCTGAAGGATCATACTCGGAATACGGATATTTTCGATTCCTTCATCTACTTCTTTGATATAAGTAATGTCGCCTGCAAAACGGACATTCAGAATATAAATATAATTATCAACAGCCTCTACTTCTTCCCATAGCATCGCATCTTCTTCCATCTTGCGTACATTATATCGGAAAAAATCCGCCATTTTTTCCAGAAAAGCACCTGTCTTGTCCGCATCTCCCATCATGGCAAGCTGCGCGCCTGCATTGAGACTATTAAACAGAAAATGCGGGTTGATCTGTGCCTGCAGATATTTGAGCTGTGCTTCTTTAAGATGTGTTTCCATAAGAAGCTCCCGTTCTTTCATCTGTGCCTGACGCTCCATACTGTCTTTCAGCTGCTCAATATTCTGACGGATGCTTTCCAGCATCTGGTTAAAGCTTCGGGTTACAATTCCAACTTCATCCTCTACCACAACCGGAAGCTGCGGGACATTTAAATTTCCCTTCGCCACTTCATGTGCCGTATTGGACAGTGCGGTAAGCGGCCGGATCATGTTGCGTACCAGAAGTGTCGTTACCACGAGACCAAGTGCATAAACCACCAGCATGACCGCGATACACAGTTTGTACAATACATTCATTGCCGATAAAAGGAGCTGATAGTTTGCAGAGTTCATCTTGAACCGCAGATTATTCAGGTTATAGCTATACGAATTGATATATTCATACAGTTCATGTTCTTCTTCATAGGAGGTCTTGTACTTCTCAACATTTCTGCCTCGCTTTGCCTGTACCGTTTCATTTGTCTGATCCAGATAAGTTTCTGACATCCTTCGGATATTTTTTTCAAGCATTTTTGCTTCATTATCCAGATTCCGGTCATTCAGGTCTTCGAGCAGATTCCTGTAATTCTGTTCATAGCGGTAATAATTTTCCAGCGCCTGCGAACGGTTTGTATTCAGATATTCATAAACGGTACTTTCCACCTGTTCAATAGAATCTGAAAGCTCATTTATAGCCGTATTGC
>ENA-UERX01001829-UERX01001829.1-human-gut-metagenome-genome-assembly--contig:-NODE-1829-length-11890-cov-26.944214_pt1 | contig 11890 bp, 10 predicted proteins | sample MGYA00242992_ERZ507993 | MGnify/ENA primary metagenome ERZ507993 (study PRJEB26167, sample SAMN06115487) | human gut metagenome | host: Homo sapiens | place: China:Chongqing | collected 2015-04-10... | reverse complement strand
CCACATCCGACAAGCAATACGAATATGAAAAGCATTTCACCGCCTGTCGTACCGTCCTCCAGCCAGCTCTTGACGTTCAGCAGGAGCACGGCCACGGCGAATCCGCCGTAACCGAGCAACAGATAGAAGTCGCGTACCAGCAGCCCGTGTATCTTGCACGGGTTCTCGATCCCTTTGCGCACCTTGTACTCCATGGCGGTCAGATTGAGAAGCTGACACCGGCTATCTTGCCCACGCAGAAGCTGATGACGGTCACCGCGATAAGGACATAGCCGACCATGTAGGCGACGTTCATCCATCCCTGTTTCTTGTTGCCCTCGCTGTTCTCGTCATTGATGAGTCTCCAGTTCTTTCCTATGCCTACGGCAAGCGCCATGACCATCACACCGAGGAAAACCGGCAGTGCGATGTCGTTCAGGACGGTGTTGATGTCACTTTTGATGGATTGTGCCCCTGCCGGAAGAACCGCCGCCAGCAGGACGGATAAAGTATAAATTTTCTTTTTCATTGCCTTTCTTGTTCTTTTTCAGTTATTGTTCCTTCATAATTGCCTCCGGGCTGCCAGCCGGTGATGGTGATGTCCTCTATCTCCACCCCGTTTCCGGCGGTTTTCAAAGTGTAGACATATTCCTTTCCGGATCGGAATGCCGCCGCCGGCATGACGAAGTCGTATGGATGTCCGCCGGCCACCAGCGCCACGTGCATGGCCGGACTGTCACCGGGATAGAGCAGCAGGCTTCCTGTCCCGGAGGATATTGTGCCTTTTTCCGGTTTTATCTCCAGTGAGCCCGTCAGAAGACTGTACGAAGCGGAGTAGCTGTAATCCGCCACTCTGACCGCGGTGACGGCGGCGGGCATTCTGAAAGTCACCTTCGAAAGAAGATGATACAGGGTGATGGAGGCGGAGGGTGCGTTCCCGGACACCATGGTCCTTTCCGAATACAGATAGTCTGTCTGGCTCCTTGCGTCCAGGCCCATCTTTCCGCCGCTGAAGGACGGGTTGTAAGGATAATACGCATATATGCCTTTATCCCCGTCCGACAGGGAAATCTCCGCGAATGTCCATTTCCCGGACCGGTTGAGGACTCGGATGTTGTCCGGATACAGGTTTCCCGCCGTATCCGTTACAAACATGCCGAACTCGCTGACGGACATTTCCTGCCCGTCATCACCACGTGCCGTGCAGGAGCTGATGGACATGACGGCGTCCTGCTCCGGACTGTCGTTAGGGCCGGAGCAGCCGCTGAGGGCTGCAACCGGCATTACAAACGTCAGACAAATAATGAGATGATTGAATGGTTTATCCATATTTATAGTTTTTAGTTTATGTCCACCGATACCTTTCTGTCCTGGTATACAGTGATTGACAGTTTCCTTCCGCTTTCGTTCTGGGTCAGCGTAATCGTGCCGCTACGGTCGGAAGTTGTCGGGTTTTCACTGACGGTTGCCGAGTTTGTGCCGGCACTGATCCAGGACACGTTGGCGGAAGCCGACCAGCCGATATTGCTGCGGGAGGTTTCGCTGCCGTTGGTGTATGTGATCTTCTGTGAGGTGACACTGTAGGTGACGGTTCCCCCGGTGGAGACGACGTCATCACCGCTGACGGCTCCGAGCGTGAATATGTACCCGTAGGTGATTACATCGGCGGGCTTTCCATCCTGATGGATTGTCACATGGCCTGATTTTCCTCCGTAACTTGCCGTATAGGTACAATTGCGGGATGAAGTGCTGCCATTGGCCGCCACTGTGACAGTCGTGCCGCTCCGGCTGAAGCCCGACGCGCTTCCTGACCATGAGGCGGATGAGCTCACATCCACACTCCGGTATTCTGTGGTGGTGCCTGTTGTTATGCCGTTCCACTTCGTGTATTTCGGACGGCTTTGTGATGCTGTCGCACTCAGGCGGCTTGTGCCTCCGGATGAGCCGATACCGGACGGGCTGGCGGACACTGACAATGAGCCCGTGGTCCAGTTGCCGTACTCCGTTGTCTGACTGCCGGCGGACTGTCTGACCGTACAGGCGGCCGACCTGCCGTTTGAAGTGGCCGTGACTGTGCAGGACCTTTCAGACGCTGTTGTGTTGTTGCCTGCTGTCAGTGTTGTTCCGGACAGGCTGAATCCGCTGCCGGCTGCCGACAATGACGGTGTGGCCCTGTCTGTTTCCGTACCTCCTGAACCGCCGACACCGTTCCACGTCCACGCACGGGTACGGGCTGCATCGGCCGTGATGACGGATGTACCTCCCGTGTTTGCAACCGTTTCCGGATTGGCCGATACGGTTACACTCCAGTCGCTCCAGGATGCGTATTGTTTTGCACCGGCATCCTGTGTTATGGTCAGGCTGTTATCCGATGTTATGCCGTTGTAACTGCCTTTTACGGTAATACTTCTGGCATTTGTCGTAGTATTGTTGACAGCCAGGACCTGATTCCCGGACAGGCTGAATCCCGTCCCGGTTCCACTGAGGGAAACCGTTACATTTTCTTTTTTATCAGGATCCCGGTGGTCGTTATAATAAGTGCTGAGAACGGCTGTGACAGCCTTGTTTCCTCCGGCAGCGGGTATGTTTCCCGCAGTTGTGCTGATTTGCAAGGTCTGCCGCGTGGTAGCGGAGGACTGTTGTACCGGCAGGATGTAAGTCCTTCCGGATTCTGCCTGGGTAAACAGGACCTTGCCGTTTCGGGGAGCGGTATTCAGGTTTTCCGCCACCTTTATTGTTTTGCCCGCCTTGTCCAGGGTTATCCAGACGTCTGTCGTTGAAACCGTGTAATCCAATGGACTCTCAGTGCCGGGCAATGGCTTCCCGTTTATTGAATAATATTTGTTTGAAACCGTTTCGTAGTTATAGATGCCGCCGGAATAGCCGCTGCCGATGGTTTCCGGACTGACGGTAAAGGTATACTGCAGCTCTTTGCCCATGAACGGAATTACGGTAGTATGCCCCGCAAGGAATTCTTTCTTTGCCGTAAGGGTGTAGTCCTTTTTTGTGCCGTCGGCAAATAAAAGGGTAAGGAATGTACCGTCGGCATCCCGGTCCTGCGCCGGAATGACCGCAGTGAATGTGCCGCCGTCATTATACATCCGTATATCCGAGGTGGCTCCAAGGGTATTGGCGGTGCCGGTTCCCAGGTTGATATTGGCTGTAGCCTTGGCCCTTTGGATGGTCACGCCGGAAAGTGCCTCTCCCGCTTCCGGCGTATAAGTGACCTGCAGCCGGGACAGCCGGTGGGAGAAGGCGAGCGTTATGACCTTATCGGTTGTTCCGCTCCTGTTGGCCGCATACATGAAGTCGGAAAGCGTGATGCCTTCCCGCTGGTCCCCCTGTATGCTGAAATCATAATCCAACGGATTGCCCATGTCTTCCCTGTAGGGGTAATAGGCATAATAATCCGTTTCATAGCCGGCGGCTATTTCGTTGGCGTCCCCGTCCGCCACGAACTGCGAGCCGTTCCAGACGAACCGCTTGTTGTCCGCATAGTTTCCGGACGTTTTCAAGGTTGCAGGCGCTGATGACATGCGTACTGCCGCATAGACGCCGATGGCATCCCCGGTCTCAAACGTTGTCTCGGTTGCCCGTGCTCCCCCTGCGTCAATTTCAAAGGACACGGTATCACGGCTGTGGATTGCGGTGCCTTCCTCATTCTCACAGCCCTGCAGGGACAGGAGGGTTGTCACGGCCAGCCAGGGGAAAAGGCTGTTTAAAATATTCTTCATTTTCATCGTTTTGTCTGATTATGGGGGATTGGCAGCCCCGATATGGTTTGTAACAGGGCGGGAAGAAAGGCTTCCCGCCCCTTAAAGTCAGATTACAGGTACAAGCTGGATTTCACCTTTCACATCGTCTGTCCAGGGTTCGATGGTCACACCGCTGCCATCGGCACCGCCGATGACCAGACCGTTATTCCCCAGTACGATGTCGTAGATATTACGGTAAGAGCGTTCCCATTTCGTTCCGGCCGGGAAGGTGAATTGCAGCTGCTTTCCGTCAATGGTGAACACGGCCTGCATATCCTTGCCCGCTGTCGCATCAACCGGAACGACAATGGATGAAAAGGATACGGCCTTGTCTGTCAGAGTGGCGCCGGCGCTGAATTCCACATTGCCTGCCGTCGTTTTTGTCAGGGAACCTGTTGAAATATCCATAGTGGCACGGGTATACAACGGAGTGGCGGAACCGACATTCTTCAGTGTGATTCCGGTAAGGACGCCTTCCTGTCTGTATCCTTCCGTTTTCTTCATGCGGAATACGACCTGTGAAAGGGCATGTTTCATCGTGATGTTCACATTACGGTTCAGGATGCTCGCCTTGGTGTCGCCCTGTCCGTACAGATGGTCCGTCTGGGTGGTGATGTCCACCGGAAGGGCGGAGGGGGTGGTCAGCGTGGCATCATACGGATAATAAGCGAACACCGTCGCCTCGTTCTCATCCAGCAGGATCTCTTCCGAAGTCCATCCGGCAGCTGAATAGGTGAAAGGGGTGTTGGTATAGACGGCATTCTGGTTGTACGGAGTGCCCAGAGTACCGTTGCAGACATAAAGACCCAGCTTGTCACCGGCTTCCCAGGCGGTCTTTTCCGCGCGGGAAACAGCGGGAGCACCGATGTTGGCGTTGATTTTCAAGGAGGCACGGACATCCTTGACGGTTCCTTCTTCATTCTCGGAACAGCTGCATGCCAATACGGCAAGACACGCTGCGAACAAAAACATTTTCTTCATTTTGTAAAATTTTAAATTGATGATAAAAAAACAGTATTAATAAGTAATTATTCCCTGGCCCCATTCCACATTCTGCCAGTCCTCGATGGAAGCGGATGCGGTATGTAGGGACGGGGATACGCGGACGGTGATGTCCACACTGATACCGTCAGCGGTGAAGTCCTTGAACACATCACTCAGGTCAAGATCCGCATCCACGGGCATGTCCCCGTCCAGATGAAGACGGATGACATTGCTCACCCCGGTATTGATGCCGAACACCAGCACTTCCTTCCGGAAGAAATTCTCCTTTTCAGGGGAGACGGTGAAAGGCAGGGTGGCGAAACCGCTTCCCTTTTCCCTTGTACGTACATACCGGCTTGTGGTCACGCCGTCAAGTTCGGCGGTGATTCCGGTATATTCCAGGATTCCCGTATTCGTCACCGTGATGTTGAAGACAATCCGCTGCACCATCAGTTTGCTCTCGCAGGTGACGTGCAGGGTGTCGTCAGTCATGACCGTACCGGTCACGGAAGAGGAATACGCGTATCCCTGCTCCGCCGTGATCTTTCCCTGTTCCGTCGGAACACGCAAGCGGACGGTGGCGGCGGAGCCCGCATCCTCCAGGATGTTGACATCCTTGTTGCAGGCGAGAAACTCGTAACTCCCGATATGCAAGGTCCCATACGCATCACCGCTTCCATTAAAAGGAATGGAAAGATTGTCATATTCCGCCACGCCGTTACCGGTCAGCGGAAAAACCATCAGGTTCATCTCCGCCTGTTCCGGTGTGCCCATATCGGAAGGGTGATGGAACCCGTTACGGGCGTGCAGGTATCCTTTGTAGATACAATCCTCGGTGAACAGGCCGTCACAAGAGGAAAGTGACAGCAGGGACAGGAATATGCCGGGCAGAATTCTTACTATTTTATTCATATTGCGACAGGTTTAAATTATACGTTGTTATCAGCCGGTTGATTTCCGGATCAAGACGACCGCGATAGGCTTTGGAACCGTCCAGTTCCAGTGAGCGCATGAAGGAGGACACGGCTTTGCCGTCGTCTTTCAGACAGCTGTACAGGATGGACAGCAGGTAGCACACATTGGAACTTTCCGGCGGGGATTCCAATATTCCGGCAGCCCGTGCATCATAGCCCAGTGACATCAGGCAGATGGCCGTGTTGTAGTCGTTATAGTCCGACAGTATCACCAGCGCGTCCTTGTACTGCCTGTCCTCCATCAGGTCAAGACCGTGCATGTAGGCCGAGTCAAGGACGGTGGTGTATTTGAATTCCTCTATCATATCCCGGCGGTGCAGGTAGAATGCGAAGTTCACCGCACGTGCCAGAGGATAATAGTTCTCCCTGATATGCTTGTAGGCATCCGGGAAACGTTTCCGGATCCCGGCCTCCCTTGCGTCCGGATCCTTTACGGAGGACATGATATCCAGAACGGCTGACCTGTCATCCATTTCCGTATCCTGTTGTACCTTGCGGACAAGAAGCTGCCAGTCCTCGCCAATCCACCGGGGACGGATCAGGGTGTCGATGCCGGTCCTGTCATCCGTCCTTCCGGACAGGTACTCCTTCAAGGCAACGGCACGCTGCCTGGACAGGATACGGTTCGCGGCCGCGCTGCCTTCCGGGGATGCGGTGGCGGTCATGTCAATACTGTCCATCACCAACTCACCGGTATAGGTCAGCTTGTTGATCGCTTCCAGGACTTTGTCTATTTCGGAACGGTTGTTCCCGTATTCCTCGTCAAACAGGTATCTGCCTGCCGGATAATTGATATAGGCGGTCGTATTGGCCGTGGCCTTGCGGTATATCTTCTCCTTCCTGTACCGGGGCGCATGGTCCAGGAACTGCACCATACTGCTTATATAATAGGTAATGGTATCCGAGGACGGTAAATTGGCGGAACTGCCATTGACGGCAAGTATCCTTCCGTCTACTGTCAGGTCAATACGTTTCGTGTTATCGGTAACATCCATCTCCTGCCGGTAATAATAGCTGAAGGTATTGTTCCTGTTCCTGATGACCGTATCCAGACGGGCGGCCTGGTAAGGGAAACGAACCAGCTCCTCATATTTGCGTGACACCGCGTCACGTTTGCGTTCGTTCTCCGCAATGCGCTTGTAATCGAAGTATCTCTCCGCTATACGCGCCGAATCTTCCGGCGTCACCCTGCGTACCTTCAGAGGGGTGCCTTCCGAGAACATGCGGTAGCGGGACGGAATCAGCGTGGTGTCCAGGTCACGGCGGAGCCAGTAGGCGGGAAGTACGGACAGGATGGTGTTGTGGCCGGCGATGGCCATGCGGTTCCGTTCCATCTTCGCGTTGAAGTGCTGGTAACGGCGGTTCCATCTCTCAGTCCAGTCAATCCATTCCTCGCGGGCGATATAGTCATGCTTCCATGCCTGGTAGAACTCCTCCTCCAGCTCGGCCATGGCACGGCGGTAGCCTTTCATGTCGAACATCTCTTTCAGATAGGCGGAATCCGGGATGATGCTGTTTATGAAGGCCTGGTACTGCGCGTATCCTTTTTTCTGCCGCTTGACGAAGTCGGCGCCGGACAGGAAGATCCTCTCCAGTTCTATGCGTCTGCCACGCTTGTAGGCCACAGGGGTCAGCTGTACCTGCCATTTGTCATCTATCAGCCTGCCCGGAACGGTCACGACAAAATCCAGATTCACTTTCCCGGCACGCTCGGGGATGTTCCTGTTACGCGCGACAATGGTCACCTCGTCCAGCTGCAACACGGTCATCTCTTCACCCGTAACGCTGTCACGTTCGGCCATGGTGACAATATGTTCCACTCCCGAACTGTCCTTCCAGGTGATTTTTTCGGGAACGGAATAGCATGTCGTGTCCGGTGCAGGCCGCTTGCCGGCCTGTGAGAGACCGACCTTGCTGATGCTCCTTTCCATCTTGTGGGACAGGGAACAGGATAAGGACAGCAGTGGAAGTAAAAGGATTACAGGTATGTTTCTTTTTTTCATAGGACCGTACATTTAGAAAAGATATATCATGTTCAACGCCACACGTGAAGGTATCAGATACCATCCGTGTTTTCTGCCCAGGAAGGCGCCGCATTCCCGGCAACGGTATTCGTTGTACCTCGCCCAGACCGCGGCGCCGCCGAGTTCCCATTCTATGTTCCATGTTTTTGACAGGGGGTAGGCCTTGCCGATGGAGAGGCCGATGCCGTAGCCTTCCCCCTCATAGCGTTTCTTGTTCCATATCCTGCCGATCGAATAGCCGCTTGCCAGGGTGTTCATCCCGACAAAAAAATTGGAGTAGGACTCCACGAACCAGTAGCGCACGCCCGGCATGACAGTCAGGTTGCGGAACTGGCGGTTGTCCTTAAAGACGAAGGGATTGTACTGGACCGGTAGATGAAGCGACCATCGGCGGTTCAGCGTCATGGACCCCTCCAGGTTGATGTTGCCCGTTGCCAGCCCTATCAGGTTGGTACGCGCGGAATAGAACTGGGCCGGGGATGCCAGGCAGACGCCCAACAATATCCCCAGAAAAAAGAATTTCTTTCTCATCTGTTTTCTCCTTCCTGATTGGACGGCCGGGAATTCAGCACGGTGATGTCCCATGCCGTCAGCGTGTTGAAGTAACGGCCGTCCCGTTCACGGGCGGAAATGTCAAATTTGACACTGACCTCCATACCCTCCTCCATGGGAAAACGGTCCATGTTGGCATTCATCACTTGCAGGCAGATCCTCTTCGGATACTGGTCTTGCGTTTCTATCACAAACTCACGGGACTTCCACGGAGTGCCCGATGTCTTTCCGACTCCTTCCTTGACCGGAAAGAGGGTAAGTACTTTTCCTTTTATCTCCATATTTTTTTCGTTTATGTGTTTTTAATCAAGTGAACGGGGATGAACCGCAACCATCCTTTTCACGATCTGCTAAAACCATTCGGCATCCGGATCGACCTCCACGGAAAGCCGGTCCATGATCCATGTGATCAGTCTGTTGACAAAGCCCATGTTCTTATCCTTTTAAAAGTATTATCCTTCAATTGCCTGCTCAGACTTATATGGCGGCCGTCATCAACTCCGGTCATATAAGCCTTGTGGTTCGTCTTATGCCTGTTCGCCACAGGCTTTCTTCTGACAAGCCTGAACCTGCCCATATAGTCGTCTATCAGTTTTTGGTGACAGATCATGAGGCCGGTTTCCTGCGGCGTCTGCCCGGAATTCTCCAGCTGCATGCGTAAACCGGGTATGCAGCCTTCCAGATAAGACCGGATATAGTCCTTCTTACCTTTGGCGGTTCTCCAGTAACCGCGTCTGCCTTGCGCATACCCGGAATACTTCTCTTCGGACAGACGTCTGAAGGTTTTACGCAGGTAGTCAAAGAGCGCAATGACAGTTGCCGCATTTTCCTCTGTCCCGATTACCACCATATGGGTTGTGCCCGCGTAGAGCAGCATCTTGCAGTAATTGTATTCACATAAGACCCTCATCAGGTCCCGTTTCCAGATATTGCCGGCCGCATCCTTGTAGCTGATTCTGTCAGATTCGCAGGCTGTCAGCCGGTTTTGTGGATTCTCACCGGCAAGATCAAGCAGGGAGAGGTTGTATTCCATAAGCAGGCGGTGTACCGCCGCTGCCGCCGCATGGGCTTCACCTTCAGATCCGATCTGTGTGGCGGATTCTTTGAGCCGGATAAGCTTGCGGATTCTTTCCGTTATCTTTTCTGATACTTCTTTCATATTGTTTGCTGTATTACATCTCATTTCCTGCAGTCATTGCTTTTTTTTTACAGGCTTGCAGGAACTCGTTGAAATCGTTATGCCGGGGATACAGCCGGACGGACTCATTGACCAGTACCGTATCCTTCCCAAGATTCCCCTCCAGTTTCTCCAGGGCGTCCATGCCTGCCTTGTCGTTGTCCAGAAAGGCATGTACCAGCCGGTGCCGGGAAAGGAACTCTCCGGACCTGCCGGCCATGGCCGTGGAGTTCAGGATGCAGAAATTCATTGGCGGCAGTCCGGGATGTTCCCTGGCATACTGGAGATAGCTGAGAAAATCCATGAATCCCTCGAAAACGGCACAACGGTCGCCTCCATTGTCAAGACAGGTGACGGCTTTTACTCCGGCACATCCCTTGAATATCGGATTCCTGAGCTCCATGCCTCCCTTGTCATTGGGGAAAGCTACGGCGAAACAGCGCCTGTCCTTCCTTCCGCTGAAATGGTAGTATGCTTCCTTGCAATATGCCTTTGCAATGTCCGCATCAATTCCACGCCGGCCCATGTATTCCAGAAGCATCCTGTTGGTCAGGGGATTGATATTGTCGACAGTCAGTCTGGGGCTGGTGCCGGCATCCCCGGCGGAAGTCGGAACAGGGAGGGGGTCGGACGGGGCGGACAGGTCGCTTTTTTCAATCCGCCGCATGGCGGAGTGAAAATCGCACCGTTCCAGACGCATGACCAGGTCAGCCACACCTCCCGAGCTGTCCTCACCGAAATCCTTCCATTTGTTCGTGTGCAGGTTCACCATGAAGCTGGGGGTCTCCTCATTTCTGAAAGGGGAGCTGTACATGAGATAGCCGTGGTAGGACCTGACCGGTTCATGACCGTATTTTTCCAGTATCTCCCGCAAGGGGATCGCATTGGCTTCCTGTGATTTCATAATCTTTCGTTTTTTTTAAGTTCCTGCCGCACCGGCTTCACAGCGGGACGGCAGGATGGAATGTTCTTTCACATACTAACTAATGTCAAAATATCATGCGGTCCGGACGGACGTCAGCCTGCTCCTGAGAAAACATAGCGGGCTCCTGATGCGCCCGTTGCTGCGCTCGATTTCCTTCAAGGCGGCTTCCAGCACACGGGGGGAGTCCGCGGACAGATGCAGGATCTCATGCTGCTGTGCCGGAGAAATGCCTAGACGCTCAAGGGCGGCACGGAAACCGTCCTGCCTCTTTTCTCCTGAACATTCAGCGTTGTACTTGCGGATATAGTTCTCTATCAGCGGAGTGAGGCAGCCGCCCACACTGTAACGGTAGTCACCGTTACGGATGCTGTCCTTGACGGCGGCTATGGCGTACTCCAGGGGCATGGCCGGATAACGGGCTTTCAGAATGCACGCCCAGCGGATCTGGTCATCCTTCAGGTTCAGGTATTCCAGATCGGATTTTAAAGTCCGGATGGAATTGTCCTCCTCATCCGTCTTTTCCTGAACGGATGTAAAGGAGCTTGAGGATGATATGTTTTCTTTTCTTTCCTTTATATTGTAAGCTTCCGGAATATTCACGGATTCTTCCGGAATAAATCCGGTTTTTTCCGGAAGAATCCCCTCTTTCAAAGGAACGGGCGCTTCTGAAGGTTCCGTGAAGGGAACAGAGGTGACTGCCACAGATCCACAGATCGGAACGGACGCCGCTTCCACAGGAAGCTGTGCCCGGGAAACCGGGAAGGAGGATTTTTCTTCGGAAAGAAGATTTATTTCTTCCGGAATGACTGTCTTGCGCTTGGCCGCGTGACACATGGACACATATCGGATCTGGATGGAGTGCCCTGTCAGAATGCCGTACTGTTTCCAGATTCCGGCATTGAACAGCCCCGTTTCCGTACAATAGTTGATGATCCGGAGAACCTCCTCTTCCCTCATGTTCCAGTATTCCGCACAATCGAACAGCTCGTCCTGTGTGAAACGGATATAACAGCCTTCCACACGGTAGATCTCATTCAGGACATACTGGTATATCGCATAACCGGCACAGCTGTGTTCCTTTCTCAGCTTGCGGATCTTGATGTCACGGAACCGGTCCGTTTCGGCCCTGTAGTACTCAAAGCCTTTTCTGGCAATTCTTCCCATAATTATACGTTTTAAGAATTTTTTTTCAGTGTGAAACAAACAGGATTCGAACCTGTATCACCAGCCTGCATACAATGCGGTGACTTGCCTGTTAGTCCATTGTTCCGTTACGATTCTGATAAATATCTCATTAAACTATCCTTATCTCTAAAAAGTCTTTTTCCCCATTGTGGATAATTGTTTCTGGGCACACTTAGCCCATCTGACAGCTTATAAACCATAAGAAAACTATCATCAGTATAGGATATTTCGATAATTATTTTGCTTATACTTGTATGGATAATGTTATCCCCGCTCAGATAGCATACGCTATCTCCTACGTTAAATTCAGTATCTATATTCATACCTATATCGTT
>ENA-UERX01001826-UERX01001826.1-human-gut-metagenome-genome-assembly--contig:-NODE-1826-length-11910-cov-5.151610_pt1 | contig 11910 bp, 10 predicted proteins | sample MGYA00242992_ERZ507993 | MGnify/ENA primary metagenome ERZ507993 (study PRJEB26167, sample SAMN06115487) | human gut metagenome | host: Homo sapiens | place: China:Chongqing | collected 2015-04-10... | reverse complement strand
AACTATGAGCGTTGAACTTTATTCTGGAAGTACGAGCCACAAGCAAAAAATACCTGAGAGCATGATACAAAAGAAGCTATGAACCGTTTTAAACAGGAAGTAGCAAGCGAGATCGGTGTGCCGTTAAAAGAAGGTTACAACGGTGACCTTACTTCTGCACAGGCAGGAAGCATCGGCGGCGAGATGGTCAAAAAAATGATCATGAAACAGGAAGAGCAGATGTCAGGCAAGTAAAAAAACAACTTGCCGGAAGTAAAAAAGCCTCCACATCCATGGCGTGATGTGGAGACTTTTTCTATTTATTCACGATGATCTGTTCTGTGCCTGATGCCTGCGATCCGTTATTTTTCATTTGCACGGTACACAAGCCCCTGACGGACATGCTCTACCGTTTCATCATCGGTAAAGTAACGCACGATCTCAAATGCAAATGGAATCGCTGTTCCCATGCCGCGGCTTGTGATGATGTTGCCGTCTACTACGACCTCGTCCTCGCTGGTTGTCGCACCGGTTAATTTTTCTTCAAATCCAGGATGACAGGTTGCATGCTTTCCTTCTAACAGCCCTGCTGCACCTAATACACTCGGAGCTGCACAGATCGCAGCAACTAACTTTCCTTCATCTGCAAACTTACGGATCACGGCATTGACAGTTTCATTTTCCAGCAGATGTATAGTTCCCGGCATGCCACCCGGAAGCACGATTCCATCCAAATCCTCATATCCTGTTTCTTCTGCAAGTACATCTGCTAAAAAAGTAACTCCGTGGGAGCTTGTTACTTCTTTTTTCCCGGTGACAGAGATCATAACGATCTCCATTTTTGCACGACGCACAACATCAACTACGGTAAGTCCTTCAATTTCCTCACAGCCGTCTGCCATGAAAATTCCAATTTTACTCATAAATATTGCCTGCCTTTCTTTTATGTACGGTATCACATTCAGCTTAATAATTTAAATAAACCTATATTATTCACGGCACAGCCGTGAAAGTGGCTGAAAACCACATAGTTTCTATATTTTAACTGAATATTGCTTTTCACCTATCAGATGAATGAAAAAAGAGCATCCATTTGTGGTAAAATTAAGGTGTCGAATCTTAAAAAATAACCCAAAGGAGCCCTTTATGAGTATTGTAAACACCTTAGCCTTAGAAAGCAATAGACAGATAAAAATAAATTTTGATGGAGGAGATCTCTCCTCCGATGCAGGTCTGCTTCTTATCAAAGAATTCATAAGCAAGCTTGGTATTGATAAGCTTTTAGACAAAACTTTCAAGACCAATGATCCTGCATTATTCAGATATCACACTGATCAGAAAAATCTGCTCCAGATGATATATATGATCATTGCCGGTTATTTCGAAGATGATGCTTCCGATGAACTGACCAATGATCCGGTATTCAAGTCTGTACTTGAAAAAGATGTGCTTGCATCACAGCCTACGGTATCGAGATTCTTTAACCGTATGGATGAAGATACCTTAAACCAGTTCCTTGCGATTGCCAGAGTGCTTCGGAAGAAAATTTACAGTATTCAGATGCCATCGGCTGTTATTCTGGATCTGGATTCCACCCTTCTTGATGCATACGGCAGACAGGAAGGCAGAGCCTTTAACTTTCATTATCAAAGCAATGGTTATCATCCGCTTGTCTGTTATGACGGAATGACTGGAGATCTGATAAAAGTACAGCTTCGTGATGGAACACAGTATTCCTGTACAGGAGTGGTTGACTTCCTGCAGCCGATACTGGATGAATACCAGAATGATTATCCTGCAATCCGTATTCTGCTTCGTGGTGATAGTGGTTTTGCGACTCCTGATCTTTATAAGCAGTGCGAAGAAAACGGCACAAGCTATGTGATCCGGCTGAAGGAGAATGGTCTTCTCCGTGAAAAAGCATCCTATTTTGTGGATGAACTTAATGAAATCACCAGAAATAACAAAGTGGATTATGCGGTAGTTTATGGTGAATTCATGTACAAAGCAAAGTCATGGCCTTATGAAAGGCGTGTGGTATGCAAGGTTGAAAAGCCGGAAAACCAGATGGTTTACATGTACACATTTGTTGTCACAAACATGGATTCCGCACCAGAGTATCTTATCAAATTTTACTGCAAGCGAGGTCTGATGGAAAACTTTATCAAAGAAAGCAAATCCGGTTTTGATTTTGCTTCCGTAAGCAGTTATACCAGAATCGTAAATGCAAACAGACTTCAGGTACACGCTCTTGCGTATAACATATTTAATTGGTTTAGACGATTGGCGTTATCAGCAAACATGCGAAAACAACGCATAGATACCGTCCGTTTAAAACTGCTGAAGATTGCTGCAAAAGTAATTCGTTCAGCAAGATATATCACATTCAAGCTGTGTAGCAGCTGCCCTTATAAGAATGAATTCTATGAGACACTTTCAAATATCGGTAAGCTGAATGTACAGCTGGAATAGCAACTATTAACGAACCTTGACAGCTTAATAACCGCTCAGAACTCTGCTACAGGGATTTTATACCCTTTTTGGAGATTGGTTGAGCGATGTTTAGGCTACATGGGTCAATTTGGGGATTCATGGTACAGTTATCAGTTCAGATACTGTTCCGTGAATAATTCAGGATAAATATCATTCTGCATAACAGCATCCCACTGTACTGTTACAGAGCTGCTGCCCGCTTTTACCTGTTTCACGCCTGCCGGTGCAGCAGTCTGTGCATTCGCATCAACTCTTCCGGCAAGAACTAATGTCAGCGCAAACAGCATAACAAATAAAATCTTTTTTGTCTGTTTTCTTAACATTTTTATTCTCCTCTTTTTTATATTATTAATCTTATTTTACATCTTATATCACAGGAATGCAATCCTACTTTCTTCCCAGCCTGATTTTTTCTAAAAAACTTCTTTTAAATCCGGCACGAATCATACAATCCCTGAATATATTCTTTAGACTGTACTGCATTCTCCGGCGTTGTATTTTCAAGCGTCACATGTATATACGGCTTTCTCTCCTTAATGAAACGAATAATCTTCTCATAGTTCATCTCACCTGTTCCTGCAGCGACTGACACCAGTTTCCCATCCTGCACCACAAAATCTTTCATATGGACCATTGCAATATCATCTCCAAGCAGCTCTATCGCTTCTTCTATGATCGCATCCCTGTTCTGATAATTACTGATATCCAAAAGATTGACCGGATCAAAAATGATCTGAAGATTTGGAGACGCGATCTCATCAAGCACTTTCCGCGCTCTCTTCGGATTGCATACGATATGTTTCCACACCGGCTCGATTGCAAAAATAACGCCCATTTTTTCTGCATAGGAAATCACCGGTTTCACATTCTGTATAAAAATATCCAGCGCCTCATCCGAGTGATTTTTTTCCTCAAACTTATATGCCTCGTTGACAGCACCTGTCTCTGTTCCGACTACCCCGACGCCAAGCAGTGATGCAAACCGAATATGCGCCAGATAACGGTGTGTGATCTTTGCAAGCTGTCCTTCATCTGGATTTGCAAGGTTTAAATAACATCCCAGTACGGCAATATCAAGATCGTTTTTTGCAAATATTTTTTTCAAGTACATTGCATACCCCGGAGTCAGTGCCCCATCATCCACCGGATATTCCGTGATTACTTTTGAGAGTGCCAGATGTCCGCACAAAAACCCCTGCTCCTTTGCGATTGCAAGGCGCTCCTCAAGTGGTGCTTTTTTGATATCATGTAAACGTATTCCTAACTGCATATGTTTTCCTCTTTCTGTTCTACTGCACGAAATGGTCAATTCCCTCTGTAACAAGAAGTTCTCCATCCTGTCCCTCTATTTCCACGTTTTCTAATACCAGTTCTTTGATGTTGCGCGCAAAGATTCCCTTCTTTGTACACTCTTCCACACCGGAAGACATGGCAGGAACGCCGGATTTCGGATTCTTAGCATATGTCACTGTAATATTTTTCATAATGATCTGCTCAATTTTCTGTTCCGGCAGTCCATCAAAATATGCAGCTGCCACATGACAGTTTTGGGCTTTAATATCCTCAAAATCAAGTCTTAAGATCGCAGGTGTACCATCATCTACCGGCATTTTTTCACGACTCTGGACAAACTCGGTCTTGCCGTCCGGATCACAGAAATAAAAACAGTTTATCACAAACGGCGTCATAACCTGATCCATATCGATTTTCCGGAAAATAATCTGATCTAAAACGGCATCTTTTCCCCGTCCTCTGCGTGTCTTGATACGTAGTCCCCGGTCTGTATCGTAAAACCGGCATTCTTCCACGACCAGATTTTTGACACCGCCAGCCATCTCACTTCCGACTGTTACTGCACCATGACCATTTTCCATCAGGCATTGTCTGATATGGATATTTTCAGAAGGTGTCTTATATTTCTTTCCCATATAGATCTTACCAGACTTAACTGCTATGCAGTCATCTCCAAGTGAGAATTTCACACCGACAATATCTACATTTTTGCATGATTCAGGATCCAGGCCATCCGTATTTGGCGAATCGCTTGGATTGTTGATCGTAAGTCCGTAGAATTTCAGGTTATCTGAAAAATACGGATGCAGTGTCCAGGACGGACTGTTCTTGAAAGTTACACCACAAAGTGTCACATTCTGACAATGGCTTAAGAAAAACAGACGCGGGCGGAATGCTCCTACCATGACTTTCGGATTTTTCCACCAGTTTTCTTTTGAAGCATTGCCATTTATCGTTCCTCTTCCGTAGATCAATACATTTTCTACATCCAGTCCGGTGATGATGCCGGCAAACATCGGTAATGGATTTCCTTCCCATGTTCCTAAATTATATTCCCCCTGTTCATCATAACTTTCAATCATACCAGGAAATTTCGGATAGGCCGCCCTGTCTGTATCTGCGATAAGTTCTGCTCCCTTTGCAAGCTCAAGGCGCAGATTACTTTTTAAAAACAGACTGGTAATGCGATAGCTTCCCTTTGGAATAAGCACACGGCTTTCCTTCGGACAGGCTAGGATCGCTGCCTGTATAAACTTCGTATCATCCTGTTTTCCATCGCCTGTGGCACCAAAATCACGGACATTTAATGTGACAAATTCATATGCTGTAACAAACGATACCGTTCCTAGTTCGGTACCATCTGCTGTTCTTACAGAAACCTCATAGGAAGTCTGCGGTTTTAAATCAAACAATGAATTTATAACCGTATCCGTTGAAAATACCTCTTCACCGTTCAGCAGAACATGATATGTTTCTTTTGTATTGTAAATTCCACCATCTGCAATTTCAATGACCGCATTGCGGGCAGATTTCATAATCAGTTTTACTTCCATGATTCTTTTCCTCCCTATTCCGACTGTTCCATCGCAAGCAGATCATATTGTTCTATTGTTCTTGCTGTAATGTCTGACAGATATTCCGTCTGATCTGCCATGCCCGTATTTTTCAGATGCCCTGCCATTAAAACACCTGTTTCTGCATATTTTTCTTTCAGCAAAATTCCAATATTGCAGCCTTTTAATATGGCATAGGTGAGTTCCGGTGTTTCTTCTCCCTCAGCTAACGCATCCTTTAATACGCGTTTATAAACTGCGGTCAAAGTCCGGTATTTTTCATAAATCTCAAAACTGATCCCATCAATCACATCCACCAGGGCTGCTAAATATGCATTTCTTGCTTTTGCATCGGCAAATCCGGTTGACGCCTCATCTTCCATCCGGTCAACGATCTTATTGTACCGCTCTTTTTTCCCACATACCGTTTCATATTCCATAAAAAAAGGCATGGCACAGATATCCTCCGGCAATTCGCCCTGCGCTGCACGGATCTGTTCTGCTTTCTCCTTATATACTCCATCTCCTGTTTCTTTATAAAACATGACTGCTAGTCTTCCGAGCCGGTCTGCCTCTGATTCATTCAGAGAAGCAATCGCCTCTTCCGGCATCTGCATAAGTTTTCTGATATCTTCCTGTCTTTTTGTTTCCATTTGTCTCCCTCGTTTTTCTGATACTGACTTTTTTATGCTTCGATATCCTGATAAATAAAATTTAAAAAATCTGCATACAATTTGTGTTCTCCGGCAACCGCATAAATACCTGTCATTGCCCCGGTAAAGCGCTTACCCATATGAATTCCTTCATCGCATAGATAATAAACATTCGCAATCTCTGCTGCTATATGTTTTTCTTCCCCCTGCAGCCGGTAAGTAAAACGCCGCTTTAAATACTCTGTTTCCACTTTCAGGCTGATCTTTTTCCCTGAACAATCACATGGAAGCATCTGTCTCTCATGCAGAACATCTTTATCCCCAATATGTTCTTTTACTTGGATATAATAAGAATTTTCCCTGCAGACTGCAAGACACACCCATGTATTTTCGTCATAATAACAGACTAAACCTGCTTCCTGACCACCTGTAAGTTCCGGTATCACAAGTTCCGTTTCCGCAGTAAAACAAAACGAAGTCTGTCTCTGCAATAAAATATTTTTAGCAGCCACATCTCTGAGTGGAAAACGGCTCCCTTTGATACGGATTCCTGATGAGAGAAAACGGATTCCTTCCGGCTCCGGTGCACGTGGTGTCATCCATTTTGGGTTCCAGCCAATATCCGGCTCTTCTTCCGGCATCCACACCGGAAGGTCCGGTCTTTTCTGCAAAACAGAAGGACCTTTTAATCCATTTACGACCGGCCAGCCATCCGCTGTCCAGCTTACCGGATCAAGTGCCGTCTCCCTGCCAAGCATACTGTAACCATCTCCGATCATCCTGCCGCAGAGATATACCATATACCACTCCCCGTTCTGTGTGCAGACCGGCTTTCCATGACCACATCTCTGGATCGCTGCCCCCTCATCCATCTGCCGCATGATCGGGTTGTATGGACACGGTTCATAATTTCCCATAAGTGTCTTACTTCTCGCAACCGAAATCCTGTGCCCCATTCCGGTTCCTCCTTCTGCCAAAAACAGATAATAATAACCGTCTTTTTTCAACAGATGTGGTCCTTCCGGCGCACGTTTCTGATCTCCGTAATATAACAATTTTGCCTCAGAGATCTGCTTTGTGCAGTCATCATTCAGTTCTAAAATCCTCGCCCCACGGTTTAGCAGCATATAGTGTCTGCCATTCTCGTGAAAGATAGACGGATCAATTCCATCCTCATCAATGACCGCCGGTTTACTGTACGGTCCCTCCGGTCTATCTGAGCTTACCACGATCTGTTTACGGTACACAGTGCCTGTGTCATTCAGGCGGTAGGTTGCCGTGACATAAAATTTTCCATTATCATAAGAAATATCCGGTGCCCAGTAGCCTCTGCCGCCTTCCAGTTCATCCAGTGCCGCCCACTGTGGATCTGTGATCGCATGACCGATGATTTCCCAGTGTATCAGATCCCTCGAGTGCGAAACCGGGATACAGGGGAAAAATATGAATGATGAATTCACCATATAATAATCTTCCCCGACACGCACAATAGACGGGTCCGGGAACATTCCACAGCGTATCGGATTATGATACATCCCCTCATAAGATGCACCTGTTCGTTCTTTATAGTAAGAAAGAAGTTTCTCATCTTTTCTTTCATATGCAATCTGATACGGCGTCACACATTTACCATCTCCTGCCGTAATATCCATTCCAACTTTTTCCACAAGGTAACGGTTCATTTCCAGATTACCGGACGCCGCTGCATAATGCAGAATATTTCTATGATTTTCATCCACCGTATTCATACTTGCCCTGGAATATTCGACAATATACTTTACAATAGAAAAATCTCCAAGTTCCGCTGCATACAAAGCAAGCGGTACACCTTTTTCCGTCACATCATCAATGCAGGATGGATTTTCTGTCAGTTCACGGATCACACCATCTAAATTTTTTGCTTCTAATTCTTTTTGAAGTCCCATAATCTAATCTTCCAGTGCCTCTACATGCAGATACTCGAAATCTCCATAGCCTCCCAGTTCCTTTTCCCCGATGACATTCGCAAACAGCCCTATCTTCGCACCTACCCAGGTATGATCAGACGGTGTAAACTCTGCTCTCACTTCCGTCCAGGATGCACTATCTGTATCATCAGTCAATGAATAATAACAATGAAATACACTGCCGTTATCTCCCTCGCGCATCGCAAAGATCAGATAAACTTTTTCCTGTTCCTCCGGCAGTACCAAAAGCTGCTCTGCCTTCTCGCGCATTCCATCCTCACCGTCATAAGATTTTCCAAGGATCAGACGTTTCTGACCTCTGATCATGCGGACTGCAAGATATGCATAGTGACCGCCCATCATGACCATTCCCGCCTGCTCCTGTTCAGACAATGCTGAAATGTCAACACAGACAGACGCTCTAAAATATGGGCAGACCAGTTTTTCCGTCAGCACATTCGAACACTCCCAGAGGATCGGCTCCGCTTTCCCGGATGGATTTTTACAGTATAATCTCAAAATCCCCTTTCTCTCTTTCAAAGAATAAAAATCATCCTTCGGATTGCCAATCCACTGCCACTGCAAGCCGAGTTTTTCCGATGAAAAGTCATCTCCCGCCGCAAGGTAACAAGGTTTCTCTGTGATTCCGGTATTTGGTTTTTTATGGATGATACATGGTTCCCCACAGCCATCCACTGCATTGATCCCCATGACCGGCCAGTCATTTTCCCATACGACCGGCTGCATATGGACAATACGTCCGTAAAGTCCGCGATCCTGAAAATGAAGGAACCATTCATCGCCGTTTACCGTATCTACCAGTGCTCCCTGGTGCGGTCCGTTTACGATACTGTTCCCCTGATGAAGCACATTTTTCTCCTCATACGGTCCGTAAATGTTTTTTGAGCGCAGAATCACCTGCCATCCGGTCTTTACACCGCCTGCCGGAGCAAAAATGTAATAATATCCGTTTCGCTTATATACCTTTGGTCCCTCAATCGTCGGCTGTGTCTTAAGTCCACAGTAGAGGATATGGTCCTCCCCCGTCGCCTTTGTTCCATCCCATGACATCGGGAATATGCCAAGATGACTCTTAAATCCAATACGGCTCTTCGCATAACCATGGATGATATATGCATTTCCATCCTCATCCCAGAACGGGCAGGAATCGATCAGACCTTTTCCGGCTAACACAAGTACCGGTTTTTCCCAGGTTCCAAGTGCGTCTTTTGTGCGCACCATGTAGATGCCCTCATCCGGCATTCCGTAGTAAATATAAAAATATCCCTCATGGTAACGGATCGCAGGTGCCCATACGCCCTTTGCATGCTGCGGCAGATCATAGCCCGGCTCATCGATCTTTTCGATCGCATAATTTTTCAGTTCCCAGTTTACCAGATCTTTGGATGTTAAGATCGGCAGTCCCGGCACATAGTTAAAGCTGGATGCCGTCATATAATAGGTATCCCCTACGCGTATCACATCCGGATCGGAATAATCTGCAAAAAGTATCGGGTTTTTATAAGTCCCATCTTCCTGATCTGATTTCCATAACAATGACATAACCCTCAAATCCTCCTAAACACTGGTTTTATTTCCTGATACAAAAATGGCAAGGGATCACTCCCAAGCCACTAATAAATCACTATAGATACCGCCAAGTTCTTTTAAACCTCTCGCTATACATCCCGCGTAGACAACTGCACCCATATATTTCAGATGCGTATTGTCGGTCAGCCCGTCCATATGGGACGGATAGACACCTGCCGGCAGATGCATATACCATTCTTTGGTTTTTTCAGCTCCAGCCTTTCGCATTTCTGCGCGGCTCATACTGTAAAGATCGATCAGCGGAACATTTAAATTTTCAGCTGTCTGTTTCATTGCCGCCACATAATCGGTATGTTCCCCGATATCTAAATGTTCCTCATCAATAAAACATCTGCGCTCAAGCGGCGTAATAAAAACCGGCCATGCTCCTTTGTTTCTTGCTGCATTTACAAATTTTTCCAGATTCACCATGTAATCGGAATATGGATCTGTATACCGCTGTGGATCATTCTTTTTCTCATCGTTATGTCCAAACTGGATAAATAGAAAATCTCCTGCGGTTATCCTGTCATAAATCGGTGTCAGTCTCGACTCATCGATAAAGCTTTTTGTACTTCTGCCGTTTTTAGCATGGTTCTCCACCCGCACCTCCGGCTTTAGGAACAGATTCATTACCTGTCCTATGCCGGTCTGCGGAAATGTAAGAATGTCATTGTATTGTACGGTAGAATCTCCAGCCCAGAAAATAGTCGCCATACAAACCTTCCTCCTTATTCTTTTACAGCTCCGATATTTACACCTTTTACAAAGTATTTCTGTAAGAACGGATATACGATCATGAATGGAATGATGATAACAATGATTGCTGCATTCTTTACTGTGTTCTCAGTTGCACCACCGTTTGCCTGCGGAAGATCACTACCCATGATGATACTTCTTAACTTCATCTGGAAGTTATAAAGGTTTGAATCTGTAATATAAAGTTTGTAATGTGTATAGTCGTTCCAGTATGTAACGGCAAACATAAGACCGATGGATGCTAATGCTGCTTTTGACATCGGAAGTACGATACGGATAAATGTCTGCATCGGAGTACATCCGTCAAGTGTTGCCGACTCAAACAGGCTGGCAGGAATACCTTCGAAGAAGTTCCTCATCAATACCAGGTTATACACGTTCAGTGCCGGGAATAAGATAACGACCCAGATGGTATTGGTTAAATGCAATGATTTTAATACGAGGTAGGTAGGGATCATACCACCCTGGAAAATCATGGTAAAAAGTAATAAGTTTGCAAATAAGTTACGTCCCGGCATATCCCACTGGATCAGTACATATGCACCAAATGTAGATAAAATCAAGGCGATGATCGTACCTGCAATCGTTGTGATTACAGAAATCATTAACGGATGGGACAGCGTCGGGTTTTTGAATACGGAAATGTATCCTGCAAGGCCAAATTCCTCCGGCCATAATTTCATACCATATGCGGTTTTTAAATCGAATGAGTCAACTAATACTTTCCACATCGGGATGATAATCAGTAAACTTAAGATGATAAATATTAACCCGTTTACGATCGGGAAAACTTCTATTTTTTTCTTGCTTTTCATATCTGCTGCTCCTTCCTAGACGATTCCGCGTCCATCACGTACTTTCTTGCTTAAGTGATTGCAGAACAGTACCAGTACACAACCAACCAGAGATTTGAACAGACCAACGGCTGTCGTATAACCGTAATTTGGAATCGCACCACTGTTGAAGGTCTGATAGTAAATATAGGTTTCAAGTACGTTTGCAGTACCTAAAACAGCATCGTTCTGCATTACGAATGCGGACTCGAACAGGTTCATAACCTTTGCAAGGTTTAAGATCAAAACAGTAAGGATCGTATTCTGTAAAGCCGGGAAAGTAATATATCTCATCTTGCCCCAGCGTCCTGCACCATCCATTGCTGCAGCTTCATAAAGCTCTGTATTTATTCCGGCAAGCGTAGCCATAAAGATAACGGTCTGCCAACCGGTTTCTTTCCAAATATTAATGATATAGTACGCAAGTCTCCACCATTTTGAATCACCCAGGAAATAAATTCCGGAGTCAATCACACCAGCATTGATAAGAAATGTATTTACAAGACCTTCTGCTGTCGGTGCTAAGATCAAAGTAAAGACAGATGCGGTAACTACCCATGACATAAAGTGTGGCAGATAAATAATTGTCTGCACGATCTTTTTAAAATGAATATTTGCGATCTCATTCAAAAAGATAGAAACAATAACAGCAGCTGCTGTTGTCAAAAACAATTTGATAATACTAATCTGTAAGGTATTCCAGAATGCCATCCAGAAATTTGGCATGGAAAACATTTTCTGAAAATTTTTGAGACCAACAAAACTTGCCTCTTTGATTCCGTTATAATCGGTAAATGAAAACCGGATTCAA
>ENA-UERX01001803-UERX01001803.1-human-gut-metagenome-genome-assembly--contig:-NODE-1803-length-12067-cov-4.769308_pt1 | contig 12067 bp, 11 predicted proteins | sample MGYA00242992_ERZ507993 | MGnify/ENA primary metagenome ERZ507993 (study PRJEB26167, sample SAMN06115487) | human gut metagenome | host: Homo sapiens | place: China:Chongqing | collected 2015-04-10... | reverse complement strand
GTGCGCCGCCCCGGGGTTGTCCCCTGGGCGGCGCACGCAATCTAGACCGAAACCTCGAACAATCCAACGTTGTCCCCTAGGAGGTTCATTCGCGCGTCCGCGAGCATGTCTTGAATGTTGTAATTCGAGTGGCGCAGGCGATGCGGGCTAACATGTTCTGTGGCTGCCCGTTCACTTAAATTATGTCGCAGGACTCGCATTGCTCTATACCTTCATGCAATTCCAATTTAAGGTGACGTCACGATGCCGAACGCTAGCAATAGACAGGCACCGAGACCCATATCGGCCCTGTTTCCCAAGCGTAATATCGGCGGTACTGTTTCGCGATATGCAGCAGTGCCCTAACGAGCAAATGCACAACGTGATTATGTCTGATAAATCGCTATCAATTCTCGTTCAGCGTCTGCCCCGTTTCCGGGTCGAAGAAGTACCACCGTCCCCTCGATCCGCTGCTCGTCATGGGCCGGTTATCCGTTAATTAAATAGAGAAGCGAGCCGTTTGCCTGCTTTGTCCAACCGTCCTCTTTTCATTGGTGTATTTAACTGTGAAATCGAAAGTGACTTCCCATGAGGTACTCGAGCATGTTTTGAAATTCGATACTGCTTGTATCGCTGCATTACTTTTCCCTGTTTTCCACTCCCTCAGATTCATCGCGTACGCAACAATCCCGTTCTGAATCCCCGAGATGCTCGGCGGGAAGGACTGGTTATCAGCATCAATGGAAATGCTCTCTTCCTTGGCATTCAAGTGCTGCTGAATGCGGCCGGCATACTTCTCGGCCCATTCATCGGCCTTTCCGTTTCGCACAAAATAATTGTTGGATAGGTCGGTTGAGCGGTAGGCGTAGTCGCCCTTTTGGTAGTTTGCCGTGTGGTCGGAGTGGGCGATTGCCATGAGCTCGGCGGTCAGGCCAAAGTACAGATGGCGCTGGTCCAGGTCTCCGTACCAGTTGTCGCCGGTATCGTCCCAGGTTAGGTCCATCTGGCACCATTTGCCGTCGATCTTTACGGCGTTCCAGGTGTGGCCGTTGCCGGTGATGCGGCCGTTGGCGATGCCCGCGGCGTCAAGGAGCTTGGAGTAGATGCGCTGGTAGCTCTCGCAGGTGCCCTGGTGGCGCGTGAGGCCGCTTTCGGCCGAGCACCAGTTAAGGTCGTGGTCGTATTCCAGATGGTCAAGAGTCCAGTCGTGCAGCCACAGGGCGCGGGCGTAGTCGGACCCGTCGGTATCGGCGCTGCATTTGTCGACTGCGGACTTCACGATGGCGCTGACCGCCGGATAGGCGTCGTCGTTCGCGCTCGCAAACACGTTTGAGCGCAGATAGTACACGCCGGCCGCCTTATCCATCAGGTAAAAGCGCAGGTAATAGGTGCCGCTAGCGGTCATTTCGAACTGGTAGTCGTGCGATGTGCATTCGCCGGTGTATTGCTGCCACTGGTTACGGCTGGGGTCGGCAACGCTTTCGCTGCTACCGTCGGGATCCATATACGTCGGTGCGTCCATGCGGAATTGGTACGCACCGCTTCCGCCCGTCGCAGTCACATGGAACGTGGTCTCCTGGCCGAGCCTCGGGTCGTTCCATTGGACGGTGTGCGTGATGTCGCCGCTTTGCGCGGTGGTGCTGTGCTGGTAGTTCGCGGCCGCGTTCGCCGGTTTGATTTCAAATGGGATCGCGCAGGTGCCGCTGTAGTTCTGGTCGTCGGCGGTCACAACGGCGGTCGCCTGACCGATGGCTACGTTGTTCTCGTAGGCGACAGTGTACTGGTCGCTCGGCACGGTCGACGACGTGACGGTGGGCATCACGGGATTGCCCGTGTAGCGAATGTCGGTGTCCTCGATACTGAACATGCTGGCGTCGATCGGCTGCGTTGCGTTGGCCGTTACATTGGTGCCGGAGGCGGCGCTGATTTGATCGTTTGCCCGGGCTTGGCCCGACGTGGTTTCGGCTGGGCTCTCGTTAGGTTTGCCGGCGCTTTGCGCGGCGGGTTCTGGCGCACTGGCGATTTCGGCAAGCGCGGGTGACGGGATAAAACCAACCGTCATTACGAGCGAGAGCGCGATGGAAAGGACGCAGGAGGCAGGCTTACGCATGACGGCCCCTTTTCTGTAATCGGAACAGGTACGATTCTGCAAGCGTACCGGCATTTAATATGAGCAGGACATTGTCAAGAGGCAAAATCGGGCCTGGCCCCAACGATATGGGGTCAGGCCCTCTCCCTATATCAACCCGTCCGCGGCGACCTCGGCGTGTCTTACCGACGCTCGTCTTTGCAGTTTAATATCCGCCCGCGGCGATCTCTCGCTGGGCAATCCGTTGCTACGGCTGAGGCTTCTACGTCGAACCGACAGTCTGTGCACGCGTGTGGCGCCCTGGGCGCTCGCAGAAAAGGGACCTGAGGTTCGCCTCAACGGCTTCGGATCGAACCGCTTCCGGGGTGACTGGCTTATGTGCGGGGGACCGGCCCCTCTACGCCTCCTCGGCCATGAGGCCGACCGCCCACACCCAGCAGGCGAGCTCGCGCGCCGTGGCGACGTTCGCCTTGTTGCCGTGGACCCCGCGCGCGAGCAGCGCCTCCCGCCTCTCGACCAGCCTCCGCACGCCCTTGGCGGCATGCCTCCGGGCGCCCCGGTCCGGGGCCTGGCCCTTGGCGAGGTCCTTCGGCCGCCCCGAGCACGTCAGGTAGTGCCACGCGGCTTCGACCAGCGCCTTCCTCAGGTGCTTGTTGCCGGCCTTGGTGATCGCGCCCCTGCGGTCGCTCTCCCCGCTGGAGTGCTCGGAGGGCGTCAGGCCGACCCACGCGGCGAACGAGCGGGCGTTCCTGAACCTGGAGAACTCGCCGGCCTCGAACACGAGGTCGGCGGCGGAAGCGGTGTCGACGCCCTTGAGGCAGCGCAGGGAGTCGACCCTCTTCCGCCACCTGGGCTTGCGGGCCTCGGCCTCGACGAGCCCCTCGAGCCTCGCCTTCTCCTCCGCCGCCCGCCTGACCGCGTCGACGTAGTAGGCGAGCGCGTCGTTGTCGGCCCCCTCCGCGAACCTAATCGACTCGATCCAGGACCAGTGCGCCCGGGTCCAGTTGCCCTTCCTGCGGCCGGTGGGCGTCCTCTCGTCGAAGACGAGCCCGTGCCTTAGCAGGAACTTGGAGAGCCGCTGCTTCGAGCGCGAGAGTGTCGTCCCTCGCGTCCTCGAGCGCCCTGGTCAGGTCGCGGGCGGCCTCGCACTCGTCGTCGGGGACCCACACCTCGACCACGTTGCCGACCGACAGCATGCGGGCGAGGAACTCGGCGTCGTTGCGGTCGTTCTTCCTGCGCCTGTCCGCGCTGGGCTTGATCATCTTCGAGACGGCGCCGACCACGCAGTCGACCCCCAGGCCGGAGAGCCTCTTCTGCAGGTCGAAGCCCGTGACCCCGGACTCGTACACGCACCTGGCCTTTGGGTCCACGGACCGCACCTACCCCGCGACGGCGCCGGCGTCGTAGCCGAAGGTCGCGCAGCGCACCTCCCCGGTCATGACGTCGAGGGAGACTGCCTTTATCGAGCGGGCGTGGACGTCGAGGCCGACGAAGGTGGTAGTATCGAGCATGGGAGCCCCTTCCATGAATGCGGCGTGGCCGCCGCGGCTGAATTAGACACTCACCATTGTCGGCCTAATCCGCGGCCTTTCATGCAGCAGGGGCTCTCAATGTTTTTATGTCCTGCTCATATCGTCTATGCCGGCAGTTGGGGACACTCCTTGTGTCGAGAGATTTTCCCATTCGCCGATTTGTGCCTTGAAAAATGTATATAACGACTATAACGTAGCATGAAACATATTGGAAATAATACTGAGGAGGCTGCGTTGAAGAGGAGCAATCTGGGCTATGTGCTGGTGCTGATCGCCGCGCTTATGTGGGGCAGCATCGGAATCTTTGTAAACGGCATCTCGGCCATGGGCGTTTCGTCCCAGAGCATGGCTGCCTTTCGCTTGTTGGTCGGAGCGCTTATCTTGGCGCCGGTCCTGATGTTTATGGGCTGCCGTTCGGGTGAGGGGTCTACCGTGGCTCAGGGTCCGCTGGCCCTGTTCAAGGCAAGCCCTAAAGAGCTTGTTTCCTGCGCGCTTGTCGGTATCGTCGGTTTGGCCGCCGCCAACACTTGCTATTACGAGTGTATGGGCGAGGTGGGCATGTCCACGGCCTCGGTGCTGCTCTATACCTCGCCGGTGTTTGGCGTCGTGCTCGGCCGCGTGCTTTATCGCGAGGACGTGACCCCCAACAAGCTCGTTGCCATCGCTTTTAACATAGGGGGCTGTGTACTTGCAGTAACTAATGGCGACCTTTCCGGTTTCCATTTTTCGGTTTGGGGCGTCACGTCGGGCGTGATTGCAGGCTTTTGTGGGGCGTCGCTCGCGGTGTTTAGCCGGATAGCAACCAAGACGGTCCACCCGCTGGCTGTCACGTTTTGGGGCCTTGTTTTTGGCGGTGCGGTTATGGCGGCTATCGCGGCTCCGTGGCCGGATGTCGCCGCGGCAATGTCGCCACAGCTGCTGCTGCTGTTCCTTGGCTTTGGACTCATCCCCACAGCCGTGGCTTACATCTTATATATGCAGGGTCTGTCCATGGGGCTCGAGACATCGAAAGTTCCCGTCGTAATGTCTTTCGAGACGGTCGTCACCGTACTGGTGGGCATTGGTGTCTATGCCGAGTCCGCCGGCGCGATCAAGGTCCTGGGTATTGTGCTGGTGCTCATGTCCATCCTGATTATGAACACCGACTTCTCCAAGCTGCGCAACAGTGTATTTGTCGGTCATGTCGCTGAGAGCATGACCTTTAAGCCCAACGCGTGGTGGACGGAGAAAACGCAGGACATGGATCTGTTTAAGGAACGCACCGGCATCGCGCTGGAGCCCACCGTGCAGGAAAGCCCCTGGTACTTCGTGCGATAGGGGATTGCGCGCAGGGTCCGACTTGGGGTTATCCCGCCAGTGCCGGCCTGCCCAGCCCCAACGTTTCAAGTACGTTAAACCCGTCAACGGTCGATTTTCACCCGCGAACGGTCTTTATACTAATTAGCAATATCCGCAACGTATAAGACGTTATAATGACCATAACGAAAAGGAGGAGGCAAGATGAATCAGATCATTCTCGCATCTCATGGCGGCCTGGCCGCAGGCGCCAAAGACACGCTCGAGATGGTTCTCGGCGACGTGTCGAACGTCCACGTCGTGTCGCTTGCTCGTGACGACAAGGAGCCCATCACCAATAAGGTGGACGCCATGATCGCCACGTTCAACGCGGACGACACCGTCTATGTGCTGACCGATATGCTCGGCAGCTCGGTCAACAACAGCATGGTCGAGCTTTCCAAGAACGGCACGAAGTTCACGGTTGTCAGCGGTTTCAACATTCCGCTGGCACTGACGCTCGCTATGAGCCCCGCCCCCGTCAAGGGTGCCGAGCTCGCGGCCCTCATCAACGAGGCCCGCACCGGTCTGACCAACCCCAACGCACCGGTCGAGGTCGCCGCGGCTCCCGCCAAGAAGGCCAAGGCGTCCCGTCACAGCTCCGGTCCCGCCAAGATCGTCCTCGCACGTCTTGACTACCGTCTGCTGCACGGCCAGGTCGTCTTTACCTGGACCACCAAGGTTCAGGCCGAGCGCATCATCGTCGTCGACAACGCTGCCGCCAACGATGACATCAAGAAGGGCGCTCTTAAGCTGGCCAAGCCCCAGGGCGTGCGCCTGAACGTCTTCACCGTCGAGCGTGCCCTCGCCAAGATGGACAAGCTCAACACCCTCGGCGAGCGCGTCATGTTCGTCTTTGGCAACACTGCCGAGATGCTGCAGTTCTGCCAGGGCTACAAGCTCGACGCCATCAACCTGGGCGCCACCGCCAACCACGACGGTGCCGAACAGGTCGGCGGCAAGGACAGCTCCGTCTTCTTCGACGCCACCCAGAAGGCCGACGTCAACCAGCTGCTCGACATGGGCATTAAGCTCTATGTCCAGCAGACCCCTACGTATCAGAGCGTCGACATCGACGCCAAGCTGTAATCAACCAGGCTTTTGCCTGACTGAAAGGAGAAGGGTATGAATACGTTCATCAGTGCGGTGCTCGTCGGCCTCGTCGGCGTGTTCTGCATGTGGGACTCCCGCCTGCTCGGTCGTCTTAACTTCGAGCAGCCCCTCGTTGGCGCTACGCTCGTCGGTCTGCTGCTGGGCGATGTGCCCACCGGCCTTGCCGTCGGTGCCGCCGTCGAGCTCGTGTCCATGGGCCTGGTGCAGGTCGGCGCCGCCGTTCCGCCCGATATGGTCCTGGGCGGCATCGTGGCCGCTGCCTTTGCGTGCCTGACCGATGCTTCCGCCGAGACCGCCATGACGATCGCCATCCCGGTCGCCGTCCTGGGTCAGCTCCTCGGCATCGTGTTCCGTTCCATCATCGCCGCCCTCACCCATGTGGCAGATAGCGCGATCGATAACGGAAAGTTCAAGACCGCCTATCGCATGCACATCTGCGCCGGCTCCGGTCTGTACGCCGTCATGTACTTCCTGCCGATCTTCCTCGCCGTCTTTGTTGGCACCGACCTGGTTCAGGCCATCGTCAACATGGTTCCCGAGTGGCTGTCCACTGGTCTTAACGTTTCGACCAAGATCATGACCGCCTACGGTTTGGCCCTGCTGCTCACCATGATGATCAAGAAGGGTATGACTCCGTTCCTGTTCATCGGTTTCCTGCTCGCCGCTTACCTCAACCTGTCCGTCATCGCGGTCGCTCTGATCGGTGTGTGCCTGGCTGTCGTCTTCATGGGCTTCAAGTTCAACGGTTCCCATGCAGCCGCCGGTGTCGATTCCGACTACGATCCGCTCGAAGACGACGAAGACTAAGGAGGAACACACTATGGCAACCGCAACCAAGGACGTGTCCCTGAACAAGAAGGTCAGCCAGTTCTTCTGGCGCTCCTGGGCCATCCAGGCCTCTTGGAACTACGAGCGTCAGATGAACATGGGCTTCCTCTACGGCATGGTTCCCACGCTCGATCGCCTCTATCCGGACGAGTCCGACCCCAAGCAGCTCGCTGCTAAGAAAGAGGCTTACCACCGTCACATGGCGTTCTACAACTGCACCCCGCAGACGAGCGCTTTCATCCTGGGCCTCGCCGCCTCCATGGAGGAAGAGTACGCCAAGGATCCCGAGAACTTCGACCCCGATTCGATCAACGCGGTCAAGACCTCCCTTATGGGTCCGCTTTCCGGCATCGGTGACTCCTTCTTCCAGGGCACCATCCGCGTTATCGCCTTTGGCCTGGGTGTTCAGCTGGCTCAGCAGGGCTCCATCATGGGCCCGATCCTGGCCATGCTCATCTCCATCGTGCCCTCTGTGCTGATCACGTGGTTCGCAGCCAAGATCGGCTATCAGGGCGGCCACGAGTACCTGAGCAAGCTCCAGGGCGGCGACCTCATGGAGAAGCTCATGTATGTCTGCGGCATCGTGGGTCTTATGTCCGTGGGCGGCATGATCGCTACGCTGATCGGCGCCACCACCCCGCTGCAGTTCGCTGAGGGCACCGTCGTGATTCAGGACATCCTGGACGGCATGATGCCCCAGATGATCTCCCTCGGCCTCACCGGCCTTATGTACTGGCTCATCAAGAAGAACGTCAACACCGGTTGGCTTCTCGTGATCGCCATCGTGGGCGGCATCGCCCTCTCCGCGGCCGGCATCCTGGCCTAGTCGCGACCAAGCGTCTAACCGCTTTCCCCGGGGGCCTGCCTGGCATCCCATACCCCAGGCAGGCTTCCATCCCTAGATGTGTCAAAGGGACAGTTCCTTTGACACATCCTCAACGGGCCGGCGACTCGGTCCAAACCACGGTAACCCTGCGAGCGCCCGGCAATGTGGCGCCGCAAAAAATCGAAAGGAATGTGTCAGATGTACGAGATCGACCTTAACCTCCCTAAGCAGATCGTCGCTGACGTCCTGTCCAACCACGAGATCCACAGCGTCGCCTTCGTCGGCTGCGGTGCTTCCATGTCCGACCTTTACCCTGCCAAGTACTTCCTGGCCAACAACACGGACAAGCTGAACGTTCAGATCTTCACCGCTAACGAGTTCAACTACGACACGCCTTCCTGGGTCAACGAGCACACCTTCGTGATCACCTGCTCCCTCGGTGGCTCCACGCCCGAGACCGTCGAGGCCAACAAGACCGCCAAGAAGCACAACTGCCCGGTCGTCTCCCTCACCAACAAGGCCGGCTCCGCTCTGACCGTCGACGCCGACCACGTCATCGTTCACGGCTTCCATGCCAACTACGCTGCCAAGTGCGAGAAGCCTGGCTACGCCATCGCTCTTGCTCTCGAGATCCTTCAGCAGACCGAGGGCTATGACCACTACGAGGACATGATCACCGGCCTCACCAACGTCTTCGAGCTCTGCGAGAACGCCGCTCAGTCCGCCAAGGGCCTCGCCAAGCAGTTCGCCCAAGACTTCAAGGACGACAAGATGATCTACTTCATGGCCTCCGGTGCCTCCGAGAAGATGGCTTATTCTCACGCCGCCTTCCTGTTCACCGAGATGCAGTGGATCGACGCCGCCGCCTACAACACCGGCGAGTACTTCCACGGCCCGTTCGAGGTTTCCACCGAGGGTAAGCCCTACGTCTTCTTCATGTCCGACGGTGCTACCCGTCCGATGGACGCTCGCGCCCTCACCTTCCTTAAGCGCATGGGCGCCAAGGTCGCTCTGATCGACTCCAAGGACTACGGCCTGGCTGACGCCGTGCCGGCGAGCGTCGTCACCTACTTCAACCCGCTGCTGCACCTCGCCGTTATGCGCGAGTACGGCAACCAGATCGCCGAGGCCCGTCAGCACCCGCTGACCATGCGTCGCTACATGTGGAAGCTTTCCTACTAATCACAAGTAAGTAGACCTTACGGGTTGATTGAGAGGGGATGGGGTTTACACCCCGTCCCCTTTTCTGTTTTGGGAGGGCGTGTTCGTTGCGCCGCAAAACCCCAGATAAAACCTACCAAAATAAACCTGTCTCTTTTTGGCAGGTGGGAGGAGATGCGTATGATCAAGGCAGTGCTGTTTGATATGGACGGCGTGCTGGTCGATACCGAGTGGTTCTACAACCGTCGCCGCGTGGCGTTTATGGAGGAGAAGGGCTTCCACTTTGACGAGATTCCCGATCTTTCGGGGTCTAACGAGCCTGCCATTTGGGAGGCGCTGGTGCCCGACGATGTCGAGCTGCGCGAGCGCCTGCGTGTGGAGTACAAGCAGGTCTACAGCCCGGTCCACCCCGTTCCGTATGCCGAGCTGCTCAACGAGCAGACGGAGCCGGTGATGCGCGAACTGCACGAACGCGGCGTGAAGTGTGCCATCGCGAGCTCGTCCTACCGCGAGCTCATCGACGAGCTGGTTGAGATTGCCGGTATCGCCGACGTGCTGGACTACACCATCAGCGGTCACGAGTGCAGTGCGTTTAAGCCCGACCCCGAGATCTACCTGCGTGCCATGGAGACGCTGGGAGTTGACCCCGCCGAGTGCCTGGTTATCGAGGACTCGCCGTTGGGCATCGAGGCTGGTAAGCGCTCCGGCGCCCGCGTCCTGGCACTGCGTCCGCATGAGGGCGTCAACCTGGACCAGTCCGCCGCCGACGTCGTCATCGACAACCTGACCGACATTTTGGCCGCTCTGTAGTGTCAATCCACCGCGAGAAGCACTGGTTCACGCGTCATTTGCTGCAGATTGGCTTAATTTGGCATCAATTTAGATCCGTTTGGCTTCGATTCGGGCTAAGTGAGTAGACTTTTTGGCGCAGGCCGGGCACAAAGCGTTTCTGACTTAGTAAAACCGCAGGTCACAGAGGTGGCTGTTATTGGCTGTGCTCGGGAGGTCGCGAAAAGTCTACTCACTTAGAATTTGGGCCTTTGGTTGTGGGGTTACCGGTCCCGTTTTGGTTGTCGAGAGAGGGTGAATTGAGGCGCCCTCTGTCGCTCCATGCTACAATCGCCGACATGCCCCACAACTACATCTGCCTTCGAAGGGAGCCTACGTGGCGAACGCCATCGATCAGCTCACGGACCGCGTGCTCGTGCTCGGCCGCCTTACCATCGTTCGCCGCGCTATTACCGCTGTGGCGGTCACCATATCAGCCGTTCTCCAGACATTTCTGATCCAGGCGTTCATTCAGCCCGCCGATCTGCTTCCGAGCGGTCTCACAGGCGTCGCGGTCCTGCTCGATCGCGTTACCTCGCTTGGCGGCGTTCATATCGACATCTCGCTCGGCATGCTCGCGCTCAACATCCCCGTGGCGCTCCTATGCTGGAGCGGCATTAGCAAGCGTTTCGTCATCTTCTCGATGATGCAGGTCATGCTCTCGTCGCTGTTCCTCAACATCTTTCATTTCGCCCCGTTTTTGGGCGACAAGATCATGCTCATCATTTTTGGTGGCGTGGTCTCGGGTCTGGGTGCTGCCATCGCGCTCAAGTCCGGTGCATCAACCGGCGGCACCGACTTTATCGCGCTGTGGGTCTCCAACCACACGGGCAAGACCATCTGGGGTGTCATCTTTGGTTTCAACTGCTTTATCCTGGCGATCTTTGGCTTTATGTTTGGCTGGGACAACGCGGCGTACTCCATCGTGTTCCAGTTTATTTCGACCAAGACCATCGACAGCTTCTATCATCGCTACGACCGTGTGACGCTGCAGATCACAACGCGCAAGGCCGATGAGGTCATGACCGCCTATGTTGACCATTTTCAGCATGGTATTAGCTGCGCCGAGGTCATCGGCGGATACAGCCGTGAAAAGATGTACCTGCTGCACACCGTTGTCTCGACCTACGAGAGCCAGGACATTATCAAGCTAGTGTGCGACATTGATCCCGGCGCCGTGATCAATGTGTTCCACACGCTCAACTTTGTGGGCGGCTGGTGGGGCGGTCATGTCGACGAGCCCATGCCCACGGCCGTTCCCGATCCCGACAAGCCCGCTCGCATAGCGAGTCGTCAGGCGCGCCTCAGTGAACAGGACAGCCTGCAGCAGGACGACGGCAAGTAAGGATTTGCTGTATGTGGTGTATCGTTTTATCAAACTGAGATAACATATAAAAAGACGTTATATACGTATTAGTTATTCGATATTTTGATAAGAGTGATCAGATATGCCTGCGCCCAAAAATGCACCGCTTTACCAGCAGATTTACGACGAGATCAAGGATGCGATTGAGAAAGGTGTTTATGCACCCAAGGAGCGTATTCCGTCCGAACTTGAGCTTGCCGAGCAGTACGAGGTGAGCCGCATTACGGTGCGCCGCGCCGTCGAGGAGCTCTGCTCCGATGGCTACCTGGTTAAGCAGCAGGGCCGCGGCACCTTTGTTTCCACGCCGCACATCAATCGCCAGTTTCACGCCTCGACGCTGCAGACGTTTACCGCGCTGTGTGCCGATAACGGCATGAAGGCCGGCGCGCATGTGGTCGATCGCCAGATCGTTCCGGCGCGCCAAAACGAGATGGAGTTTTTTGGCCTGCGGAAGGATGCGCTGCTGCTGCATATCAAGCGCGTGCGTACGGCCGACGGCGAGCCCATCTTTGAGGAGAACATTTTTGTGCCGTTTGACGCTTACCGTGAGCTGTTGACGGCCGATCTTGAGGACAAGTCGATTTTTGCCGAGGTCGAGCGTGTTGGCGGAACGCCGATTGTCTCGGTTGGCTACCGCACGGTCGAGGCCGTTCGCGCCAACGCCGAGCAGGCCGCCGAGCTGGGCATTGCCCCGCACGACCCGCTGCTCAACCTGCGTGCCGGCTTTATCGGCCCCAATGGCGAGCCGGTTTTGATGGGTAAGCAGTACTACGTGGGATCGCGTTACGTTATGGTCATGTAAGTTACGCGGTTTTACCAAACCGCGTAACGGGCCGACGCTGCGCGCCGCCCAGGGCGACAATTTGTCATTCAAAAGGCGAGGCATGACCAGAAGGTCTATGCCTTGCCTTTTTCATGCCAACTTGTTCGCCCTGGGCGGCGCTCGCTGGCGTTGCCAAAACATCGGCGTTGCCTTGATCAAAACCTGCCAAAAAGGGACAGGTTTATTT
>ENA-UERX01001801-UERX01001801.1-human-gut-metagenome-genome-assembly--contig:-NODE-1801-length-12088-cov-28.051619_pt1 | contig 12088 bp, 8 predicted proteins | sample MGYA00242992_ERZ507993 | MGnify/ENA primary metagenome ERZ507993 (study PRJEB26167, sample SAMN06115487) | human gut metagenome | host: Homo sapiens | place: China:Chongqing | collected 2015-04-10... | reverse complement strand
ACACCCGCCACACCGCCGATGACCATGATGCCTTCCAGCGCGATGTTGATGATGCCGGAGTGCTCACTGAACATACCGCCCAGTGCCACCAGCATCAGGACGATGCCATACAGCAGGGTATATTTGATCAAAAGCAGCATCTTACTTGCCCTCCTTCTTCGCGTTGGCCTTTTCCGCCGGGGCAGGCTCTGCGTTCACATTGGTCTTGTCCGCATTCTTGAACAGCAGCTTCTGGATCTTGCCGCGGAACAGCATGGAGAATGCACACAGGTAGATGATGATGCCGCTGATCAGGTCGGCGATCTCCGTGGGATAATACTTGGTGGAAAGGAAGGTGCCGCCCACCGAGATGTGGGAGATGAACAGGGCCGAGAAGATGGTGCCAATGGGGTTGGAGCTTGCCAGCAGGGCAACGGAGATGCCGTTGAAGCCCATGGCGGGCAGGCTGGTGGAGTTCAGGGGGTTCCACTGGCCCACGTTGGACAGGTAGAACAGGCCCGCGCCAAAGCCTGCCAGCGCACCGGCAATGGCCATGGAGAGGATGATGTTCTTCTTTTCGTTGATACCGGCGTAGCGGGCAGCGCTCTTGTTCAGGCCGACCGCCTTCAGCTCATAGCCAAAGGTGGTCTTGTTCAGCACCACCCAGATCAGGATGGCCACCACAGCGGCCAGGAAGATGGCAATGGTGGTGCTGTTGGTCTGGAACAGCTTGTTCAGGCCGAAGTCCGGGATAACGGACTGGGCGAGATCCGCGTTCTTGCCCAGGTTCAGGGTGCGGGTGTTGCGCACATCATACATGGGGCCGGTGCCGTTCTGGTAGACCAGCTCATTGACAAGGTACAGGCCGATCCAGTTGAACATGATGGAGGTAATGACCTCGTTGATGTTGAAGTAGGCCTTGAAGAAACCGGGGATGGCACCCCACAGACCGCCCAGAATGGCCGCAGCCAGCAGGCAGACGAACCAGGGCAGCTTGAGCATGATGGCGCAGTAGAGGGCACCGTAAGCGCCCAGCGTGTACTGACCGGCGGCACCGATGTTGAACAGGCCGGTCTTGAAGGCAAAGCCCACGGAAAGGCCGGTCATGATCAGGGGCGCGGCGTTGGCCAGTTCCTTGCCGACACCATAGGGGGCATCATGGAAGCCGCCCTTGAGGATGCGGACAAAACCGTCTGCCCATGCGTGGGCCGGGTTGATGGCCAGCAGCACGAGGAACCCCACAAACAGACCGATCAGGATGCACAGCAGGGCAGCCATCACGCTGGTGACAGAACCCTGCAGCCCGTTGTGGGAAAGTTTTTTGTTTTTCATTTCTGCTTACTCCTTTCCCTGCTTGCGGGCACCGGCCATGTACAGGCCCAGCTCCTGGACTGTGGTGGTCTTGGGGTCAAACTCGCCCACGATCTCACCCTCGTACATCACAAGGATCCGGTCAGAGAGGTTCATCACCTCGTCCAGCTCCAGACTGACCAGCAGCACGGCCTTGCCCCTGTCGCGCTCATCCACGATCTGCTTGTGGATATACTCAATGGCACCGACATCCAGGCCGCGGGTGGGCTGCACTGCCACCAGCAGCTTGGGGTCTTTGTCGATCTCACGGGCAATGATTGCCTTCTGCTGGTTGCCGCCGGACATGCTGCGCACGATGGTGGCGCTGCCCTGGCCGCTGCGCACGTCATACTGGGCGATCAGCTTATCGGAATACTCCCGCACCTTTTCACTGCGGATAAAGCCGTTGTGCTGGAACTCGGGCTGCCAGTAGCGCTGGAGCACCATGTTGTTCTCCAGACTGTAATCCAGTACCAGACCGTGTTTGTGGCGGTCCTCAGGGATATGGCTCATGCCGTCCTTGGAGCGCTGGCGGATGCTCTCGTTGGTGATCTCCTTGCCGTCCAGCAGCACCTTGCCGCTGTTGAACTTTTCCAGACCGGTCAGACCGTAGACAAACTCTGTCTGGCCGTTGCCCTCGATGCCCGCCAGACAGACGATCTCACCGCCACGCACCTGGAAAGAGACGTTCTTAACGGCATCCTTCTTGTGCTGGGCATTGTGCATGGTAACGTTCTGCACGTCCAGCACCACCTCGCCGGGGGCGGCGGGCTTTTTGTCCACCTGCAGCTGAACATCGCGGCCGACCATCATGCGGGAAAGCTCTTCCTTGGTGGTGTCCTTGATGTCCACAGTGCCCATATACTTGCCCTTGCGCAGGACCGTGCAGCGGTCTGCCACTGCCATGATCTCGTTGAGCTTGTGGGTGATGAAGAGGATGGATTTGCCTTCCTTCTTGAACCCGCGCATGATCTCCATCAGCTCGTCGATCTCCTGCGGGGTCAGAACAGCGGTGGGCTCGTCAAAGATCAGGATCTCGTTGTCGCGGTAGAGCATCTTCAGGATCTCAACACGCTGCTGCATACCAACAGAGATATCGCTGATGAGTGCGTCGGGGTCCACACGCAGGCCGTACTTCTCGCTCAGGGCCATGACCTTCTTGCGGGCCTCAGCCTTCTGCAAAAAGCCCAGCTTATTGGGTTCCACGCCCAGAATGATGTTATCCAGCACGCTGAAGCACTCCACCAGCTTGAAGTGCTGGTGCACCATGCCGATGCCCAGCGCGTTTGCATCGTTGGGGTTGCGGACGGCGACCTCCTTGCCGTTCTTGAGGATCTTACCGGCCTCCGGCTGGTACAAGCCGAACAGCACGCTCATCAGCGTACTTTTGCCAGCGCCGTTTTCGCCCAGCAGGGCATGTACCTCGCCCTTGCGCAGCTGCAGGGTGATATCATCGTTTGCCTTGATTCCAGGGAACTCCTTGGTAATGTGGAGCATCTCGATCACAAAATCCTCTGCCAATCTGCTCACTCTCCTTTCGTGTCAAATCGACACCTGTACTATTCTGTGTACCATTATACCGTATTTTTGCGGTTTTGCACACTTCTTTTTGATTTTTTGGCGGGATGTACTCTTATAAGTATTACTTTTGTGCAAGCTGCACGATTTTTCGCGAGACAAAAACGACCCTCTCCGTCAAAGCCTGGCGGCAATGACGGAGAGGGTCGTTCCCTGCAGCCCTTGCGGACTGTTCAAATTTTACTGGATGTAGGTGACGTTGGTGAACTCGCTGACGGTGGGCTTGGTAGCGTCGTCAGAGCTGTTGTCAACAACGATCTCGCCGGAAGCGATCTTCTGCTTCAGCGCCTCGTACTCCTCAACCGTGAAGGTCTCGAAGTTCCAGCTGTCCTCATCGGTGGGCAGGCCGACGTACTCGCCGTCCTCCAGACCAAAGTTGCCGTTGGTTGCTGCGATGGTGCTCCACTCGCCTGCCTCGATGTCGGACAGAGAAGTAGAAACAGCCTCAGACAGGCCCTTCATAGCGGAGGTGATGAACGGGTTGTAAGCATAGGTGCCGTCAGCAACGCCGTTTGCACCGATGTAGTTCTGGTCAACGTCAACGCCGATGACGTAGCCGTTGTTCTTCAGAGCAGCCTCAACAGCGGAGGTGTAGATACCGCCGCCGCAGGCAAAGACGACCTGAGTGCCGTTGGAGTACCAGCCCTCCATACGGGAGGTGATGTTGGCATCGCCGTAGAACTGGCCGCCGTAGAAGTAGTTGATGTCGATGTTCTGACCCAGCTCCTGAGCAGCAGCATCAGCGCCCTGCACAAAGCCGTAGCCGTAACGGATGACAGCGGGAACAGCCATGCCGCCCAGGAAGCCCAGCTTGGTCTTGCCGTCCTTGGCAATGGCGTAACCTGCCAGATAGCCTGCCTGCTCCTCCTTGAAGGTGATGCAGTAGCAGTTGGAGGGGATCTCATCGGTGCCGATATCGAACTGGGTGACATCGATGGCAATGAACTTGACATCGGGGTACTGCTCAGCAGCCCATGCCAGAGAAGCGCCATACAGGTAGCCGACGCAGACAATGACCTCAGCTCCGTCGTTAACAGCCTGACGGATCATGGTCTCACGATCCTCATCGGAAGCGTCAGCCTCGGGGATGTAGTACTGGCAGTCATCGCCCATGTAGCTGGAAACAGCGCTCCAGCAAGCCTGGTTGAAGCTCTCGTCATCGATCGTGCCGGTATCGCAGGTCAGAGCGACCTTTGCGATCTTGCTGGCAGCCTCAGAAGCTGCAGAAGAAGCAGTGGAAGAAGCGGTGCTGGTGGAAGAGGAAGAACCACCGCAGGCGGTCAGAGCAGCGGCAGCAGCTGCAGCGCCAGCCACAGCCAGGAAGTTACGACGAGAAATCATCATAAGAAAACTCTCCTTTTTATACATTAAAAATTGCGCTTTACAATGGGAATGCGCACACTTGCACATTTACTGACCCAAGTATAGCCGGGTCATGTGAGGAAAGCAAGGTATTTCCGATTACAAATTCTTTACAGATTTTTTGTAAAATTCGCGTAAAAGTCGTACTGCTTCACCAATTTTGGCAAAATATCCGCTTCCCGCCTCATTCTTCCACGGCTTTGTTGCCCGCCACGTTGGAGGGGCCAAAGCCGAAGGGCAGCAGCTCGTCCATGCTGCGCTCGATGAAATCATCGGGGGTCTTTGCCATGATGACATTCAGCTCCGGTCCGCCGAACTCAAACAGCGCCTGACGGCAGACCCCGCAGGGTGAGGTGATCTGCTTGTTCACCTCGCCGCGGCGAGAGCCCACCACGGCAATGTCGGTGAAGCGGGTCACGCCCTCGCTCACCGCCTTGAACAGGGCCGTACGCTCAGCGCAGCTGGTGGGGGTAAAGGCAGAGTTCTCCACATTGCAGCCGGTGAAGATGCGGCCATCCTCGGCCCGCAGGGCGGCACCCACCATGAAATCGGAGTAGGGCGCATAGGCCTGCTCCCGGGCTTCCAGCGCCATCCGGATCAGGGCTTTCTTTTCGTCTAAAGTCAGATTGGTCATAGGGGCCTCCTTTTCATTCTAAAGTATAAACAAACGTTTCTGCATCGCGATACCACGGAAGGGCAATTTCATAGGCTGGGTAATAAGGTACAAGGCAGATATCCTGATTTGGTTGAAAGTCGTTCATCTTTCATCCCCTCTTTTGCACTTCAATTATACGGCGTGTTCTCAAATTCTTCAAGAGATTTCTCGTTGTTCATTTATTATGTAACGAAAGTTCTTGCATTTTTCATTACAGACATATATAATAGAATCAAGAAAGAGGTGTATTAGAATGGCAAATGCAGTCAATGTGAACTTCCGGATGGACCCAGACCTGAAACGCAGCATGGAAGAGGTTTGCGCCGAGATGGGACTTTCTATGACAACGGCATTCACGATTTTCGCCAAAAAAGTTTCCCGGGAGCACCGCATTCCCTTTGAGGTTTCCGCCGACCCGTTCTACTCGGAAAGCAACATCAATCATCTCCGCCAGATCGTCCACGACATCGACACCGGCAAAGCCAAACTCACCGAACACGACCTGATTGAGGTAGACTAAATGAGATTGCTTTGGGAAGAGGAAGCATGGGAGGACTACTGCCTTTGGCAGACGCGAGACAAAAAGCTGCTGAAGCGGATCAACACACTCCTGAAAGACATCCAACGGAACACCTACGAGGGCATTGGAAAACCCGAACCCTTAAAAGGTGACTTGAGTGGATGGTGGAGCCGCCGCATCGACGATACGCACCGCATTGTTTATAAAGAGCAGGACGGCAATATCATTATCGCATCCTGTTTCGGACATTATAGTGACACTTAAAACATAAAAGGGTTGTTGTCGTGTGACAACAACCCTTTTTGTGAATGCAAATCAGTACTCCGCGCCCAGTGCGACCTTCATCATGTTGGTGAAGCTGGTCTGACGCTGCTCGGCGGTGGTGATCTCCGGGGAGACGAAGCTGTCGGAGATGGTCAGCAGGCAGGCGGCGTTCTTGCCCAGGACCTGAGCGTTGGCGAAGAGGGCAAAGCTCTCCATCTCCACGCACAGGCAGCCGCGCTCATCCCGCAGCTTTTCCCAGTAGGTGGGCTTTTCATCGGAGGGCTGGCGATAGAACACATCGGAGGAATGGATGTTGCCCTCGATCAGGGGGATGCCCTGCTTTGCGGCGGAAGCGCGCAGCTTGTCGTTCAGGGCCTGGCTGGGCAGGGTGAGGTCCCCCTCAAAGCCGCTCTGGACCCGGGCATAGTTGCTCTCGCTCACGGCACCGGCGGCCAGCACCACATCGAACAGCTTGGCTTTGTCGGTGTAGCTGCCGGCAGAGCCGATGCGGATGATGTTGTCCACATCGTAGAACTTGTACAGCTCGTAGGAGTAGATGCCGATGGAGGGCATTCCCATGCCGCTGCCCATCACACTGATGGGGCGGCCCTCATAGGTGCCGGTAAAGCCCAGCATTCCACGGACACCGGTGACCTGGCGGACATCCTCGAGGAAGGTATCCGCGATGAACTTTGCCCGCAGCGGATCGCCGGGCATCAGGACGGTCTTTGCGAAATCGCCTTTTTCAGCGCTGATGTGGGGTGTTGCCATAATCATTCTCCTTTTTGTTTGTAAAATAAACCTCTCAGGCGCTTCACGCCAGCATACGAGTTGCGGCTCCCAGCGTCCACTTCGTGCAAAGTATTGCACTCGTGTCCTGCTGGCCGCTGCCCCAACAACGCCTCCCTTCATCCGCCACTGGCGGCGGTCGTCGTTGTTGCCTGATAGGGGAGCTAAGTTTATGCTTCGCATTGCCGGAGAGGTTCTGTTCTGATTTATCGCTTTCCGGAGAACACGCTCTGCGGTGCGATGTACGAGCCGTTGCGGCGGATCTCGAAGTGGCAGTGGTTGCCGGAAGAGCGGCCCGTGCTGCCCACATAGCCGATGAGCTGGCCCTGCCGCACGGTCTGGCCCGCACTGACCGCCAGAGACAGGCAGTGGGCATAGACCGTGGTATAGCCGCCGGAGTGGCTGATGATCACAGAATAACCATAGCCCGTACCGGCACCGGCCTTGTTATAACCCGCCTTGGTCACGGTGCCGCCCGCCGATGCATAGATGGGCGTACCGGCAGAGGCACAGATATCCACGCCCTTATGGCCGCTGCCATACCAGCGCGAGCAGTTGCGGTAACCCGGGACCGGCCAGATAAACTGACCGCTGCCGCCGATGTATGCCGCCGCACCGTTCTTTGTGACCTTCTTGGTGCCAACGACCACTTTCTTATTCACCGGCTCCCGGATGGTCTCGGTGGAAAGGATGGTCTGCTCCAGCAGCACGCCGTTGGTATCGTAGACGTTCTGCATGGTGACGCGGCGCAGGCCGTTCTCGCCCTCCTGCAGGGTCTTGGTGGTTCCCTTGGTGTACTCGTTGGACTGGGTGGTCTCGGTGCTGAAGGGGATCTCCTCCTCCCGCGTCTCCACCTTGGTGATGCGGACTTCCAGCAGAGCCTCCTGCTTGGTCACGATCAGCTGGTCGCCCTCCTGGATATTGGAGTCCTCGGCCAGGGGAGCACCCTTGAAATTCGTATTCAGGGCACACAGCTCCCGGAAGGTCAGGTCGTTCTTCTGGGCAATGGCCCACAGGGTATCGCCCGCCTTGACCGTGTAGATCTTCTCCTGCTGCTGCACGCCGGTCAGCATATTCTCAATGGAATTGTCATCCTCAAAGCTGTCGTTGAAATAGACTCCATCTTCCAGCGTCACATTTTTGCTAAAGCCCACGCTGACATTCTCGTCTGCCTGATCCTCGTAGGGGGCCAGCAGGCTCTCCAGATAGCTGCGCAGGGTGTCACCATCGGAGCAGACTGCCGTCAGTTCCCCGTCCAGATACAGGGCGGTGCCCTCACTGATCTGGTCACTGGCGCTCTGCAGAATGGCGTTTGCCGTCTCGCTCTCGTCCATGGTCTTGTGGGTCACGGAGATGGTATAGGTCGGCTCGATGGTCAGCTCGGTCTTGTCCGAACCGGCGTAGTTGATGCGCTGCATCACATCCTCTTTTGCGAGGTTGAACACTTCCTCATTGGCCACATAGCCAACGGTCTGGCCGTTCACCTGCACAGCCAGCGCATAGGGCTGGGCCATGGTCCTGTTCCAGACCGTGACGAACACGGCCAGCATACACAGGGGCAGGATGTACATTGCTGTCCGGGGCAGCAGGCTCAGGTTGCGCTTGAGCCCGCCCACAAAATAGCGCCCGGCCGCTTTTACGGAAGCACCAAAGCCCCGCTCCCGGCGCACATCGTTGGCGTGGGCCGCCACAGCGCCGAGGCCCTTGAAAAACAGGTAAAGCGGTGCCAGCAGATCCTTGAACATCTGCGCCGCACCGGGAAAGGCTGTTGCAATGATGGTATGCAGGGCATTCCTGCACCAGCGGGCCAGTCTGCGGGCCACAGCAGCAATGCCGCGCCCTGTGCGCACCACCATGTACTCTGCCGCAAAGCCCAGTGCATAAAGTGCCTCGCCAACTGCCAGCACCACGGCACTGGCCCGCAGCTTTTTGGCCACATCATTCATGTGCCGCTGCGTTTTGCGGCGGAAACGGTGCCGCCGCAGCAGGCCGGAGATCTGGACCTTTGCCCAGAAGCTTCGCAGTTTTTCTCTGCCCTTCACCGGCGCTGCAGGAGCCTGGCTCTGCGGCTCCTTTGTTTTTTCTTCGATCAAAAGGGGTTGCTCCTTCCTGACGTTTTGGGTCGAAAGTTACAAATTTATATCAATTATACACCCTGCCCGGGCTGATACAAGGTTTGTCACAGAATTTGGGCAGAGCTTTCACAGAGGTTTCACTTTATTTTCATATTTCAGCGTCCAGCAATGCCCGCATATCCTCGGGCAGGGGGCTCTCCACTGCAACGGTGCGGGTGTGTCCCTCCACCGGCGTTTCCAACCGGATGCCGCCGGGCACCTTGGTGTAAGCCGGCACCCGGAAACTCTGCCGGGCGCAATGGAGCGCCTGCCGGGCAATGCGGTCACGGTGCCCGCCGTAAAGGTCGTCTCCGGCCAGCGGGTGGCCGATGGACGCAAAATGCACCCGGATCTGATGGGTACGGCCCGTCACGGGAACACAGGCGGCAAGGCTCAGGCCATGCTCTGCCTTTAATATGGTATACTCGGTGCGGCTGGGCTTGCCCTCGGGGGTCACGCACCGCCCGATGATGCTGTCCCCTCTCCGGCCAATGGGGGCATCGATGACTCCGGGGCCAAGGGGCAGTTCACCCTCCACGATGGCGTAATAGAGCTTTTCCACGCCCTCGGCCAGCAGGGGCGCGGCATAGCCGTTCTTTGCGGCCAGCACCAGCCCGCTGGTGTCTTTATCGATCCGGTTCACCGGGCGGAACACCGGGCTTTCGCCGTGGGCAGCCGCCCAGGCGGCATAGCCGTTGGCCAGGGTATCCCGGGGGTAGTTCAGGGTGGGATGGACCGCCAGATGGGGCGGCTTTTCCAGCACCATGGCAAAGGCATCCTCGTAAACGACCCTGACCGGGATCTCAGGCTGGGGCTCCACACCGGGGCCGTCGGCGGGCAGCGAAAAGCGGATCACCTGCCCTGCCTGCACACGGCGGTTGGCCAGAATGGGAACATCGTCCGCAAAAAAGCCGCTGCCATGGAATTTGACCGCCCGGGCCAGCTCCGTGGAGACGGCACACCGGCGCAGAAAGCCGCGCAGCAGCACGCCATCGGCTTCGGGCGGGACATTGAAAAGCAGCTGCATCCTTTGTCCCTCCCAAAAATTTCACGCCATATTTAGATTTATTATACCAAATTTCATCGTCACTTGCAAATCTTGTTTTTTTATGGTATCATGGGGAACGGAAAACGAGTGGAACATACGGCGGCGGGGCGGCTTTGACCGCTCTGAGGAAAGTCCGGGCCTCACAGAGCACGGTAACTGCTAACGGCAGCCGAGGGTGACCTCAGGGAAAGTGCAACAGAAAGGAAACCGCCGCAGCAATGCGGTAAGGATGAAAGGGCGAGGTAAGAGCTCACCAGCGCATGGGTGACTATGCGGCTTTGTAAACCCTACCGGAAGCAACGCCTATATGGGACGTACAGCGCTGCTCGCGTGTCCCGAAGGCGGCATGAGCCTGTCAGCAATGGCAGGCCTAGACAGATCGTCGTTTAATACAGAACCCGGCTTACGGTCCATCTCGTTTTCCATTTGGTGTATCCACAGGGGGTTGTTAGAACCCTTCTTTGCCCCGCCGTCAGGCGCAGGGACAGAGAAGGTTGATAACAGCCCTCTTTTCGTTTTGGCCAGAGTGTGGTATACTATCCTCACCACGGGAGCACAGTTGTTCGCCGTGGGCAAACAAGAGAGACAGGATGTGAAAACCTCCGATGAAAGATGGTTTTTTGAAAGCAGCAGCCCTCTCGCCCGCGCTTCGGGTGGCGGACTGCGCCTACAACACCCGGCAGATCCTCACAGAGCTGCGTGCCGCCGCCGCCCGCGGCGTGAAGCTGGCCGTGTTCCCCGAGTTCTGCCTGACCGGCTATACCTGCGGCGACCTGTTTTTGCAGCGCACCCTGCAGCAGGGAGCCCTGACCGGCCTGCAGGAGCTGCTGGATGCCAGCCGGGAGCTGGACACCGTGGCCCTTGTGGGCCTGCCCCTGATGGTGCGGGGCAAGCTGTACAACTGCGCTGCCGTGCTCTGCCGCGGGCAGCTGCTGGGTCTGGTTCCCAAAACGTACCTGCCCAACTACGGCGAGTTCTATGAAAAGCGGCAGTTCACCCCCGGTTCCACCGAGGTGGAGTGGGTGAATGTCTGCGGGCAGGATGCCCCCTTTGGCACCTCCCTGCTCTTCCGCTGCCGCCAGATGCCCAGCTTTGTGCTGGGCGTGGAGCTCTGCGAGGACCTGTGGAGTGCCCTGCCGCCCTCCACCTTCCACGCACTGGCAGGCGCTACCGTCATCGCCAACCTTTCGGCCAGCGATGAAACGGTAGGCAAGGCTGAGTACCGCCGGGCACTGGTGGAGAATCAGTCCGCCCGCCTGCTCTGCGGCTACCTGTACGCCTCGGCAGGCCACGGTGAGAGCACCCAGGACATGGTGTTCGCAGGCCACGACCTGATCGCCGAGAACGGCACCCTGCTGGCCGAGGTGAAGCCCTTTGCGGGCGGCCTTGCCGAGACGGAGCTGGACTGCCAGCGGATGGAATCGGAGCGGGCGCGCAACACCAGCTTTGAGCCCAGCACCGAGGGCTACCAGACCGTAGAGTTCGACCTGACCCTGACCGACACCGTGCTGACCCGCTGGGTAGACCCCACCCCCTTTATCCCCCACAACGAGCAGCTGCGCGCCGAGCGCTGTGAGCTGATTTTGAAGATGCAGGCCGACGGCCTGGCCAAGCGTCTTGAGCACGCCCGCGCCAAAACAGCCGTCATCGGCATTTCGGGCGGTCTGGACAGCTGCCTTGCCCTGCTGGTGGCCGTGCGCGCCATGAAACAGCTGGGCCGCCCCACCACCGATGTGCTGGCCGTGACCATGCCCTGCTTTGGCACCACCAAGCGCACCCGCAGCAATGCGGAGATCCTCTGTGACGAGCTGCACGTCAGCTTTACCGAGATCGACATTGCCGCCACAGTGCACAGCCACTTCCGGGACATCGGCCAGGACGAGAGCGTGCTGGACGTGACCTACGAGAACGGCCAGGCCCGCGTGCGCACCCTGGAACTGATGGACACTGCCAACCGCACCGGCGGTCTGGTGGTGGGCACCGGCGACCTTTCCGAGCTGGCCCTGGGCTGGGCCACCTACAACGGCGACCACATGAGCATGTACGGCGTGAACGCAGGCGTACCCAAAACGCTGGTGCGCCACCTTGTCCGGTACGAAGCCGACATCGCCGCCACCCCGGCCCTGAAAGAGGTGCTGCTGGACATCCTCGACACCCCTGTGTCCCCCGAGCTGCTGCCCGCCAAGGACAACGGCGAGATCGCACAGCGCACCGAGGATCTGGTGGGCCCCTATGAACTGCACGACTTCTACCTTTATTATGTGCTCCGCTTCGGCTTTGGCCCGGCAAAGATCTTCCGGCTGGCCAGGGCAGCCTTTGCGGGCCGGGAGGAATACCCGGACGCGGTGCTGTACAAGTGGCTGCGCAACTTCTACTGGCGGTTCTTTGCCCAGCAGTTCAAGCGCAGCTGCCTGCCCGACGGCCCCAAG
>ENA-UERX01001785-UERX01001785.1-human-gut-metagenome-genome-assembly--contig:-NODE-1785-length-12172-cov-4.541050_pt1 | contig 12172 bp, 8 predicted proteins | sample MGYA00242992_ERZ507993 | MGnify/ENA primary metagenome ERZ507993 (study PRJEB26167, sample SAMN06115487) | human gut metagenome | host: Homo sapiens | place: China:Chongqing | collected 2015-04-10... | reverse complement strand
CGCCTACAAGGATATACGGGTGACTGCTGCGGGGCCACTTTCCTGCTATGCGAACTGTTCTTCTACTTGGGAAGCCTTATTCTAATTATAAATTAACAACTGAAAATTAAAGATGGAAGTAATACTCATTCGACACACTTCGGTAGATGTTCCTCCGGGGATGTGCTACGGTCAGACCGATGTTCCCCTGAAACCTACTTTTGAAACGGAAGCCGCCGTAACAGCAGAAAACCTGAAGACATACCTTCATTTTTATCAAAAACCTTTCATTTTACGGAGATATCCGCATTAATTATCTTTATAAACTCCTCCCGAACAAAACATTGAATCTCCGGTTTAAGAGGTGGGTAAAATTATTTTTCACAAGAAAAACTATACCCGACCGGCACTAATGGATTTTCATATAGAACGAAATATACTTTATTACAAACGAAACTAAAATGAACAGAAGTCAGCTTATCAATATCCTGGCTCAAAAAACAGGATTAAACAAAAAAGATGTCAAACGGACAATCGATGAAATGCAAAAACTAATTATCCAGGAAGTCAAAGGAGGTCAAAGAATCTGCCTGCATGGTTTCGGCTCATTCAAACCTCGTTTTCAATCCAGCCGCCCAGCACGAAACCTGAAAAACGGTACAGCCGTACAGCTGTCTCCCAGGACCATCATTCATTTCAAATGCGCTCCCCACCTGTTGGAGCAGATGAACAAATAAAGAATAAAAAAGAGACTCACTTTTACAAGTAAGTCTCTTTTTTATTTACTCAGCTATTGTCGGGGTGAGAAGATTCGAACTTCCGACCACACGCCCCCCAGACGCGTACTCTAACCGGGCTGAGCTACACCCCGTTTTTGTTTTACGGCTGCAAAGGTAACTATTTTTCGTTATACTCCAAAGCTTTCACGATAAAAATCCAGGGATTCGAGAATTTTCTCCTTACTCACCTGCTGATTTATCTGAACATCACCGACTTGAGAAAGCAAGGTGAAGTTGATGATTCCCGCTTCATTCTTCTTATCGTGCGTCATCAACTCGTATAAGGTATCATAATCCTTGCAATCGAACACGAAAGCCGGATAATACTCCTTCAAATAATAGACGACCTGACTCAGTTTCTCCATCGGGAAACCACATACTTTATGAGACAGGTACAATTCGCTGACAATACCGGCGGCAACAGCATGGCCGTGCAGCAAAGGACGGTCCTTCTTAAAGGACAAACTTTCGTAGGCATGACCGATCGTATGGCCGAAGTTCAGCGCCTTACGGATGCCGTGCTCTTTCGGGTCTTCCTCCACGATACGTTCCTTTACGGCTACGGATTGGGCGACCATCCTGTTCAGAAAAGCATAATCGATCTTCGCGTCGAGGTCGAACAGCAGGACGGAAGCGTAAATATCCATCGAACTGATAAGCGCATGCTTGATCATTTCGGCATAGCCGGAAAGCAGGTTGTCGCGGTCGAGCGTACGCAAGAACTCGCAATCGATAAAGACACATTCGGGTGGATAAAAAGAGCCGACCTCGTTCTTCAAACCGTTGAAGTTAATCCCGGTCTTTCCCCCCACGGCCGCATCGACAGAAGCCATCAGGGTAGTCGGGATATTGACGGTCCGCAGTCCGCGTTTGAAAGTCGCACCGGCGAAGCCTCCCATATCGGTAATCATACCGCCGCCCAGATTGACCAAAAGCGAATTTCGGGAAGCCCCTTCGTTCGAGAGACGCGACCAGATATAGGCGACCTGTTCGATGTCTTTATGAGTATCACCCGCCTGCACGGTAATGACCGGGGTATCCTGCAAAGCTGGGATATCTTTTATCAGCGGATAACACTTTTCTTGCGTGTTCGTATCGGTCAGGATAAAGAGTTTATCATAACTCATGGAAGCAAAGAATGCCTGCAAATCGGCTTTGAGATCCTTGCTGATTACTACTTTTTGAGCGGCCATAATGTCCTTTTTTATTATAATCGTTGCGACAAAGGTATTATATGTTATCCGATTATCAAAACAGGGAAAAGAAAATTCCATGCCTATGGAACAAAAGCTTCATAGGCATGGAACAAAAGTTTTCCCTGCATGAAACTATCATTTCCTGCAGGGGAAACGTCTCTTTCTTCTTATTTCAGACCGGCTGCGTCCAAGATATGTTCGATGGCTTCACCCAGTCCGGCCACATTCTTACCTCCGGCTGTTGCAAAATGAGGCTGACCGCCTCCGCCGCCTTGTATCAGTTTTGCCGCTTCTTTCACCAGTTTGCCGGCATTCAAGCCTTCAGCCACCAACGGCTCGCTCAGCATAACCATCAACGCGCATTTCTCACCGTCTTTGATTCCAGCCACGAAGAAAACCTTTTCCTCCGTATTGCTTTCCCCCTTGATCTGGAAAGCCAGGTCCTTGATGGCATCCACGCTGGCTTCGCCACGGAAAGCGATCACTTTGACACCATTGCGCTCAACGGCTTTTGCGATCAGTTCTTTCTTGAGCAACTGCACTTTCTCTTTCACGTAGTCGCTTACCTGCTTCTTCAGTTCGGCATTCTCTTCGATGGCCTTCTTGATGGTTTGAGACAGGTTCGGCACATTGTTGAACATCGCACGCAGTTCACGCAGGGAATCCTGCAACATGAAGGTGTAGTTTTCAGCCGCTTCGGCCGTTACCGCTTCGATACGGCGCACGCCTGCCGCGATGGAGCTTTCGCCGACCACACGCAGGGAACCGATCATGCCGGTCGCAGGGATATGCGTACCACCGCACAATTCGATAGAGTTGCCATATTTGACCACACGGACTTCATCGCCATACTTTTCACCGAACAGAGCCATAGCGCCCAATGCTTTCGCTTCGGCAATCGGCATATTGCGATGCTCTTCCAGCGGATAGTTGGCACGGATCTTTTCGCTCACCAGCTTTTCCACCTTACGAATTTCTTCGTCCGTCACCTTCTGGAAGTGGGAGAAGTCGAAGCGCAAAGAGTCGGGAGATACATAAGAACCTTTCTGTTCAACATGTGTTCCCAGCACCTCACGCAACGCCTCATGCAGCAGGTGAGTGGCAGAGTGGTTACATTCGCACTGGATACGTTTCTTCTCGTTGATCTTGGCAGTAAAAGTCGCCGTCACATCCTTCGGCAATTTAGTGACCAGATGTACAGGCAGGTTGTTTTCGCGTTTCGTGTCGATCACGTCGATCGTCTCGTCGTCGGCAATCAACCAACCGGTGTCGCCGACCTGTCCACCCATCTCCGCGTAGAACGGAGTCTGGTCCAGAACGATCTGATATAAGACCTTGTTCTTCTGCTTAATCTGGCGGTAACGCAGGATTTCGGCATCGCATTCGAACAAGTCGTAACCCACGAAATTGCATCCGCCCTCTTTCAGCACCACCCAGTCGCCGGTTTCGATGGCGGCAGCGTTACGGGCACGGTCCTTCTGCTTCTGCATCTCGACGTTGAACTCGTCGATATTGGCTTCCATGCCGTTCTCACGCAGGATCAACTCGGTCAAATCCAACGGGAATCCGTATGTGTCATATAATGTAAAGGCATCTACGCCACTGATCACGTTCTTTCCGGCAGCCTTTGTTTCTTCCATCTTCTTATCCAGCAAACGGATACCGGTTTCCAACGTACGCAGGAAAGATTCTTCCTCTTCCTTGATCACCTTCTCGATCAACGTCTTCTGCGCGATCAGTTCGGGATAGGCGTCTCCCATTGTTTCGATCAGTACGGGCAACAGCTTATACATGAAGGACTCTTTGCGATCCAGGAACGTATAGCCGTAACGGACGGCACGACGCAGGATTCGACGGATGACATAACCGGCCTTTGCATTGGAAGGCAACTGGCCGTCCGTAATCGCGAAAGCGATCGTACGGATATGGTCGGCGATTACACGCATAGCCACGTCCTGTTGTTTGTCCTTGCCATAAGCAGTACCCGCCATATCGGCAATCACTTTGATGATCGGCTGGAAAACGTCCGTATCGTAGTTGGATGTCTTACCCTGCAAAGCCATGCAGAGACGTTCGAATCCCATACCGGTATCGATCACACGGGCAGGCAGCGGTTCGAGCGAGCCGTCGGCCTTTCGGTTGTACTGCATGAACACCAGGTTCCAGATTTCGATCACCTGCGGATGGTCTTTGTTCACCATGTCCTGGCCGGGGATAGCGGCACGTTCTTCTTCCGGACGGAGGTCGATATGGATTTCGGAACAAGGACCGCAAGGCCCCGTATCACCCATTTCCCAAAAGTTATCGTGTTTGTTGCCATTAATGATATGAGCTTTCGGCAGGAACTTCTCCCAGTAGCCGGCAGCCTCGTCGTCGCGCGAAAGGCCTTCGGCAGGACTTCCTTCGAACACGGTGGCATACAAACGGTCGGGATTCAGTTTCAACACTTCGACCAGGTATTCCCATGCCCAGTTGATCGCCTCCTGTTTGAAATAGTCGCCGAACGACCAGTTTCCCAACATTTCGAACATGGTGTGGTGATACGTATCGTGTCCGACCTCTTCCAGGTCGTTATGCTTTCCACTCACACGAAGACACTTTTGTGAATCCGCGACACGTGGATATTTACGGGGTACGTTCCCCAGGATTATATCTTTGAACTGGTTCATACCTGCATTGGTAAACATCAATGTAGGGTCGCCCTTCACAACCATCGGAGCAGAAGGCACAATCTGGTGCTGCTTGGAAGCGAAGAAGTCTTTAAATGATTCACGGATTTCTTTTGCTGTCAACATAATCTATTCTATATAGTCTCGTTAATATTCTGAAAAACAATTTGCAAAAGTACAGCAAATTATTATTTTTGCACGTATCCAAGCAAGAAAATATTTGATGAAACTATTTAAAAGCAGAAAAACATATTACTTATATAACCCCAACACGCTCAGTTACGAGCGCGTTTACCCCTCCGCCAAAGACCGTTTTTTCGGTGTGCTCCGCCACCTGAGCATCGGTATCGTGATCGGCGTAGGCATTTTCTTTATCTTTTCCCGCACTTCCGACTCGCCGGTCGAATCGCTTTTAAAGAAGGAGAACAAGCTGTTGCAGACACAATACGAAGTGCTTTCGTTGCGCCTGAACAATGCGCTGGAAGTCTTGGATGACATACAGCAACGCGACGAGAACTTATACCGGGCGATCTTCCAGGCGGAATCGATCCCCGAATCCGTCCGCAAGTCCGGTTTCGGCGGGACCAACCGGTATGAACACCTGATGAACCTGTCCAACCCCGAACTGGTCGTCTCGACCACCCGGAAGATGGACATGCTGAGCAAACAGCTCTATGTCCAATCCAACTCGCTGGAGGAGCTGATCACATTGGGCAAGAACCAGGAAGAACGAAGCAAATGTATTCCCGCCATACAGCCGATTGCCAATAAGGATCTGAAACGTACGGCATCCGGCTACGGTGTGCGTATCGACCCGATCTACCGTACTCCCCGCTTCCACTCAGGCATGGACTTTTCTGCCAAAGTGGGCACGGAAGTCTATGCAACCGGCGACGGAGTCGTTACCTTTGCTGCCTGGAAACAGGGATATGGAAACTGCCTGATGATCAATCACGGGCACGGATTCCAGACGCTTTACGGCCACCTGAGCAAGTTCCGGGCGCGTGTCGGACAGAAAGTAAAGCGCGGAGAAGTGATCGGGGAAGTGGGAAATACAGGGAAATCCACCGGCCCGCACCTTCACTACGAGGTGATCGTCCGCGGCAAATACGACAACCCCTCCAAGTACTACTACATGGACCTGACTCCGGAAGAATACGACCGTATGATACAGATTGCCGAAAATCACGGCCAGGTAATGGATTAAACATTGTTTAATACGATGGCATTAAATAAAGATAAAAATCTAAAGCTCTATTTCTCCATCAGCGAGGTGGCGCAGATGTTCGACGTCAACGAGTCTACCCTGCGCTTCTGGGAGAAGGAATTCGACCAAATACGTCCACGCAAGACAGGCAAAGGAACCCGCTCCTATCGGCAGGAAGACATCGACGCAATACGCTTGGTCTACCACTTGGTGAAAGAAAGAGGGATGACACTGGCGGGTGCCCGGCAAAAGCTGAAAGAGAACCCGGAGACAACGATACGCCACGAAGAGATCGTAAACAGGTTGAAACAGATCAAGGAAGAATTGCTTGCCATGAAGGAAGCATTCGAAGCGTTGGAAGCATCCAAATAGCCCTTACACCATAAAAACGACTTTAAAGAATTAGCTTGTTACGCCGGAAAATCGTACCTTCGCAGCAATTTAATAAAAACAAGAAACATGGAAATTACGGGAAGAATCATCGCCGTACTGCCGGTTCAAGGCGGTATCAGCAAAAACGGAAACGAGTGGAAAAAACAGGAATATGTCCTGGAAACACATGACCAATACCCTAAGAAAGTATGCTTCCAGATTTTCGGTGCAGACCGCATCGATCAGGCAGCCATACAGCCCGGAGAAGAACTTACAGTATTTTTTGACATAGACAGCCGTGAATATCAGGGACGTTGGTTCACAAATATCAATGCATGGAAAGTGGAACGCCCGATGGCCGCCGCTCCCCAGTCGGCACCGGGAGCCATGACTCCTGAAAACGTAGTGCCGGCATCCGCACCTGCTGCATCTGCTGTTCCTGATTTCGGTCCGGCCAATCCGATTGACGATCTGCCATTCTAATAAACAAAAAGATCCTATCCTTTTGCGCAAAAGGATAGGATCTTTTCTATCGAAAGCTATACCTTTTAGGGCAAAAGGATATGGCTTTTTCGACTTAGTCCGCTACACGAGCCACAGACTGGATATTCTTTATCTTGGAAAGGACTACGCACATCCGCTGGATATCCTCCACATCGTGTACTTTCATCTTCACCTTTCCTTCGAACACTCCGTCTTTCGCCTCAATCAGCAGGCGGATGATATTGACATTGAAGTCATCGGATATCGTGCGGGTGATCGTGTTCAACACGCCAATCGAGTCGATACCCTTAATCTCAAGTGTCGCCTCGAACGAGGAATGATGGCTGCTCCATTCCGTATTCAGGATGCGTTCGCCAAAGCTGCTTTTCAGGCGCATGGCGATCGGACAGGAACGTTTGTGGACTACCACGTTGCCGTCATCATTGATAAAGCCCAACGACTCGTCGCCGGGAATCGGTTTACAGCAATCGGCAATGACGTAATTGCGTTCGAAAGCTTCCTCCTTCAGGATATAAGGCTTCTTCTTGTCATATTTCGGTTTTTCTTTCGGTTGTTCTTCTTCCTCTTTCTTCCCGGTAGTCGCTTTCGTTGCTACCCGGAGCGCCTGTTTGACGTACTTAAAGAGAACGTTGTCCGTTTTCTCTTTCAGCAATTTGTGGATATTTTCCGGCAGGATCACCTCCCCTTTCTCTACTGCATAGTAGAATTCTTCGCGTTTAGAGAAACCGAAATACATACATAGTTTGTCGATATTGGATGTATTTGCCTCCAAATTATTGCGTTTGAAAGCATCGATCACCTTAATTTCCCCTTCTTTTGCCGCCTCTTTACGAATCCTTTTCAGGTAAGCGTCAATCCTGGCACGTGCCCTTGCTGTCGTGACGAAATTCAACCACTCCGGTTGCGGGTTCTGCGAACGGGAGGTCAGGATCTCTACCTGGTCGCCACTTGCCAACTGATGGCTGAGCGGAACCAAACGATGGTTGACTTTCGCACCGATACACTTGTTCCCGATATCCGAGTGAAGGGCATATCCGAAGTCCAGGGCAGTAGCCCCCTGGGGCAACGTCTTGATGTCGCCTTTCGGGGTAAAGACAAATATCTCGGAGGTAAAGAGATTCAGCTTGATCGTATCAAGAAAGTCCAAAGCGTTCGGGTCCGGGCTTTCCAGTATCTCGGTAATGGTCTGCAACCATTTGTCGAGCTCCGTATCTTCTTCTATGTTATGCTCCTTATACTTCCAATGGGCGGCAAAGCCTTTCTCGGCAATCTCGTCCATACGGCGGCTACGGATCTGTATTTCCACCCATTGCCCGTCAGGTCCCATCACGGTCAGGTGCAACGCCTGATAACCGTTGGCTTTCGGACGGCTCACCCAATCGCGGATACGGTCCGGCCGGATGCGGTAGATATCCGTGATAGCGGAATAGATATCCCAACATTGGTTCTTCTCATCCACACCCGGCAGCGGGTCGAAGATGATGCGGACGGCATATATATCGTAGATGTCTTCAAAACTGACGCCTTTGCTCTCCATCTTGTTCCAGATGGAATAGGCGGATTTCACACGGGCACGCATTTCATAGTTGAGCCCCATCTCCTTCAATTTCCTGTCCACCGGCACGGCAAAATGCTCGAACAAAGTGTTGCGGGCTGCTTCCGTAGATTTCAATTTCAGATTGATAAAGGCATATTCCTGCGGATGCTCATACTTGAAGCTCAGGTCTTCCAGCTCTGTCTTGATGGTGAAAAGCCCCAGACGGTGTGCCAAAGGGGCATAAAGGTAAAGCGTCTCACCGGCTATCTTGAACTGCTTCGCGGGCAACATGGAACCCAAAGTACGCATGTTGTGGAGACGGTCGGCTATCTTGATCAGGATCACCCGGATATCGTCACTCATCGTCAGCAACAGCTTACGGAAATTCTCTGCCTGCGCCGACGCCTGTTCGCCGAAGATACCGCCGGATATCTTCGTCAGGCCGTCCACGATCTGGGCGATCTTCTCGCCAAACATGTCCTTAATATCCTCCACCGTATATTCGGTATCCTCCACCACGTCGTGCAACAAAGCCGAACAGATGGAAGTGGAACCCAGTCCCATCTCGCGGCAAACAATACGCGCCACGGCAATCGGGTGCATGATGTAAGGCTCTCCCGAACGACGCTTCACGCCGGCATGTGCCTGATTGGCAAAATTGAACGCCTTGGTTATGCGTTCCACCTTACGCCGGTGATTTGAATTAAGGTAATCCTGCAACAGCGCGTTAAAGCCGTCCTGAATCATCTGCTCGTCGGCCGAGAGAGCGGGTTTCGCCTCCTGGTCGGGCTGCATGCCTGCTGTGTCTTTTGTATCATTTATGTCGCTCATATCGAATGCCCTTCCGTTTTTTAACGTGTATGTAGGCAAATATAGTTAAATATTTGCTTATATATCCCCGAATGCGACAGAAAAAGTCAAACGACCGGGATTTTCAAGACCTGGCCCGGCCGGATATCGGCACTGGTCAGCCCGTTGGCCCTCTGCAAGTCGTCTGTGGAAACTCCCGGATACTTCTTGGCAATGGAATAAAGGGAATCGCCGGACTGTACTTTATAAGTCAAACTTTTGCCTGAAACGCGGGCTGTCTGGTTGCTCTTGGTAACGACAGGGGTTGCTTTCTGTCCCGCTTTGACAGCCCCGTCCTTTTCGGTCTTCTTTGTCTTGGCGGAAGCAAATGCGACACCTCCGTTATCGACGTGCAGACGCAAACGGCGACCTTTGGCAACACGGTTGGAACCGAGTCCGTTCCACTTACGGATATCCTTCGGAGTAACGCCGTAGCGGTTCGCGATGGTATAGATATTCTCACCGGAGGCTACCACATGGGTAATTTTCTCAAGCGTAAGATTCTTTGATCCGTCGGCAGCGTTGACCGGTATGCAATTGGCCAGCAACTCCTCTATACGATGCGTATAGACCGAATCCTCCTTGTCGACAAACGCATAAGTCTGCGATGCCGGAAGTTTCAATACGGAAGGTTCCGTATTTCCCGGAATGATATCGCGTTTATATTGCGGGTTGAGCGCACGAAGCTGCTCGATGTCGATCCCCAGCACATCGGAAACCTGTTGCAGGTGAAGCATACTGTTCACCATAACCGTATCGGTCGCCAACGGCAGACTGGTCTGCATAGGGCAAATATTATGATCGCAATAGTAATTCATGATATAATTGGCTGCGATAAACAGCGGTACATACGAACGGGTTTCACGAGGCAAGTAGCGGAAGATCTCCCAAAAATCGGTCTTTCCCCCGGAACGGCGGATCGCCTTGTTCACATTGCCCGGACCACAGTTATAGGAAGCCAGCACCAGGTTCCAGTCGCCATAGATGGCGTACATATCTTCAAAATACTTACAGGCCGCCTCTGTCGCCTTCTCCGGATCACGCCGTTCATCCAGCAGGCTGTTGATCTCCAAACCATATATCTTGCCGGTCGGAAGCATGAATTGCCATAACCCGCAAGCCCCCACACGCGAAAGGGCAACCGGATTCAGGGCACTTTCGACGACAGCCAGATACTTCAGTTCCAAAGGCAGGTTATGCTTGTCGAGCACCTGTTCGATAATGGGGAAATAGAAATCCGCCATACCCAACATATAGCGTACCAGGTCACGCTTGCGTCCGGCATACAGGTCGATGCAATCCCTCACCACCTCGTTGTAAGGCAAACGGATCACACTCGGCAGACGTTCCAAGCGTTCTTCGTAGACCGAATCGGGAAAATAGACATTCTCCGCATCATCGTGACAATACTCATCCACTTTCGAAAAATATTGCACATGCCAGGAATGGAGCAAACTATCCACGTTTGCATCGAGACTTTCAGGTATCAAGCCCACTACGTCAGAGAGCGAGTCTGCCGATAATGTCGAATGCTGCGGTTCGCCGAATATAGGGTCTTGTGCGCGGGAGACCTGCATCAGGCTAAACAGGCAGAATAGAATAAGTAGGTTTTTATTCATGATGTCAGAACTTAAAACTGCAATTCAATCCATACGAGCCCGGCGTATAGCGGGTCTTCGGGGTTACCTCCGGCGACCAGTGCAGACTCAGGTCCGGAGAAATGTCAAAGTCGAACAGTTGGGCATCCACATACGCATCGATAATACTGATCGCATATACCCCGACCGTAATGATAATGCTCAAATCCCTGTAACGGCGGAAATAATCTTTCCGGCGCTTCAGGTTTTCCTGGAACTGTGCATTCGAGACATACGTGCTCTCCTCACCGTTTCTGACAAAGATCGTCCAACTCTCCTGCCAAGGTCCCTCATACTTTTGTCCATCCTTCTCTGCCGCCAATACCTTTTGGTAATCCTCCATGATATCGAAGTAGGCAGTCGAATAGTCCTTATAATTCTTATTGTTCCAAGTGATGGCATACATACAGCCCATAAAGGCCCCATATACCAACGGGAGCTTCCAATACTTCCTGTTATATATCTGTCCCAGACCCGGCACCAAGGCATACAGCAACGCTTTGTTAGGATCGGGTTTGAACTCCTTCAGCTTCACCTTCGGTTGGGGAAGCGAGTCGGCAGCCGAAAGCACAGCCTTCACTGTCGAATCGGCCTTGGCCGTTTCTCCGGGAACCACAGCCGTTACGGCCGAATCGGAAGATATCACCGTATCCTGCTTTGCCGTTATCGTCCTCTGCGCATGGCCGGTCCATACCGAACCGCACAGGAGGGCTATTATCCACAAAATTGCTTTCCAGTTTCTCATTTCAACTTATCCAACAAGCCGATCAGTTTTTCCAATTCATCTTCAGATGCAAAGGGGATCGTTATTTTACCTTTTCCTTTTTCGTTGCATACCAATTGGACCTTCGTATTAAAGAAACTGGACAGATGGTCCTTCAGCAAGTTGAATTCCTCGGGAAGTTTCGGTTTCCGCTGGGCAGGCTTTTCCTTCCTGGCCTGTTCGAGAGCCGCCGCATCCACTCCGCCACGTACTATTTCTTCGACATTACGGACAGACAGTCCATCCGCCAATATCTGTTCGTAAAGAGCCAACTGCACTTCCGGGTCCTCGACAGGAAGTAGTGCACGTGCGTGCCCCATATCGATCTTCTTATCCTTCAGCCCCACCTGTATCTCGGCAGGGAGTTTCAAGAGGCGGAGATAATTGGCAATCGTCGCCCGCTTCTTGCCGACACGCTCGCTCAGCTTTTCCTGTGTCAGCCCATAACTGTCGATCAACTTCTGGTAAGCCAGGGCTATTTCTATCGAGTTCAGATCTTCGCGCTGGATATTCTCGATCAGAGCCATCTCGACGACATTCTCGTCTGCTGCGGTTTTGATATAGGCGGGGATACGTTCCAAGCCAGCCATCAGGGAAGCGCGATACCGACGTTCGCCAGAGATAATCATATATTTGTCCGTTCCCGTTTCTTTCAACGTAATCGGCTGAATGACACCCAA
>ENA-UERX01001775-UERX01001775.1-human-gut-metagenome-genome-assembly--contig:-NODE-1775-length-12239-cov-478.932659_pt1 | contig 12239 bp, 10 predicted proteins | sample MGYA00242992_ERZ507993 | MGnify/ENA primary metagenome ERZ507993 (study PRJEB26167, sample SAMN06115487) | human gut metagenome | host: Homo sapiens | place: China:Chongqing | collected 2015-04-10... | reverse complement strand
TTGATTTCCAGAAGATTTGCGTTCACGCTACGCATTACGATGCTGTAATTAATCATAGTCGTTTGTAGTATGTTTAGAGTCCTTTGTTTTGCAACTCCCCAGAACGCCCCGTTCCTGCCGTTTTCGAGGTCTTCATTGATGACCGGCGCCTGCCATCATTTATGACCCGTGTTGGTCTTAATAGAAGACCGCCTTCAGGCACCTAAGGCGTTTCCTTCGATTGCTGGTGCAAAGATACGATAAAATCCGGTACCTACCAAATTTAGACATGTGATAAGGAGCGATTTTTAGCAAACTTACGATTTGAAAGTTAGCTTAAAAAAAAAACTCTATGTTTATGCGGTGCATCTCTATGTTTTTTGTTAGAGAAAACTATATTTTGCTATATAAATCAGCATATTACAGAGTGATAACCTATTTGCAGAAACGTGTTCAGTATTCAGTATTCAGTTTTTTTCGCTGTTGTTACCACTCTCTGTATAGATAGTATATTATATATATATTAAATATATATATAATATAAAATAATTACTTACAATTTGTAACCATATAAAAGGTAACTATCGCGAAAAAAACTGAATACTGAATAACCTCTTGGGCATCATACGCCCGGGTATAATGGCAGCATTTGGGGAAGATAGTACTAGTTTCTCCACTCCGTATAGGTTGTCCTACATGGAGTGGAGAATTTCGTATCGTGTGGAGTATCTTCTATGTCATGACCAGATCCAGGTCCTTTGTGAGCTTTTTCATCGCCGGGTTCTTCTCCATAAGAAGTTCCAGAACTTCATTCTTGGTCAGAACCTTGCCTACCTCTTCCTGGTCGGCAAGGCGATAGCTGATGCTCAGTTCGCTGTTGTGAAGACCTAAGACGAAAGTCTTGAGAATGCGGTTCTTGATGTTCAAAACGTCGTCTAGTAAGAGCTGGTTGTTGATGATAACCTCTATCTGCGGATAGTTGGTTATCTTCGGTACAATACTCTTCATGCGGTTGGCTAAACCTATGAAATCCAGCTTGTTCTGCATTCTCATGCACATACTGAACCATGTTGCTTCCACCTGCTCCTGGGTGAACTCGTTCTGGTCGCCCGTGATGGTCGCTTTTTCCTCATTGGTATCATCATACGGACTGTGCAGGCGGCGCTGGTTCTCCTCCCTCTTCTTCAGGTTAGAGAAAGTCATGCCTATGCCGCCCAGCTTGATATTCTTGAGTCGTGGCTTGTGAGGCGATGCAGCATCAGTAACAGCTCCGGCAGCGGCTGAGCCTTCTGGAGAGGCAGATGCGGCTGCGGTGGCAGATGCAGGATAATATGCAGAATAAGATGCAGCATTGGAGGCTGCAGAAGCGGCTGCCGGTGCCCCTGACGAAGGCACAGCAGTAGCTGTAGCAGCAGACGCTCCCGGCTGTGATGACCGGTTTTCGCTGCTGCCAGAAGGCTCAGAACCTGCACCCTGAGAGGCAAGCTTAGACTGAGCCAGAAGTTTCTGAAACAGGGATTTTAATCTATTGGGCGTACGCCCCGCACTAGGCACATCCTGATCCTCGGGCTGCGTAATCTGGCCTATCTGTATCAGGGTGAGCTCTACCAGTAATCGCTTGTTGCTGCTGGCGCGGTAATGGATATCGCACTGGTTCATCAGTTCCAGCGCCTTATATAAGAAAGGTGTAGGTGCCTTCTGGGCCTGAGCCTGGAACTTGGCTTTCTGGTCGTCGCTGGTCTCGAGCAGAGGCAGGGTCTGAGGGTCCTTCGCCATCATCACATTGCGCACATGCTGGGCAAGCCCCTGTATCATGTTGCCGCCATCGAAACCGCGGCTCAGAATGCCGTCGAGTGTTACCATCATCTCGGCCACCTTATTCTCCAAAGCCAGGTCTACCAGACGGAAATAGTTGTCGCTGTCGAGCACGTTCAGGTCCTCGATCACCTTCTGGTAAGTGATGTTGCCCATGCAGAAACTGGCAGCCTGGTCGAAGATAGAGAGGGCATCGCGCATACCTCCGTCAGCCTTTTCGGCTATCACGGCGAGCGCCTGCTCTTCATATTGTATGCCTTCCTTCTCAGCCACCATCTTCAGGTGGTTGATGGTGTTGGCTACCGTCATTCGCTCGAAGTCGTAAATCTGGCATCGGCTCAGGATGGTAGGCAGAATCTTATGCTTCTCGGTAGTGGCGAGGATGAAGATGACATGCTGAGGCGGCTCTTCCAACGTCTTGAGAAAGGCGTTGAAGGCAGCTGTAGAGAGCATGTGGACCTCATCGATGATAAACACCTTATACTTGCCCACCTGAGGCGGAATGCGGGTCTGCTCCATCAGAACCTTAATCTGGTCAACACCGTTGTTGCTGGCGGCATCCAGCTCGAAGATGTTGTAGGAACGCTGCTCGTTGAAGGCACGGCAGCTCTCACATTCGTTGCATGCCTCGCCGTCTTCACGAGGATGCTCGCAGTTGATTGCCTTCGCAAAAATGCGGGCACAAGTGGTTTTTCCCACACCTCTCGGACCGCAGAAAAGATAGGCGTGCGCCAGCTTGCCGCTCTTCACTGCATTCTTCAAAGTGGTGGTCAATGCACTCTGTCCGACAACCGAATCGAAGGTCATCGGACGGTACTTTCTTGCAGAAACTATATACTCTTCCATTATTTTTTCTTAATTGATGATGCAAAGATAACAAAAAAATATTATCTTTGCAAACAAATTCGGAAGAAATGAGTAAAAAACTTGGTATTATATGGAATTATCTCGCTCATTATAAGTATCTTATAGTGATTGTAACGGGTGTTCTGGTAGTTGGTGTAGTTGACGACAACAGTGTAAGGCAGCACATTAAGTACCAGATAGAGATTGCTACGCTCCGTTCGGAGATAGAAAAGTATCGTGAGCAGTATGAAAACGACAAGCATACCCTGCGCGATATGCAGCATGGTGCGCGGGCATTTGAGAAGATAGCCCGCCAGCGTTATTTCATGAAGGCTGATGATGAGGACATCTTTGTATTGAGTTCGGATATTCCGGAAAAAACTAACGAACAAGACGAAAATGAAACAATTGAGTAAACTGGAAAGTGCTATTTTCTTGCTGGGCGGCGTGCTGATGGTTGTCGGTGCGGCTTGCTTCGCATTTGGTTTTTCACATCCGCAGCTGGTGCAGGTAACGAGCTGGGGGTTCCTGCTGGGTACCATACTCTTCAGTGTAATGCAGGCGATGCAGTTCTATGAGGGACCTTCGCTGGTTATCCACCGCCTGAAGCGCATGCAGTATGTAGCAGACATCTTCTTCGTGCTCTCAGGCATCTCGATGGTAGATACGGTGTATGCTTTCCTGCGCCGCTGGTTTGAGAATTATGAGACCTATATCACCTATTTCTATAATAAGTGGGTAGTCTTCCTTCTCATCGCAGCCCTTCTGGAACTGTATACCACGCATCGCATCTCTCATGAACTGAAGAAGGAAAACAATCAGTAATATAGAAAGGACGAGAAAAAAGCTTTCGGTGGCCAATAGGAGTGCAAACAAAACATAAATCTTGTAAGAATGAATTAAATTGCTGCAATTTATTTCGTCAGTTCAAATTAAGATTGTATTTTTGTTCACCGAAAGTGATATAGATAGCTTATGAATAGAATATTTTACGCATTCATTGCCTTGATGGCACTTGCATCTTGTGCCAACAGTTACGATATCTCGGGTACTTCTAACGTAAGTACTCTGGACGGACGCATGCTGTACCTTAAGATACTGGAAAACAACGATTTCAAGAACGTGGATTCTTGCGATGTAGTGCACGGACAGTTCCATTTTCAGGGTTCTGTCGACTCTATGAAGATGGCGAATATCTTCATGGATGATGACCCTGTGCTGCCGCTGGTGCTGGAGAGTGGAAGCATTACGGTGAAGCTCGATGATACACAGCAGGTGGTAAGCGGTACTCCTATGAACGATAAACTCTTCGGATTCTTCAAGAAATACCAGCAGATTCAGAATCAGTTGCGCGAACTGGTACACAAGCACGACCAGGCTATCATGAACGGTAGCGATATGGAGGCTGTCAACAAGCAGCTGAACGAGGAATCCATCCGCCTTTCTGAGCAGGAAGACAAGCTCATCACTTCGTTTGTTACCGACAACTTCAACAATGTGCTGGGACCGGGCGTCTTCTTCCTCGTTACAATGGGCAACCAGTATCCGATGCTCTCTCCTTGGATTGAGGATATCATGAGCAAGGCTACCGACTATTTCAAGAATGATCCTTATGTAAAGGACTATTATAAGAAAGCTCAAGAGAATCAGGAGATTATGAACGGTACACGAGATGCGCAGAGCGGCATGCAGCCAGAGATGGAAGCGGCTCCACAGGTAAATCCTGATGCGGTTCCGGCACCTACAGCCAACGAACTGGCTGCGCCTACGATTCCTGGAAAACAGGAAGGTAAGGAGTAGAAACAGGGCTCTTTCAAGGTCTTGGGCATTAACATCTTGTAAAACTCTTCATTTTATAAGTTTAGTAATATGAAATTAATCAAGAATGGAACCATTATAAATGAGGGTCGCTCTTTTGTGGGCGACCTCTTGGTGGATGGTGAATTTATCAAGGAGATATATGAAGGCGAGGCACCCCGTGGCAATTACGATGAAGTCATCGATGCCTCGGGGTGTTTTGTTTTGCCGGGTGTGATTGATGATCATGTTCACTTCCGTGAGCCGGGACTTACGCAGAAGGCTGACATCGAGAGCGAAAGCCGCGCTGCTGCCTTTGGTGGTGTGACCAGTTATTTTGATATGCCTAACACGGTACCTCAGACTACCACTCTGGAGGCCTGGCAGGCAAAGCGGCAGCTGGGCGCTGAGAAGAGTCATGTGAACTACAGTTTCTTCTTTGGTGCTACCAATGATAATGTAAATGATTTTGAACAGCTCGATACGCATCGTGTGCCGGGAATCAAGCTCTTTATGGGCTCCAGTACGGGCAATATGCTGGTGGATAAATATGAGGCGCTGCAGGCTATCTTCAAGAAGGCGAAAGAACTGGACCTGCCGGTGATGACCCACTGCGAGGATACCGAAATCATCAACCGCAACATGCAGCTGGCTAAGCAGAAATGGGGTGAGGACCCTGCCGTAGAACATCATCCGGAAATACGCAGCGAGGAGGCTTGCTATGAAAGCAGCCGTCTGGCGGTGCAGCTGGCTAAGGAAAGCGGGGCGCATCTCCATATCGCTCACGTTACTACGGCTAGGGAACTGGAGTTCTTTGGTAAGGATGAAAATATTACAGGAGAGGCTGTTGTAGCTCATCTCATGTTCTCTGATAAAGATTACGCTGTGAAGGGCGCACGCATCAAATGCAACCCTGCAGTAAAGAGCACTGCTGACCGCGAAGCTTTGCGTAAGGCGCTGAGTAATGGTAAGATAACTGTAGTAGGTACCGATCATGCTCCTCATCAGTTGAAGGATAAACAGGGCGGTTGTGCCAAGGCTGCATCAGGTATGCCAATGGTACAGTTCTCACTGGTAAGCATGCTGAAACTTGTTGACGAAAAGGTAATCAGTATAGAGCGCCTGGTTGAACTGATGTGCCATAATCCAGCCCGTCTGTTCCATATCAGTCAGCGCGGCTTCCTGCGTCCGGGTTATAAGGCAGATGTCGTTGTGGTGCGCAAGGGAGAGCCTTGGAAGGTGACCGCAGAGGTGATTCAGAGCAAGTGTAAATGGAGTCCTGTAGAGGGTGATGAGTTTGCATGGAAAGTGGAACAGACTTTCTGTAACGGTCATCTTATCTATAACAAAGGCGTGTTTGATTCCGCTTGCAGAGGAGAGGAACTGGAGTTCAGAAACAATTCCTGAAAAGGGAAATCTTACGGGGATTGTAAAATAAAATATCGTATCGGATGCGAAGAATAGTATACAATATAAGCGAAATTGAGCCATATATCAACTGGCTATACTTTTATCATGCCTGGGGATTGAGCGGCAAACCTCGAGAGGAAAAGGAAAAACTGAAGGCTGAGGCGCTCGATATGCTCCATTCATGGGAAGGCGAATATCATACCTATGCCGTCTTCGGACTCTTCGAGGCGAACAGCGAGGGGGATGATATCTGGCTGGAAGGGCAGAAAGTCCGCTTCCCGATGCTCCGACAGCAGCATCCGGCGGCTCAGGGAGAACCCAATCTCTGTCTGGCTGATTTCATCCGTCCTCTGGGTAGTGGAATAACAGACCGGCTGGGTATCTTCTGCACGACGGTAGATGGCGGTCTGGAGAAGAAATATCGCTCGGACGACTACCTCAATATGATGGCACAGACACTCTGCGACCGGTTGGCTGAAGCCACGGCAGAGAAGTTGCACGAAGAGGTGAGACGCAGCATCTGGGGCTATGCTCCCGGCGAGCAGCTGAGCATCGAAGACCAGCATCTGGAGCGCTATCAGGGCATCCGTCCGGCTATAGGATATCCTTCGCTGCCCGATACCAGTGCCAACTTCATCATCGACCAGCTCATCGATATGAGTCAGGTGGGCATCCGGCTCACCACAAGCGGAATGATGACGCCTCATGCCAGTGTTTCGGGGCTGATGTTTGCACATCCCAAGTCGCGGTATTTCGAACTGGGACGGATAGGAGACGACCAGCTTCGCGACTATGCACAGCGCAGAGGAGTGCCCGTGCAGGCAATGAAAACGTATCTTCAATCAAGTTTGATCAAGAAATGATAGCAAGAATATTGATACTCGTAGTGGTATTCACCCTGTTGCCGTATCTGTGGATATATAAAAGGTATGGCAAGTTACGGCTGAAGAGTCTCTGGCAGCGGGTGCTCTTCTGGTTGCCGGCTTTCGTGGTTATCGCCTACAGTGCATATATCACGATGCTGCCCAACTTCCTGCCACGCAATCCGGTGCTCATCGACATCTGGTTTGTGATAATGGCAGTATGTGCGGTGCCGCAGTTTGTCTTCAGCCTGTTCAGTGTCTTCGGTTGGTGCTGTATGCGGCTCCTTCACGGCCATCGCAACTGGGGCAAGCTCCTCGGACTGGTAGTGGGAGCGGTGGCGTTCTTCTGCTTTATCTACGGATTTACCGAAGGTTTTCCTAAGATGCAAGTCAAGCGTATCACCATCTATGTACCTAATCTGCCGAAGTCTTTCGAGGGCTATCGCATCGTTCAGTTCAGCGACATCCATCTCGGGTCATACTATGGCTGGCGTGGTCATCTGCCTCAGCGCGATATCGACAGCATTAATGCCGAAAAACCTGATCTGATTTGCTTTACGGGTGATTTACAGAATGTTACGCCCGATGAACTGCCTGAGTATCAGGCGCTGCTCAGCAGTCTGAAAGCCAGAGATGGCGTGATGAGTGTGCTGGGCAATCACGATTACACCTATTATATGGATGTAGATGATGAGCAGGAGATAGCTGCGCTCGAGAAGCGGATGCAGGACTTCCAGCGGAGTTGCGGATGGCGCCTGCTGATGAATGAGCATGTGGCGGTACATAGAGGCGCTGACAGCATCTATGTGGCTGGTACAGAGAACTATGACAAACCCAAGCGAACCAACGTAAGGAAGGCGCTGTATGGCATCAGACCGGGCTCTTTCGTGCTGATGCTGCAGCATATTCCGAAGCAATGGCGCGAGACCTGGCCTTCTACTATTAATAAGGAGAAGGATGAGGATGGCGATGTGATAGGACCTGACAGGAAGGATTCGCTGGTCGTAGCACCGCAGCTTACGCTGAGTGGTCATACGCATGCGGGGCAGATCAGCGTACTGGGCTTGCGTCCGTCGATGTTCACTCCTTATGATTACGGCCTCTTCGAAGAGGAAGATTGCCAGCTCTATACCACATCGGGTCTGGGCGGTACCGTTCCAATCCGCATAGGGGCTACGGCAGAAATCGTGGTCATCACACTCAAAAGAAAATGAGGAGTGTTGAGTGTTAAATGTTGAGTGTTAAATTATTCATTCTTAATAAAAAATGAAGTACTTATATCGTCTGTATCAGCTTGTTATATGCTTGCCTATCCTCTTGTTGGCTAGCGTTTTAACCAGTGTAACTACTGTTTTGGGATGTATGCTGGGTAATGGTCATTTCTGGGGTTATTATCCTGGTAAGTATTGGTCCTGGCTTTGGGTCCGCATCCTCCTTCTGCCTGTAAAAGTAGAGGGACGTGAGCATCTCAAGAAGAACCAGAGTTATGTTTTCGTGGCCAATCATCAGGGTGCTTTCGATATCTTCCTGATTTACGGCTTCCTGGGCAGAAACTTCAAGTGGATGATGAAGAAGGGCTTGCGCAAAGTGCCTCTCATCGGTATCGCCTGTGAGTATGCGCACCACATCTTTGTAGACAAGAGCGGACCTTCGAAGATCCGTGCTTCTTATGACCGTGCTCGTGAGGTGCTTAAAGAGGGCATGTCGCTGGTGGTATTCCCTGAAGGTGCCCGCACGTTTACGGGTCATATGGGCGTGTTTCGCCGTGGCGCTTTCATGCTTGCCGATGAACTGCAGTTGCCGGTATGTCCGCTTACCATCAATGGCAGTTTCGATGTGAAGCCTCGTATGAAGGACATCTACTGGGCTTTCTGGCATCCTCTGAAGCTCACCATTCATGAGCCTATCGAGCCGATAGGCAAGGGAGCTGACAATATCAAGAACCAGATGAACAAGAGCTATGAGGCAATCATGAACGGACTTGACAAGAAATATCAGGGTTTTGTAGAGAATCCGGACCAATAATTTCGGTTTTTCGCTTGTTATTTCAAAAATAAGTTGTAATTTTGCATCTGTATTACATTATTTAGTATCAGAATCATTAAAATTAGAAGAAGTTATGAGTGATAGCATAGTAATCATTCCTACATATAATGAGAAGGAAAATATCGAGAAAATCATCCGTGCTGTCTTCGGTCTCGAAAAGCAGTTTGATATCCTCGTTATCGATGACGGAAGTCCTGACGGTACTGCTGCCATTGTTAAGGGCTTGATGGCTAATGAGTTTGCCGGTCGTCTGCATATCCTGGAGCGTTCGGGTAAACTCGGTTTGGGTACTGCCTATATCATGGGCTTCAAATGGTCATTGAAGCAGGGCTATGACTTCATCTTCGAGATGGATGCCGACTTCAGTCATGATCCTAATGATTTGCCTCGTCTCTATGCGGCAACTCACGATGAGGGGTATGATGTGGCTGTAGGCTCAAGATATATTTCGGGTGTGAACGTGGTCAACTGGCCTATCGGACGCGTATTGATGAGCTATTTCGCTTCTAAATACGTACGTATCGTAACCGGATTTAAGGTGAATGATACCACAGCTGGATTCGTCTGCTACCGACGTAAGGTGTTGGAAACCATAGATTTGGATGCTATCCGCTTCAAGGGCTATGCTTTCCAGATAGAGATGAAATATACGGCTCATCGAATAGGTTTCAAGATCAAGGAGGTGCCTGTCATCTTTGTTAACCGTCGTGAAGGTGTGAGCAAGATGAGTGGTGGCATCTTTGGTGAGGCTTTCTTTGGCGTGATGCGACTGCGCCTGGATGGCTGGTTCAAGAAATATCCGAAGAAGGATTAATACTCAGTAATTACTAATCAGTACTTGGATGGAAATCCAAAAGATAGAAAAAACATACGGGCGTTCGCCACAGGCGGATGCCCTCTTTGATTTGATGGGGAAGAAGTCGGTTCATTCCATTTTTCTCCAGGGTTTGCTGTGCTCTTCGGCTCCGATGTTCTTTGCTTCTCTGCAGGGGAAGATGAGGCGTTCGGTACTCTTCGTACTGGATGATGCCGATGAAGCAGGCTATTTTTATCACGATCTCACTCAGATGATGGGGCAGGAGAAGGTCTTCTTCTTTCCTTCCAGCTATCGGCGTGCCGTGAAATACGGGCAGCGTGATGCAGCGAACGAAATCCTACGTACAGAGGTGCTGGCGCGCCTCTCTTCGGGAGGACATTTCCCGGTAGTCACTTATCCCGATGCACTGGCAGAACTTGTTGTGGCTAAGCAGAATCTGGATGAACGGATTCTGAAACTGACTGTAGGCCAGCAGATTGCTCAGACTGATGTGGTTCATACCTTGCGCGATTTCGAACTCAAAGAAACCGATTATGTTTATGAACCGGGCCAGTTTGCCGTGCGTGGAAGCATCCTCGATGTCTATTCCTACAGCTGCGAATATCCGTTCCGTATCGACTTCTTCGGCGATGAGATTGACACCATCCGTACCTTTGATGTTGAGACCCAGCTCTCGCAGGCAAAGCGCACAGAGATAGAAATCGTGCCCGAACTCGCCCATATCGAGAGCAACAAGCAGTGTTTCCTCAATTTCCTCTCCGAAAGTACGCCAGTCGTTGCGAAAGACCTTTCTTTCGTTTGCGACCGCATCGGTCAGATCTATACCGAAGGCTTCTCATCGCAGAGCCTTACCGAGCAGCTGGAGGGAGCTACTGAGGTAGAGGCTGAGCGCATCAGACATGACATGAAGACCGAGCTCAACCTCGTTTCTCCGCTCGATTTCAAGAAGGCAGTAGCGGCTCATCTCCGTATCGAGTTCGGCAAGGTCGCTCCGTCAGAGAGTTCGGCTGTGATACCTTTCAATATCGCTCCACAGCCTCTTTTCCATAAGAATTTCAATTTGCTTTGTCAAACTCTGGAGGATTTCCTGCTCCAGGGTTACACCTTATATATATTGGCAGATAGCCAGAAGCAGCAACAGCGCCTGAAGGATATCTTTGAAAGCGAAGAGCTGAAGCGCTACGCCATCCGTTTTACACCGGTAGACAAGACGCTTCATGAAGGCTTTACTGACCATGACAAGAAGTGCTGTTTCTTTACCGATCATCAGATTTTTGACCGTTTTCATAAATATAACCTGCGCTCAGATAAAGCGAGAGCCGGCAAGATGGCACTCACCATGAAGGAACTGCAGGAGATGGAGGTGGGAGATTTTATCGTGCATGTAGACTTCGGTATCGGCAAGTTTGGCGGTCTGGTTAGGGTTCCTACGGGCAACAGCTATCAGGAAATGATCCGAATCGTCTATACGAACAATGACAAGGTGGATGTTTCTATCCACTCGCTCTATAAAATCAGCAAATATCGCCGCAGCGATACCGGTACTCCGCCTCGCCTGTCTACACTGGGTACAGGTGCCTGGGATAAACTCAAGGACAAAGCTAAGAAGCGAATCAAGGACATTGCGCGCGACCTGATCAAACTCTATGCCCAGCGCCGACGGGAGAAGGGATTCGCCTTCAGTGCCGACAATTATCTGCAGCATACGCTGGAGGCTTCCTTCCTGTATGAAGATACGCCAGACCAGAATAAGGCTACTCAGGAGGTGAAGAAGGATATGGAGAGTGGCAGACCGATGGACCGTCTGGTTTGTGGCGATGTGGGCTTCGGCAAGACTGAGGTTGCCATTCGTGCAGCCTTCAAGGCTGCGTGCGACAGCAAGCAGGTTGCGGTGCTGGTGCCTACTACCGTTCTGGCTTTCCAGCACTATCAGACTTTCAAAAAGCGTTTGGAAGGCATGCCTGTAAGGGTAGACTATCTCAGTAGAGCCCGTACAACGAAGGAAACCAGAGAGGTGCTTGACGCCCTGAAAGAGGGTAAGATTGATATCCTCATAGGTACGCATAAGCTGATATCAAAGACCGTGAAATGGCATGACCTGGGACTGCTCGTCATCGATGAAGAGCAGAAGTTCGGTGTGTCTACCAAAGAGAAACTCCGTCAGCTCAAGGTAAATGTCGATACACTCACGATGAGTGCCACTCCGATTCCGCGAACCCTCCAGTTCTCTCTGATGGGCGCCCGGGATATGAGTATCATGCGCACTCCGCCACCTAACCGTTATCCGATTCATACCGAACTGGTAACGTTTAGTAGTGAAGTTATCTGCGATGCCATCAATTTCGAGATGAGCCGAAACGGACAGGTTTATTTCGTATGCGACAGAATATCCAAGCTTCCGGAGCTCAAGATGCTCATAGAGAAGCATATTCCAGACTGTAGGGTAGCAATCGGTCACGGACAGATGAAGCCTGAGGATTTGGAGAAAATCATCATGGGCTTTATCAATTACGATTATGATGTACTGCTTTCTACCACTATTGTAGAGAACGGTATCGACATTTCGAATGCCAATACGATTATCGTGAGCGATGCTCATCACTTCGGATTGAGTGACCTGCATCAGATGCGTGGACGCGTAGGAAGAAGCAACAAGAAGGCTTTCT
>ENA-UERX01001767-UERX01001767.1-human-gut-metagenome-genome-assembly--contig:-NODE-1767-length-12297-cov-4.086743_pt1 | contig 12297 bp, 9 predicted proteins | sample MGYA00242992_ERZ507993 | MGnify/ENA primary metagenome ERZ507993 (study PRJEB26167, sample SAMN06115487) | human gut metagenome | host: Homo sapiens | place: China:Chongqing | collected 2015-04-10... | reverse complement strand
GGGGAACAAGGAGCAGCGCTTTGCGCTGTAGAAATGCAATTTTGCATACTTTTCACCGCGCGGTAAACAATAACTCCGCAAGTTTTATTTGGAAGGAGAGCATTTCAATATGGAAAAGCGAAAAGAATTCTGGCGCGCGCTGCCGTTTGTGATGGCGCTGCTGCTGCTCACCCTCGTGCCGGCGCAGAGCGCGTCGGCGCTGTTCGGCAAGGGAAAAGAGGAGGCGAAAGCTGTCGACGGCGCGCCGGTGGCAGAGAACATGGAGATCACGGTCTACCGCGGCGTCGCGTATGAGGGCGAATTCCGCGCGGTGGACAACGAGGGCGACGAGATGACCTTTGCCATCGCGCAGGAGCCGAAAAAGGGCATGGTCGCGCTGACGGAGGACGGCCTCGGCTTTGTCTACACGCCGGGCGGCAAGCTGGGGACGGACAGCTTCACCTACACGGCGATCGACGCCTACGGCAACATCTCGCTGCCCGCGACGGTGAGCATCACAATCGAAAAGGCAAATAGCGGCGTCTGCTACGCTGATATGGGCGGCAGCCGTGCGCATACGGCGGCGGTCGATCTTGCCGAGCACGGTGTGTTTGTGGGCGCGAAGATCGGGGACAGCTATTTCTTTGAGCCCGAGCGCACGCTCTCACGTGGTGAATTTGTCGCGATGGCGCTCGCGGCGATGGATGTGAGCGCGGAGGATGTGCAGATGACTGGCTTCTGCGACGATGCGAGCATACCGACCTGGGCGAAGGGCTACGCCGTGAGCGCGCTGAATGCGGGCGTTGTGTCCGGCGTCAGCACGGCGGAGGGCGTTGCCTTTCGCGCGAATGACGCCATTACGCTCAATGAGGCCGCGGTCGTGCTGAACCGGCTGCTTCGCGTGACGGACGTAGACCTCTCGGACTACGATGTGCAGGACGCGGACAACGCCTGGTGCGCACAGGCGGTGGCGAATTTGCAGTCCGTCAGCGTGATCGAGAGTGGGCGTTTTTCCACTGACGAGATGCGCTCGGGCGTGACACGTGCGCAGGCGGCAGAGATCCTCAGCGCGGCGATGACGCTCAAGGACGGACGCGCGGGAAAGGGCGGACTGCTCTCCGGCATTTTCGGCTAAGGGCAAAAAGTGAGAAAAGCGAACAAAAGAGAGCGGTTTTCACGCCGCTCTCTTTTGCTTGTATATGGGAAAAAGCTGTGGTAAAGTATAAATTAGTATAATATGGATAAACGGGGCGGCGACGTCTCTTTCAAAAATAAGGAGGAAAACGGTATGCGTATCGTTGTTTTAGCAGGTGGGCTGAGTATGGAGCGCAATGTGTCGCTCTCGAGCGGCAACAAGATCTGCCGCGCGCTGAGAGCGCGCGGACATCAGGCCATTCTGGTGGATATGTTCATGGGCTTTGAGGACTACGACGGTAAGCTCGAAGATGTTTTCGACGCACCGAACGGCTTCTGCGGCGACTATTCCGTCGCCGAGGCGGAGCCCGATCTCGCCGCTGTGCGCGCGAGCCGCAAGGACCAGAGCAAGAGCCTTTTCGGTCCCGGCGTGCTCGATGTGTGTGCCAAGGCGGACGTCGTATTTCTGGCGCTGCACGGCACCTGCGGCGAGGATGGCCGCGTGCAGGCGGCGTTCGACCTGCTCGGCATCCCGTACACGGGTGCGGGCTACTTATCGAGCGCCATTGCGATGGATAAGGACCTGACGAAGCGTCTTGTGTCGGAATATGTCATCACGCCGCAGTGGCGCACCGTGCGCTACACGGAAGGAGACATTGCGCGCCTTGTGTCGGAAACGAAGCTCCCTTGCGTCGTCAAGCCGGTCGCCAACGGCTCGTCTGTCGGCGTCTCCATCGCGCACACGGGCGCGGAGCTGAAGACGGCGCTCGAAGTGTGCCTGCAATTCGGCGCGCAGGTCGTGCTCGAACAGTACATCTCCGGCCGCGAGATCCAGGTTGGTATCATCGCGGGCAAGGCACTGCCCTCCATCGAAATTATCCCGAAGACGGGCTTTTATGACTACGCGAACAAGTATCAGGCCGGCGCGGCGGAGGAGATCTGCCCCTCGCCAATCCCCGAGGACTGGGAGATGCGCGTGCGCACCGCGACCGAGACGGTCTACCGCCTGATCGGCCTGAGCGTCTACTCCCGCGCGGACTTCATCGTCACGCCCGACGGCACGCCGTACTTTCTCGAGATCAACACGCTGCCCGGTATGACGAAGACGAGCCTCCTTCCGCAGGAGGCAGCGGCGGTCGGCATCGGCTACGAGGAACTGTGTGAAAAGATCGTCGAAGAGTCGCTGAAGCAGAAAAGAGGGCTGTAAATGGAGGCCATCACGGTAAAGGAGCTGCTCGCGGCGGTGCACGGTGAGCTCTTGCAGGGAGATGAGACAGCGAAGATCCTCGGCGTGAACACCGACAGCCGCACCGTCAAAGCGGGTGAAGTTTTCGTGCCGCTCGTTGGCGAGCGCTTCGACGGGCATGACTATATCGAAAAGGCGATTTCCGCGGGCGCGGAGGGCTGTCTGTGCGCCCGCGTGCCGGAAACGCTGCTGCCCGGAAAGTTTTACATCAAGGTGCCTGACACGCTGCTTGCGCTCAAGGACTTGGCCGCGTGGTACCGTGCGCAGTTTTCTATTCCCTTTGTGCAGGTGACGGGCAGCGTCGGCAAGACGACAACAAAGGAAATGATCGCCTCGGTACTGGGCGTGAAGTTCCATACGCTCAAGACCGCGGCCAACTATAATAATGAGATCGGCACGCCGCAGACGTTGCTGGGCCTCTCCCGCGCGCATCAGGCGGCGGTGATCGAGACGGGCATGGACCGCGCGGGGCAGATCCGGTATCTTGGTGAGATGGTGAAGCCCGATATCGCCGTCATCACGAACGTCGGCGACATGCACATTGAATACCTCGGATCGCGCGAGAATATTCTGAAGGCCAAGTGCGAGATCTTTGAAAACCTCAAAAAAGACGGCCTCGCCGTCTTAAACGGCGACGACGAGCTTTTGAACACCGTCTCTCTGCCGCAGAAAACGTTGCGCTGCGGCCTGTCCGAGCACTGCGATGTCCGCGTCAGCGAGGTCGAAGACCTTGGCATCGACGGCATTCGCTGTGTCGTGACGACGGCAAAGGAGCGTTACGCGCTCTCCATCCCCGTGCCGGGAAAGCACATGGTCTACTCCGCGGCGATGGCCGCGGCCATCGGTGAGTACCTTGGCGAGACCAAAGAGGAGATCGAGCGCGGCGTCGCGGCCTACGAGCCCGCAGGCTCACGCATGCACGTCATCACATTCTCTGAAAACCGCCGCCTGCTCGACGACTGCTACAACGCGGGTCCGCAGTCGATGGCGGCGTCGCTGCGCGTATTGGGCGCGAGCGGCGGCAAAAAGGCCGCCGTCATCGGCGATATGGCGGAGCTCGGAGAGCTCACCGAGCGTGCGCATAAGGAAATCGGAGAACTCACCAAAGAGCTCGGCATCGACACTGTCATCGCAATCGGCGCACGGGCAAAATACTTTACAGAAGGGAACCCCTCTGCGCAGTGGTTCGGGAGCGTGGACGAGGCGATGGGCGCCGTCAAGGCGGCGTTCACGGCGGAGACGGCGATGCTCGTTAAGGCCTCGCACTCCATGCACTTTGAGAAGATCGTAGAGGAACTGACCAAAGCATGATCGACATCAGTGTTACGGGACTCATCAAGTCCTTTGACCTCGAAAAGAAAATACTGGACGGTATCACCTTTCAGATCGACACGGGCGAGCGCGTGGGTCTTCTCGGCAAAAACGGCGCGGGCAAGACGACGCTTTTCCGCATCCTGACGGGCGAGCTCGACTACGACGCGGGCGAGGTGAGCATCGCCTCGGGCCGCAGGCTCGGTCTCATCTCACAGATCCCCGTGTATCCCGAGGGCTACACGGTCGAGGATGTGCTCAAGAGCGCGTTTTCGCGCATGCAGAGGATGGAGGACGAGATGAACGCCCTCTCCCAGCAGATGGCAAGCGGCGACGAGAGCGAAGAGACGCTGCGCCGCTACGGCGAGCTTTCGGCCAAGTTCGAGGGTCTCGGCGGCTACGACACCGAGACGCCCATCAACAAGGTTGCCAACGGCCTTTCCATCCCGCCGGAGATGCGCGAGCGCCTGTTCGACACGCTTTCAGGCGGCGAAAAGACGCGCGTGAACCTCGGCCGCCTCATTTTGGAGGATACGGATATTTTACTTCTCGACGAGCCGACGAACCATTTGGACCTGCACGCCATCGAATGGCTGGAGCAGTATCTCTCGACGTTCAAGGGTACGGTCGTCGCCATCTCGCATGACCGCTACTTTTTGGACCGTACCATCACGCGCGTCATTGAGGTGCTCGACGGCAAGGCGGAGTTTTACAGCGGCAACTACAGCTTCTACGCGGTGGAAAAAGAGCGCCGCTACCTGGAAAAGATGCGCCAATACGAAAAGGAGCAGGCCAAGATTGCCCAGCTTGAAAAGAGCGCCGAGCAGCTGCGCATGTTTGCTTTCAAGGGCATGGACAAGACGTACCGCCGCGCGCTGTCGATGGAAAAGCGCATCGAGCGTATGCGCACGACGGACAAGCCGACGAAGGAACGGGCACTGAGCGCGCAGTTCAAGTCGCAGGAGTTCTACGGCGACGAGGTGTTTGCGCTCAAAAAGCTCAAAAAGAGCTTCGGCGACCGTGTGCTGTTCCACGACGTGGACTTGCAGGTGCGCGGCGGCGAGCGCATCGCGCTCATTGGCGACAACGGCACGGGCAAGTCGACGCTCATCAAGATGCTGATGGAAGAGGAATATCCCGACGAGGGCAAGATCAAGTTCGGCCCGTCGGTGCGCATCGCGTACCTGCCGCAGATCGTCGAATTCGACGTGCCGGAACGAAACTTGGTCGACACGATGCTCTACTCCAAGCGCAACATCACGCCGCAGAGCGCGCGCAACCGCCTGGCCGCGTTCCACTTCACGGGCGAGGACGTTTTTAAGAGCGTCAGCGTGCTCTCGGGCGGCGAGCTTTCGCGCCTCAAGCTCTGCATCCTGATGGATGAGGAAGTGAATCTCCTGATCCTCGACGAGCCGACGAACCACCTCGATATCGCGTCGCGCGAGTGGATCGAAGAGGCGGTGGAGAGCTACGACGGGACGCTCCTGTTCGTGAGCCACGACCGCTATTTCATCAACCGCTTTGCAACGCGTGTGTGGGAGCTTGAAAACGGCGTCATCACCGACTATCCGATGGGCTTTGCGCGCTACCGGCAGGTCAAGGCACTGGAGGCGCAGAACAAGATCGACCACACGCCAAAGGCTGTAAAGGAAAAGACGGTTACAGAAAAACCGAAGCCGAACCGCTCTGCCCAGCAGGCGCGGCGGCAGCTCACCATCTGTGAAAAGGAAATTTCCGCGCAGGAGACCGCCATCGCCGAGATCGAGCAGCGCCTCGAAGAGGCGGGCGGCGACTACGAGCGCTACAGCGAAATTTATAAGGAGAAGGAAGCCGCCGAGCAGAAGCTCAGCGAGCTGATGGAAAAGTGGGAAACGCTCGCCGAGCAGGCGGGCGAATGAGGAACATACCATGAAGAGACAGAAAAGACTGTGGACGGCGGCAGCAGCCTGTGCCGTGCTCGGCGCGACGTGCCGGGCCGTCCCGGGTGTGCGCTTTGCAGGACTGCTGTTCTGGTGCCTGACGGCGCTTTTGATCGTCTTTGCGATGCTCGAGCAGTACAAAGAGCATGCGTGGGCAAAGTGGGGAAAACGCGTTCTGCTCGCGCTCGTGTGCCTAGGGCTTGTCGCATTCGGGTATCTTGAATCGCTCGTTATTCGCGGCGCGCACACGGACGGGCGCGCGGAAGACGCGCAGTGCGTGGTTATTTTGGGCGCGGGCGTGAACGGCACGACGCCGTCGCTGATGCTCTCGTCGCGGCTGCAGGCGGCGCTTGACTTCATCGCGGACAAGCCGGACATCCCCATCATCTGCTCAGGCGGTCAGGGGCCGGGGGAGGATATCTCCGAGGCCGACTGCATGGCCGACTGGCTCATCGCCCACGGCGTGGACGAGAGCCGCATCTACCGCGAGGACCGATCGACCAGTACGCAGGAGAACTTTGCTTACAGCGAAGAGATCATGGCGGAGCTGGGGCTTGATGCGGGCGACACGTTCGCCTTTGTCACGAACGACTACCATATTTTTAGGGCGGGGCGCATCGCCGGAACAGATGCGGCCTGCGGCGTGGCGGCGACGCTGCCGCGCAGCGCCTATTACGATGCCTTACAGCTCAACTACTATGTGCGGGAGGCCTTTGCCACCGGTTGGCTCCTGCTGAGAGGAAACTGAGTATGAACGATAACATTTTATGCCTTTACTATTCCCGCACGGGAAACACGAAAAAAGCCATGGAGGAGGTCGCCGAGGCGCTGGACTGCGAATGTCTCGAAATTCGCGACAAGGTCGATCGCAGCGGCACGATGGGCTACCTTCGCTGCTGCTTTGACGCGATGCACAAGCGCACGAGTGCGGTTTCGCGACCGAAATGCCAGAAGCCGCTGTCGGACTACAAGCTCGTCATCCTCGGCACGCCCGTGTGGGCGGGCCGCTGTTCGAGCGTTATTCGCGGCTTTTTGAAGCGCCGCGGCTATGAGATCCAGAACGCGGCGTATCTCATCACGCACAAGAGCGAGCAGGACTATAAGGACGTCTTCCGCCAGATGGACCTCTATTTGCAGACGCCGCACGTGGCGGAGGTTTCGCTCTGCCCCGATTCCGCGGGCTACCACTTCTGGCGCGACCAGTTCATCAAGGCCTGCTCTGACTTTATCGCGGAGGACAAGGCCTGATGTGGGAAAAGCTCAAACAGCTCGCGCGCCGCTATGACGAGATCGGCGAGCTGCTCGAAGTGCCGGAAATTTACGCTGACCCAAAGAAGCTGCGCGCGCTCACGCGCGAGCAGAAGGAGCTTTCCGCCGTGGTGGAGACCTACCGCGCGTACCAGAAGTGCGAGGACGACATCGTGCAGGCGCTGGAGCTTGTATCCGATCCCGAGCTCAAGGACATGGCGCAGGAGGAATTGAACACTGCCAAGGCGGAAAAAGAGCGCCTTTTTGACGAGCTGCGCGTGCTGCTCCTGCCGCGCGACCCGAACGACGACAAAAACGTCATCGTCGAGATTCGCGGCGGCGTGGGCGGGGAGGAGAGCGCGCTTTTTGCCGCCGACCTCTACCGCATGTATGCGATGTACGCGGAAAAGCGGGGGTACCGCGTGGAGCTGCTCAACTACAACGACACGGAGCTCGGCGGCGTGAAAGAGGCCGACTTCATGGTCAATGGCGATGGGGCGTATTCGAGATTCAAGTTTGAATCCGGCGTCCACCGCGTCCAGCGCGTGCCGGAGACGGAGTCCGGCGGGCGTGTGCACACCTCGACCGCGACGGTCGCCGTGCTGCCGGAGATGGAGGAGGTCGACGTCGACCTCCGGCCCGAAGACATTGAGATGCAGGTCTACCGCGCTTCCGGCGCAGGCGGCCAGCACGTCAACAAGACGAGCTCTGCCGTGCGCCTCATCCATAAGCCGACGGGCATCGTCGTTTCGTGTCAGGAGGAGCGCTCCCAGCTCCAGAACCGCGCCAAGTGTATGGCGATGCTCGCGAGCAAGCTCTACGAGGCTGAGCGCGAGCGCGTGGAGGGTGCGATCACGAGCGAGCGCCGCGCGCAGGTCGGCAGCGGCATGCGCAACGAGCGCATCCGCACCTATAACTTCCCGCAAAACCGCGTGACTGACCACCGCCTGACGGGCGAGAACAAGAATTTCAACATCGACGCCGTGATGAACGGCGATTTAGACCCCATCATCGACGCGCTCACGATGCAGGAGCAGGCCGAAAAGCTGCGCGAGAGCACCGAGGGCTAAGAAAGAAGAGAGAACATTGGAGACAAAATGGTTTACCCTCCGCACGGTGGAGGATAAAGAGAGCATCGCGCAGGCGGCGGACATTCTGCGCCGCGGCGGGCTTCTGGCCATCCCGACGGAGACGGTCTACGGCCTCGGCGCGGACGGCCTGGACGAGACCGCCGTGCTGCACATTTTCGAGGCCAAGGGCCGCCCGCAGGACAACCCGCTCATCCTGCACATTCCGGACGCAAGCTGGCTTACGAGCTACTGCGAGGATGTACCGGACGCGGCCTACAAGCTGGCCGAGCGCTTCTGGCCCGGCCCACTGACGATGATCTTAAAGAAAAAGCCCTGCGTGCCGCTGCGCACGACCGGCGGGCTCGAGACCGTCGGCATGAGATGTCCCGACCATGCGGTCACGCGCGCCATCATCGAAGCATCCGGCGTGCCGGTCGCCGCGCCGAGCGCGAACACCTCGGGCCGCCCAAGCTGCACGACGGCAGAGCACGTGCGCGAGGACATGTGGGGCAAGATCGACGGTATCGTCGACGGCGGCCCCTGTCAGGTGGGCGTGGAGTCGACGATCATCGACCTGACGGTCACGCCGCCGCAGCTGTTGCGCCCGGGCGGACTGCCGCTCGAGAGCCTGCGCGATGCGCTGGGCGAGGTGACGGTCGACAAGGCCGTGACGCAGAAGATGAATGACGGCGAAAAGCCGCGCGCCCCGGGCATGAAGTACCGCCACTATGCGCCTAAGGCCCCCGTCACGGTCGTGACCGGCGGGGCGAAGGCGAGCGCGCGCTATCTGCTCACACACGCGGGCGAGAAGTCCGGCATCATCTGCTTTGACGAGTTCGCGCGGCTCTTCGACGGGCACATCGTCCACCCCCTCGGTGCGAGCGACGATAAGCGCGCGCAGGCGCAGCACGTCTTCGACGCGCTGCGGACGTTCGACGAGACGAATGTGGGCGAGATCTGGGCACAGTGTCCGGACAGTAAAGGCCTTGGCCTAGCCATCGGCAACCGCCTCAAAAAGGCCGCGGGCTTCCATGTGGAGGACGCGGACGACGGCAAGATCGTCATCGGCATCACCGGCGGCACGGGCGCAGGGAAGACGAGCCTTCTGCGCGCGCTTGAAAGAAAGGGCGCATGCGTGCTCGACTGCGACGCGGTCTATCACGAGATGTTAAAAGATGACGAGCCGCTGCTGCGCGCGCTGCGCGAGGCGTTCGGCGATGTCATTTTTCGGCAGGACGGCAGCGTGGACATCCATGCCATCGGCCTGATCGTCTTCAAGGACAGAAAAAAGCTCGCCGAGCTCGACGCCATCGTGCACGAGCACATCCCGCGCGCGCTGGCGCAGAAAATGGCGGCGACGAACGCGGAGATCATCGGCCTCGATGCTATCAAGCTCATCGAGAGCGGCCTTGGCGCGATCTGCGACGCGACCGTCGCCGTAACGGCGCCTGAAGAGGTGCGGGTCAAGCGCATCATGGCGCGCGACAGCATCACCGAGGAGTATGCAAGGTCGCGCATCGCGGCACAGAAGGACGCGGACTATTTCCGCGCGCAGTGCGATTATGAATTTGTGAACGATCTGCCGACCGCTGAAAAGGCGGAACACGCGGCAGAGGTCTATATCAACACGATCATCAACAATTTGAAGGAGGAAACTGAGAGATGAGTGAAAAGAACAAGCTCGCTGAAAAACTGCTCTACGCCCCCAAGAATGGCTATGACCGCCTGAGCGCAGAGGATGAAAAAGCGATGGAGGCCTATTGCGAGGACTACAAGAAGTTCCTCAACAACGGTAAGACCGAGCGCCTTTGCGTGGAGTACTGCATCGAGCTGGCGGAAAAGAAGGGCTTCAAGGCCTACGAAGCGGGTATGAAGCTGAGCGCCGGCGACAAGGTCTACTTCAATAACCGCGGCAAGGGCATCATGCTCGCTGTCATCGGCAGCGAGGACTTGAGCCACGGCGCGAACATCGGCGCAGCGCACACCGACTCCCCGCGCCTCGACTTAAAGCCCCGCCCGCTTTACGAGGAAGCCGAGATGGCCTACTTCAAGACCCACCACTACGGCGGCATCCGCAAGTACCAGTGGGTGACGATCCCCCTCGAGCTGCACGGCGTCGTCGTGCTGCGCGACGGTTCGAAGGTCGACGTCCACATCGGCGGCAAGGAGGACGATCCCCAGTTCATCATCAACGACCTTTTACCGCACCTTGGCCGCGAGCAGGGCAAAAAGCCGCTCAACGAGGCCATCCCGAGCGAGAGCTTGAACGTGCTGCTCGGCGGAAAGCCGTTTGAAGATAAGGACTGCTCCGACCGTTTCAAGCTCGGCGTTCTCCAGTATTTGAACGCGCAGTACGGCATTACGGAGGAGGACTTCATCTCCGCCGAGCTCGAAGTCGTCCCCGCCGGCAAGGCGCGCGACATCGGCTTTGACCGCAGCTTCATTGCGTCCTACGGTCACGACGACCGCGTCTGCGCGTATGCAGAGCTTGCAGGTATTTTTGACGCTGTGTCCCCGAAGAAGACCGCGGTCTGCATCTTCGCGGACAAGGAGGAGATCGGCTCCGAGGGCGTGTCCGGTATGCTGTCTCAGGCGTTTGAGTGGTTCATGGGCGACATGTGCCGCACGCAGGGCGTCGCGCTTTCTGACTGCTTTGCCAACTCCTTCTGCCTGAGCGCAGATGTGACGGCGGCCTATGACCCGAACTTTGCCGACGTGTACGACAAGCGCAATTCCGCCTTCGTCAATTACGGCGTGGCGCTGTGCAAGTATACCGGCTCCGGCGGCAAGGGCGGCGCAAGCGCCGCAAGCGCCGAGGTCGTTGGCAAGGTGCGCAAGCTGATGAACGACAACGGCGTCTTCTGGCAGATGGCCGAGATGGGCAAGACCGACGCAGGCGGCGGCGGTACGGTCGCCAAGTTCATGGCCCAGCGCAACATCGACACGCTCGACGCGGGTGTGCCCGTGCTCTCGATGCACGCACCGTATGAAACGGTCGCCAAGCTCGACTGCTACATGACCTACAAGTGCATGAAGGCCATCTTTGAGCAGGCGTAAGAAAATATTCTGAGATTCCGAGAAGCGCTCTCCCACGTGCCGTGGGAGGGCGTTTTCAGCCAAAAAGTCATACAATGTTGAACAAATTGTAAAGTTTCCTGCGGTTTTGCTTGCATAAGCGAGCGTGGCGTGATAAGCTGTCAGAATGCCAAAGGATCAGGAAGGGAAGAGAGTCATGCTCCAGTTATTCACCGATACGTCCGCGAACCTGCCGGTCGCGCTGACGAAACAACACCACATCACCGTCGTGCCGTTTTCCTACACGGTGGATGGAAAGGAGACGGACTATCCCGATGATGTGGATTTCGACGGCGCGGCGTTCTACGGCGCGATGCGCCGCGGCGCGGTCGTCAAAACGTCGATGGTCAATCCCGACCTGATGGCGAACTACTTTGAACGTGCGCTCTCGCAGGGCGACGATGTGCTCTACGTCGGCATGTCCGGCGGCATCAGCGGCACGGCACAGGCCGCGGTTATCGCCGCGGGCGAGCTGACGGAAAAATACCCCGCGCGGAAGATCGTCACGATCGACACCTACGCTGCCTCCCTTGGCGAGGGGTTACAGGTGCTCGAAGCCGCGCGCATGATCGAAGAGGGAAAGAGCCTCGATGAGATCAAAGCGCATCTCCTTTCGAGAAGACCGCACATGTGCCAGTTTTTCACGGTCGACGACCTTGCGTACTTAAAGCGCGGCGGCCGCATTTCGAGCGCGACGGCACTGATCGGCACGGTGCTGAGTATCAAGCCGATTTTGTGCGGTGACGAGACGGGACACATCGTCTCCTGCGGCAAGGTGCGCGGCATGAAGCGCGCCTATCAGGAGCTTGCGAATTATTACGACGGCCGCGCGCTCGACAAGAGCGAGATGCTCGGCATCGCCCACGCAGACAATGAAGAGGGCGCGCAGGCGCTCATCGCGCTGCTGCGGGACAAGGGCTTCACCGGCGAATGCCTGAACGTGGTCTACGAGCCTGTCACCGGCGCCCACGTCGGCCCGGGAACGGTGGCGCTGTTCTTCTACGGAAAAGAAAAGTGAACATAAGGAGCGCCCGAAGGGAAACCTTCGGGCGCTTTTTATATGGTAGACTTTGCGCAAAAGGTCTGATATGATGACGAAAGAGAGATTTTGAGAGAAAAATGGGAGGGTTTTATGAAAAAATCGTGGCTCATCAGAGCGCTGCTGCTCACCGCGTATTGCGTACCGTTTGCATTTTTCTCTGTGAAGGGTGATATTACTTCGGGGACGATGCTGTATTACGGCGTGATGATCGTCAGCTTTGTGATTTTGTACCGCTGCGCGCTGAAAACAGACAACGTTCCGATCATTTTTATC
>ENA-UERX01001762-UERX01001762.1-human-gut-metagenome-genome-assembly--contig:-NODE-1762-length-12337-cov-24.702936_pt1 | contig 12337 bp, 9 predicted proteins | sample MGYA00242992_ERZ507993 | MGnify/ENA primary metagenome ERZ507993 (study PRJEB26167, sample SAMN06115487) | human gut metagenome | host: Homo sapiens | place: China:Chongqing | collected 2015-04-10... | reverse complement strand
ATTCCGGCGGCAGCTCCACCCACACCTCTTCCAGCGGCACCACCCACGGCGGTGGAGGCGGCTCGTTCTGAAAGGAGTATGTTTATGAACCCTTATCTTTCGGAAAAAGCCCGCGGCGAGATTCCCCGTGTCCTCAAATGGCTGCGGAACGCGGGGCTTGCCTTCTGCGTGTTCTGCTCTGTCGGCGGGCTGTATACCCTCTGCCTGGACCTGCAGGTCAAGGACACCTCCCACGTTGTCGGGTATGTGTTCTGGATCGTGGTGGGCGCAGTGCCCCTTGTTCTGTTCGCACGCAACGAAAAACGCCGCTACCATGCAAGAACCATCGCCCGCAGGGTGGAGAGCTACTCCGGGCCGGAGGTGCCCCTGCGGTGGCTGTGCAACAGCGTTGGCATGGACACAAAGGACCTTGCATGGTATTTTGAAAACGGTTATTTTGTAAACCTCAGTCTGGATCTGAACCAGAAGATCGTCCGCAGGCGGACTGTGCCCCGCCATGACCCGAACCGGAGCTGAACCCTTTACAGCTGAAACAGAAAGGAGTATTTTCATGGGACTTTTTGATAAGATGAAGCAGGCCGCCGCAAATGTTTCCGGCAACCAGACCGTCACCTTTACCTTTCAGGCTCTGCCGGAAAGCCTTGCCCAGATGCAGGCACTGCCGGAGGCCAGTCTGGACACTCCCTTCAAGACCGCAGCCCTCACCGTCTGCGCACTGTGCGCCTACGGTGCCGATAAAAACATCGGGCTGGAGATGCTCAACTGGCTGCGGGGCCCCCGCCCGCTGAACGGGCAGGAGATTTCCTTCCTGAACGACCGCTTCCGGGACGGCAAGAGCTATATCCCGTTCTCCTACTTTGTGGGTGCGTCGCCGGAAAACGGCTATACCCCCCGCCAGCCCTTCACCCTGCTGGTGGGCAGCAACCACACCTCCAACACCGAGGAGGGCTACTGCAAGCTGTTCATCCCCTGCGGCGGCGCCGACAGCCCCCGCCCCATCACCCTGCGCCGCAAGGGCGACGGGCAGTGGTTCTTGTGGGAGCAGTACCTGATGACCGGCATCCGCATCCCGGCGTCTGCCGACCCGTGGGCATAAGATGAAGGGCGTGACCATGAAGCTGTTTGCCGCCCTGCTGGCGCTGACCCTGAGCCTTGCGGGCTGCGGGCCGGTGGACGGCGACCCAATCCGCTCCGCTCCCGGCAGCGCCGGGCAGGGCAGCAGCACAGCGGCTTCCGGTGCCGATTCTGCTGAGCCGGAGCAGCTTGCCGCAATGCGGCAGCTGGCCGGGGAAAACGGAGACCTTGCTGGGGTGCTCTATCTGGGCAGCGTCCCGGAGCGCACCACCGATGTGCACGCCGTGCTGGACAGCTTACCGGAACAGCCGTGGCAGTTTGTTGCGGACATCCCGGCAGACCGCTGGGTCGCAGCGCCGGGCGGCGGGCGGGAGCTGTATTGCATCTTTGCCGTGCGCAAGGAGGATACGCTTTTTGTCTATGAAAAGCAGAATCCTCAGTACCCGAACGAGACGGGTAAGGAACTTTACGGCAGGCAGGGTGGCCAGCCCGTGCTGCTGCTGTGCAACGGCACCCCGGACACCCCCGACATCACGGCGGTGGTCTACTGCACCACCGGCCGCCCGCTGGACTGGAACCCGCAGCTTTCCGCCGAGACCGGCCGCCCTGTGCCGGTGGAGGGCGTAGACGATTTTTCCCAACACCCAACGCCCGGCGCTGCCCCCTGAGGTGCGCCCCGGCAGGGCATGAGAAAGGAGAACTTATGAAACGACTGAAACTTTTGGCAGCCCTGCTGGCGCTGACCATCGGCCTTGCAGGCTGCGGCGGGTCGTCCAAGGGCGGCAGCCCGGCCAGTTCTGCATCCAAAAATATGCTGGACGGAGACAACATGACCGCATCGCCCTCCGCCAAACAGGAATACGAAGAGCCGGAGGACGTGACCTACATGCGCCTTCTGGCAGGGGAGGACGAATACCGCGCCTGTGTGCTGTATCTGGGCGGCTCCTATGAGGTGACCACCGATGTGCAGAAGGTGCTGGACAGCCAGACCGATCTGCGGGATCTGTGGGGCTTCGTCTATGACATCCCGCAGGATCACTGGGGCGTGGCACCGGATGGCGGGTGCGACCTGTACTGCATCTTCCCGCAGGACCCGGATGCCACCCTGTTCGTCTACGAGACGAGCCTGACAGACGATGCCGAAAACCCGCTCCAGCGCGGCAAGCAGCTTTATTACAGTGAGGACGGTCAGCCCATCCTGCTGCTGTGCAACATCAGCGATATTGCCCCCAACACCGAGGTGGAACTGTACCCCACCGCCGGCGAAGAGCTGGTATTCAGCCCCTTCCTTTCCGGCGAGAACGGCCATGTGGTGGAAGCCGAGGGCGTGTGCGATTTTACCATCTACCCGGAAGGGGACGACTGGGAGACCGACACCAGTCCATGGTCGCTGGAAGGCAACTGGCTGGAGACCGCCCGCGACACCGACGAGGGCTTTTCTGAGACCGCCCCCGCAGACGCCGACCGGATGTGCTTTTTGCCCACCGATGCCGACACCGAGGGCAGCCAGCTGCCCCTGACTGCCAGCTACATCACCCCCTACCCGGAGCTGAACGTGGAGGAAGCCGACCTGTTCTACCACGAAGGCACCCCGGAGGTGCCCTTCCAGATGAATCAGGAGTGGTACGCTACCTTTACCGGGGAGGACGGCTCCCGCTACGCCGTCACGCTGGAGGACGAGGACACCCTTGCCCTGAAGTTCTATCTGGACGGTCAGGAGAGCTACCTGAGCCTTGTCAACACGGTCTACTTTGCACGGCAGGAGGCCATGGGCTGACCGGCGCGCACACCAACACCGGGAGGAATGCACCATGAAACACACCAAAACGATCACCATCCTCCACTCCAATGATCTGCACGGAGACTTTCTGGCAGAGCAGGTGGACGAAAAACTGGTGGGCGGCGTTTCCATGCTGTCCGGCTACATCGAAAAGGTGCGGGCAGAACAGCCCAACACCATCTACGTCATTGCAGGTGATATGTTCCGGGGCTCGGTCATTGATTCCGAATACAAGGGGCTTTCCACCATCGAGATCATGAACGCCCTTGCCCCGGACGTGGTTACCATAGGCAACCACGAGGTGGACTACGGCATCGCGCATCTGCTGTTCATCGAAAAATGCGCGCGCTTTCCTATCATCAACGCAAACCTCTACATCAAAAACACCCCCACACGGCTGTTCACCCCCTACAAGATCCTGCGGATGGACGGCATGAACATCCTGTTCATCGGCATCATCACGCAGGACGTGATCAACTAGACCAAGTCCGAATCTCTGGTAGGCTCCTTTGTGGACACCGCCGCCGCTGCCGCCGAGGTGGGCAAGATCTGCAACGCCCACAACAGCATCGATATTGATTTCACCGTGCTGCTGACCCACATCGGCTTTGAGGAGGACCGCCATCTGGCGCGCCAGCTGGACCCGGCGTGGGGAGTGGATCTGATCGTCGGCGGGCACAGCCACACCCTGCCGGAGCACGCGGTGGAGGAAAACGGCGTGGTCATTGCGCAGGCGGGCACCGGCACCGACCAGATCGGGCGCTTTGACATCATCGTGGACACGGACAACAACTGCATCGATTCCTACACATGGCGCACCGTGCCCATCTGCGCCGAGACCTGCCCCCGCAACCCCGCCATGGAGCAGGTGCTGCACCGCTTCACCAGTCAGGTGGACGAAAAGTACAGCCACATCGTAGGGCGCTTCCGCCGGGAGCTTACCCACCCCCAGCGCACGCAGGAGACCGAGCTTGGCAACCTGTTTGCCGATATCTTTACCCGCAGCCTTGGGGTGGATGTGATGCTGATCGGCTCCGGCAGCATCCGGGCCGAAAAGCTGGGCCCCATCGTCACCTACGGCGACCTCATCGAGGGCTTCCCCTACGATGACGGCGTATTCATGTTCAAGGTGACCGGCCAGCAGCTGCGCCAGATGCTCCATTACATGCTGCGGGAGGAAGCCTACACCGGTCATACGGAGTTCTACCAGCTGCCCTCCACCCTGCGCCTGCGGTACGACCGCCGCAAGGGCGATTTTGATTACTTTACCTACTGCGGCAGGGAGGTGGGCAAGGAGATCGGCGACGATGCCCTGTTCACCGTGGGCCTGCAGAACTACCACTTCAAAAACATCGAGAGCTTTTTCAACATCTCCTATGATACCATCTGCAAGCTCCAGAAGCCCCGCAGCGTGGCCACCTCCTGTCAGGATATTCTGATGGAATACTTCCGGGAGCACGAGATGCTGGACGCGGTGGTGGACGGCAGAATGACCATTCTGCCCCCCACGGCAAGGGAAGGAGACTGACCCATGCGCACAGAAAGGAGGAGACGACCCATGCGCACTTTCTCGCTGGTGCTGCTGGGGCTGGCGGTGGGGGCGGCACTGCTCAGCCGCAGCCCCAGCCGCCCCGCCCCAACGCCCCCGGAGCCTGCGGCCTCCGCCCCGGCGCTGGCTGACCTTGAAACGTTGGAGTTCTGGGAGCAGGGCAGCTATATCCAGCCCATCTCCCGCACTTGCCTCACCCGCACCCCCGAGGGCACCCGGGTGGAGCTGGAGCTGTACCACGAAGAAGTGTACCAAGAGCAGGCCGGGCCGGAGCTTCTGGAACAGGCCAAGGCCATTCTGGAAGAGCACGGCGTGGGCGGCTGGGCAGGCTTCTCCGGCCATGACCCCAACGTGCTGGACGGCAGCAGCTTCCGGCTGGAAGCCGTCCTTGCCGACGGCACCCGCATTGAAGCCCACGGGGAAAACAGGTTTCCCCCAAACTACCGGGACGTGATGAGCGCTCTGGACGCCCTCACCGCCGCCGCTCAGAAAAACGCCCTGCAGCAATACACCCCATAACAGAAAGGAGCACACCATGAAACAACGATTCACAAAACGAACGCGCTTTGTCAGTGCCCTTTTGACGCTGGCTATGGTATTCACCTTCCTGCCCTTCAGCGCGTTTGCAGCGAATACAGAGATCGATTTTAATTCGCCGGATTTTGTACTTAAATTCCAGGATGCGGAATTTCAGCGCTTTCTCAAAGAAAGATGTGACACAAACCACAATGGCAAGCTCGATGCGCAGGAACTCAACATCACAGAGATGACAATCACTGACGATTACAAAATCAGAAATCTTGAGGGAATCCGTTTCTTTGAAAATCTCGAAAAGCTAGATTGCCACGGTATCGGCTTGACAACACTTAATGTTGGCAAAAATTTCAAACTGAGGGAGCTGGATTGTTCCTATAATCAACTGAAAGATTATCTTCCTATTCTTTCAAGTGGACTGAAAATATTGAATTGCTCCCATAATAACCTGACCTCCATGGATCTGGGCATTCTCTCTGGGTTGAAACTTGAGGAGGTAGATTGCTCCTATAACAAAATATGGCGAATCGTAATGCGGAGCGAAGAGGAACTGATCAAATTTGATTGTTCCAACAACGAACTGATGGCGCTGGATGTTAGCCGTTGCTACCAGCTAAAACAGTTGAATTGCTCTGTAAATCAACTGGTAGAGCTGGATGTCAAAAACCAGACTAACCTGACACTGCTGGATTGTCACCATAATGAATTGACAGAACTGGACGTAAGCCGGAATCAGAATCTGGCATCGCTGACGTGTGATGGAAATCAGCTGACAACGCTGGACTTGAGCAAGAATAACAGCTTGAGCCATCTGAGCTGTGCGGAAAACCGGCTGGCTTGTGTGGACTTTTCCCATATGGTCGGAAGCAATATAAATGCTGATGGAAACAGGCACCCTATCGCAGTCCTTACAGACGGAACGTTTGACCTGAACACTCTGCCCGGCTTTGACGTGGGAAAGGCAACCAACTGGTACGGCGGCACTGTTTCTGGCACGATTCTGACAGTGGAAGATGGCAAGGATGAGGTGAGCTACCAATACAATTGCGGCAAGGGAGTAAAACCTACATTCATCTTTGAAACCAGTCTGCCCATCAATGAGAAAAATTTCCCTGACCCTAACTTTAGAAAGTACATCAAAACCTACAAAGCAGGTGGCAGAGATGTCCTCACGGTGGAAGAACAAAGAAAAGTCGAAAGTATCGAAGTCAAAGGATGGAACATCAGCAACTTAAAAGGCATTGAGGCGTTCCCCAACCTGAAAGAGTTGAATTGCGAAAACAATTCTATCCAGAAATTAGACCTGAGACAGAATCCAGAGTTGGAAAAATTGATATGCAATAAGAATCAACTGACCCAGCTAGACCTGAGCAAGAATCCGAATATCTACTTTCTGAATTGCTCTTGGAACCAGTTGGAACAACTGGATGTATCGCATCTGAAAGATTTGGTGACGCTCGATTGCTCGCACAACGATCTGGAGCAACTGGATGTCAAAAATAGTAAATCTCTGGTAGCACTCAACTGTTCTGCAAATCAGTTGACAGAGCTGGACGTAGATGTGACTCATAAACCCAATCTGGAAAGGGTAGAATGCCAAAACAACCAGCTGACATCGCTGATTCTGGGCCAAAATAAACTGCTGAAGAAACTGAATTGTGCCAACAACCAGTTGACCCAGCTGAATTTGAACAATATGAATTCCTTGAAGGAGCTGAAGTGCCAAAACAACCAGCTGACCGCGTTGGACGTCAGCAGCAGTCCAAACTTGACTACATTGGTGCTTAAGAATAACCATCTCACCAGCCTGAATCTGGATAGCAATCCGCATCTCGATTTCACTTATACGGATGTTTACCATTCCGATTTTAATAATGTTTACACCGTTACCCTGAACCCTGACCGTACGTTTGACCTGAACACTCTGCCCGGGGACTTTGATATAAAACGGGTTACTGGATGGGTCAATGGCACAGTCAAAGGGAACATTCTGACGGTCAATGAAGGCACAAACGTAGTGTACTACGGTTATCAGTGCAGAAGTAACATGTTGGACGTAAGTTTCACACTGGATGTGACTGGCACCGGCGGCACCGTTCCCCCGGTAACGCCTCCGGAACCCCCGATAACACCTCCGGAACCCCCGGTGACGCCTCCCTCCGGCGGCGGTGACGGCGGCGGTGCGGTCGTCATCGTGGCGGCGGCTGGCGCAGTGGCGGCTGGCGTTGTGGGCTACGGCGTGTACAACTATGTTTCCGGCCGCAAGCTGCAAGCCCTGCTGCCGGAAGGCGTGGCTGCACCCGAGAACCGCGCCCAGACCGCGCTGCTGCTGTGGAACACCGCAGGCCGTCCCGAGCCTGCCGACGCTCCGGCCTTTGCAGACGTGGCAGACCCGGATACCGCTAAGGCAGCTCAGTGGTGCGTGGAGCAGGGCCTGATGAAGCGCCGCCTGAACGGCAAATTTGCCCCCGGCAGCAGCATCCCGGCCTATCAGGTGCTGAACGCCTACCGCAAGCTGGCAGGAGGCTGACAACCGAAGGATCATTTTGCCCCCTGCCGGGCAATGACCACTTTTTGAAAAAGGGTACCCTTTTTTCGGGGGAAGCTGACGCTTCTCCCGAATGGGGCCCTGAAAAAATAAATTTTACCATAGAAAGGAGCATCCCATGAAACAACGATTCTCAAAACGAACGCGTCTTGTCAGTATGCTCTTAGCGCTGGCAATGGTATTCACCTTTTTGCCCCTGAATGCCTTTGCAGCATCGGGGAGGGTGTACATCAACGATGAAAACTTCCCGGATAAAAATTTTCAGAATTACCTCAAGGACAATGTCTCCGGCGGAAAAGATTACTTGACTCAGAAACAGTGTGACAGCGTCAAGGAAGTGAAGATGTACGGTGATTATCCGGTGGAGCGACTGGACGGCATTATATATTTTCAAAATCTGGAAACACTCTATCTTACTAACGCTCATAACTTGCGGACGTTGGATGTGAGCTGGAACTCTGCTTTGAAAGATCTGAGTATTGGAGGATGCCATAATCTGACCTCGTTGGATCTGCGCTATAACCCCAATTTGCAGGAACTGAACTGCACTGGAACTGGACTGACTTCTCTGGACCTGAGCCGTAATCCGGAACTGGAAATTCTCGTCTGCGCGTTTGTTCAGATGACCCAGCTGGACCTGAGCAACAACACAAAACTGACCAAGGTAGACTGCGTCAAAGCCGGGCTGACCAAGTTGAACGTCAAGCAGTGCAATCTTCTGAAAGAGCTGGATTGCAGCCAGAACAACCTTACAGAACTGGATGCACCAGATACTTCGTGGCTCAGGAAGCTTAACTGCAGTGATAACCCGCTGAACACCCTCAACGTGAGTGGAAGCAAGTACCTGACACGTCTGGATGTCAGCGGGACGAACCTGACCGCGTTGAAACTGAACGATTACCCGTGGCTGGAAAGTCTCCAGGTCAGAGAAAATAATCAGCTGACCCAGTTGGAACTGAAAAATCTGCCTAAATTGGAGTACCTGTACTGCGACGGTGACCAGCTGACCCAGCTGGAACTGAGCGATCTGCCTGCATTGAAAAGACTGGACTGTGACAAGAACCAGCTGACCCTGCTGAAGCTGAGCAATCTGCCTGCATTGCAAACACTGTACTGCAACGGCAACCAGCTGACCCAGCTGGATGTTAAAGAACTGTCAACGCTGAAAAAACTGCTCTGCAACGACAACCAGCTGACCCAGCTGGACGTTGCCGGGCTGCCTGAATTGCAGACATTGAATTGTAGCAATAACCAGTTGACCCAGCTGGATATTGCTGGGCTGCCGAAACTGTATACACTGCTCTGCAACAACAACCAGCTGACCCAGCTGGACGTTGCCGGTGCGCCAATATTGTCTGAATTGGACTGCAACTATAACCAGCTGACCAGCCTGAACCTGCAAAATGAATGGTTAAATGAAAGTAACTGCCACATAGGTGGGAGTAATGTTTACAGCATCACAGTGTCCGACGACCGCACCTTTGATCTGCACACGCTGCCTGGCAGTTTTGACCCGAGCAAGGCGTCCGATTGGAAGGGCGGCACAGTAAACGGCAGCATCCTGACGGTGGACGAGGGCGCAACCAAAGTGGTCTATTCCTACGACTGCGGCAATGGAGTGACCGGTATATTCAGTCTGCAGGTGCTGACCAGGATCAAGCAGGTGAATCTCCGTGTAAACACCCCCAAAAAGAACGAAATGCCGGACGAGACTGTTGTTATTCTGGACAACGGAGCAGACGTCTGTGACGCCAAGATCCGCTGGGGCATGGGCGACATAGGCGGCGAGCCAATCCCTGGATCCTTCAGGCCGGGCAAAGAGTACACCCTTCAGGTGGGTCTGTACGCAAAACCCGGATATAAGTTTAGCGAGGAAACCGTCTGTACAGTGAACGGACGGGAAACAAAGTTCATCTGGACCCAGAACGATGATACGGAATATTACGCAATAAAGAGTTATGTGGTGCCGCTGACTCCGGGCGGATTTGAGCACGACCACAAGATGGAAATGACCCACGACGAGCACAGTCACTGGATGGAGTGCCCCATCTGCCATACGGTGCAGGACACCGAAGCCCATGTCTACGATGACGACAAGGACACCACCTGCAACGTCTGCGGCTATGTTCGCAGTCTGACCCCGGGCGGCACCCCGGGCGGCGATAACCCGGGCGGCGGTTCTACCCCGGGCGGCACCACCCCCGGCGGCTCTACCGGCGGCGGTGACGGTGGCGGTGCGATTGTCATCGTGGCAGCGGCTGGCGCAGTGGCGGCTGGCGTTGTAGGCTACGGCGTATACAATTATGTTTCCGGCCAGAAGCTGCAAGCTCTGCTGCCGGAAGGCGTGGCTGCACCCGAAAACCGCGCCCAGACCGCGCTGCTGCTGTGGAACACCGCAGGCCGTCCCGAGCCTGCCGACGCCCCGGCCTTTGCAGACGTGGCAGACCCGGATACCGCTAAGGCAGCCCAGTGGTGCGTGGAGCAGGGGCTGATGAAGCGCCGCCTGAACGGCAAATTTGCCCCGGGCAGCAGCATCCCGGCCTATCAGGTGCTGAACGCCTACCGCAAGCTGGCAGGAGGCTGACAACCGAAGGATCATTTTGCCCCCTGCCGGGCAATGACCACTTCTTGAAAAAGGGTACCCTTTTTTCGGGGGAAGCGTCAGCTTCTCCCGAATGGGGCCCTGAAAAAATTTTACCACAGAAAGGAGCACCCCGTGAAACAGCGATTCTCAAAACGAACGCGCCTTGTCAGCGCCTTGTTGACGCTGGCAATGGTATTCACCTTTTTGCCCTTCAGCGCCTTTGCGGCTACGGATAGTTACGGCCCCGTCTATATCACTGATGCTAATGTCCCGGACAAAACGTTCCGGGAATATCTCCTCAAACAGTTTGACAAAGATGGTAACGGTGTTCTGACACCGGCAGAGCGGTACGCAGTCACTGAGATCGATGTCGAGAATAAGTACATCAGTAACCTGTCTGGCCTTCAGTTTTTTCCAAACCTGAAGGTATTGAACTGCAGCCATAACCGGCTGACCAGTCTGGATGTGAGCAAGAATACGGTGTTGCAGGAACTGGTTTGTTGGGAAAACCAGCTGACCAGTCTGGATGTAAGTCAAAATACGGCATTGCAGGAGCTGGCTTGTTTTGAAAACCAACTGACCAGTCTGGATGTAAGTCAGAATCCAGCATTGCAGAAGCTGAATTGCGGCCACAACCGGCTGACCAGTCTGGATGTGAGCAAGAATACGGAATTGACGTATCTGAAGTGCAGCTATAACCGGCTGACGGAGCTGGATGTGAGCAAGAATACGGAATTGACGTATCTGGATTGCGGCTATAACCGGCTGACAGAGCTGGATGTGAGCCAGAACACCAAACTGACCGCGCTGTATTTCGTCTCCAATAAGATCACATCGCTGCAGGCAGACAACTGCACAAATCTTACGGTAATCTTCACCGGCAGCAACAAATATAAGGTTGAGGTCTACAAAAAGACCCGTATCTTAGACCCCAGCATCCTGCCCGGAAACTTTGATATAAGCCGGGTCAGAAACCTGAAGGGTGCCACCCAAAACGCTGACGGAACCCTGACGGTGCAAGAAGGCGGCGGAAAGGTGACCTACGAGTACCGCTGCGTTGGAGAAATCTACAAACCCTTTACCCTGAATGTTACCGAGACCGATGACCCCAATGCCGGTATCGTGCCCCCGGTAACGCCTCCCTCCGGCGGCGATACCCCGGGCGGCTCTACTGGTGGTGAAACTGGCGGCGGCTCTACTGGCGGCACCACCCCCGGCGGCTCTACTGGCGGCGGTGACGGCGGCGGTGCGGTCGTCATCGTGGCGGCAGTAGGCGCAGTGGCGGCTGGCGTTGTGGGCTACGGCGTGTACAACTATGTTTCCGGCCAGAAGCTGCAAGCCCTGCTGCCGGAAGGCGTGGCTGCACCCGAGAACCGCGCCCAGACTGCGCTGCTGCTGTGGAACACCGCAGGCCGTCCCGAGCCTGCCGAGGCCCCGGCCTTTGCAGACGTGGCAGACCCGGATACCGCCAAGGCAGCCCAGTGGTGCGTGGAGCAGGGCCTGATGAAGCGCCGCCTGAACGGCAAATTTGCCCCGGGCAGCAGCATCCCGGCTTATCAGGTGCTGAACGCCTACCGCAAGCTGGCAGGCTAAAACCTCTCAGTCTCGCTTCGCCCGGCAGCTCCCCTGACCGGGGAACTAAGAACGCAGGCGTGTTCCGGCAAATGACATCAAAACGCAACCGATGCCCTGACTTTCCCATCAGGAGAGGGGGCGCGGCATAAAAAATAAGCATCCGCAGCGCACTGCGCCTGAGCTGAAGCAGCCCGGCCATGCGCTGCGGATGCTTTTGTTGTGCGGTGGGGCACGCCGTCAAAAACAAAAAATCTGACCCCTTCTCTTTCGAGAAAAGGTTTGAATCTTCCTTGTCTGGTGCGAGTAGTGATACAGAACTTTTTGAAAACAATCGTAGTACAATTTGTTTTTGAGGTCATCGGATAGCAACTTGCTTGTATCACATCCCGATGGGCAGCTGTATTGAAAAAAACAGCTACCCAAGACAAAAAGAAACGCCGTATCGTTTAACACGATACGGCGTTTTATGGACTCGAAGGGAGTCGAACCCTCGACCTTTCGGATGCGAACCGAACGCTCTCCCAACAGTCTCGCTTTTGTGCACACCTTATGCACCGTGAGAAAAGAAAAATCAACGTATATTCGTCCATATAAAATGTTCCGCCATCCAAACGACCTTTCTCGGTCGTAAGTATGGTCTCCAAGCTGCGGATTTTCGAGATGATGCAGTTTGGGGCGTAATATGGTTGACGG
>ENA-UERX01001755-UERX01001755.1-human-gut-metagenome-genome-assembly--contig:-NODE-1755-length-12385-cov-4.387309_pt1 | contig 12385 bp, 10 predicted proteins | sample MGYA00242992_ERZ507993 | MGnify/ENA primary metagenome ERZ507993 (study PRJEB26167, sample SAMN06115487) | human gut metagenome | host: Homo sapiens | place: China:Chongqing | collected 2015-04-10... | reverse complement strand
AAAGACGCCTTCGGGCGTCTTTTTGCGCTTTGTTCATCGAATCCACTTGAAAAGACGGCGGAAAAATGGTATATAGTATTAGTCAAAATGTGTCATTATACCCTTATCGTGGGGGATGACGCCTTTTTCCAAGGAGGATATCGCTCGTGTACTTAAAGGCATTGGAGATCCAAGGGTTCAAGAGCTTCCCGGACAAGACGGTACTCAACTTCGGTGAGGACATCACCGCCATCGTCGGGCCGAACGGAAGCGGTAAATCGAATATTTCGGACGCCATTCGCTGGGTCATGGGCGAGCAGTCGAGCAAGTCGCTGCGCGGCGTGAAGATGGAGGATGTCATTTTCGGCGGCACGGAAACGCGCAACCAGATGGGCTTTGCGCAGGTGACGCTCGTGCTCGACAACACCGAGCACATCTTCCCCAGCATGGAGGAGACCGAGGTCGCCGTCACGCGCCGGTACTACCGCAGCGGCGAATCGGAATACTATATCAACAAGCAGTCTGTGCGCCTGCGCGATGTGAACGAGCTGTTCATGGACACCGGCATGGGCCGCGAGGGCTATTCCATCATCGGTCAGGGCCGCATCGACGAGATCCTGTCGCAAAAGAGCGGCGACCGCCGCGAGATCTTTGAAGAGGCGGCGGGCATTTCGCGCTTCCGCTACCGCAAGGAGGAGACGGAACGTAAATTGGAGCGCACGGAAGAAAACTTAGTGCGCATCAACGACAAGATCGCCGAGCTGGAATTGCAGGTCGAACCCCTGCGTGCGCAGGCAGAGACGGCGAAGCAGTATCTTATCTACCGCGACGAACTGCGCCTTTTGGAAATTTCCGTGTGGCTTGAAAATCTGGAAACGCTCAAGACGAACGCCATCAAGCTCGACACCGACCTGTCGCTCGCGCGCGAGGAGCTCAAAAAGGCGAACGCGGACTTAGAGGCGCTGTACGCTGCGTCCGAGCAGTTCTCCGCGCGCATTCACGAGAACGACATCACGCAGGAGGAAAAGCGCGCGCAGCTTTCCGAGCTCGACGCGCAGGTCAAAGAGCAGGAATCTGCCGTCGCGGTGCTGCAAACGGGCATCGCGCACAACGAAGAGAACATTGCACGCGTGGAGGAGGAACTCAGAAGCCAGTCTGACCGCGTGGGATCGATGGATGCGCAGATTGCGCAGCAGCGCGCGCGCATCGAAGAGCTGGAGAGAAGCAAAAACGAAGTCGAAACGGCGCTCTCCGAGCTTTTGAAGCAGGCGGAGGAGCTGTCGAAAAACGCGGGCGAGGCCGCGAGCGAGGCCGAGACCCTGCGCGCTCGCGAAGCGCTCGCCCTGTCCGCCGCGGCGGACAGCCGCGCGGAAATTGCCGCCCTGCGCTCGACGCTTTCTGAAATGGACGAGCACGAGAGCGCCATCGCCGCCGAGCAGGAGAGCGGGGAGGCCCAGCTTTCCGAAACTCGCAAAAGCGCTGCGGAGAACCGCCGCGCGCTCGAAAGTGCGCAGGAGGAGGCCGACGCCATCCGCAACATCATCGCCGGCCACACGATGAAGATGCAGGGCAGAATCGAACGAGAGAAGGAGACGGGCGAGCAGCACGTTTCCCTCACGATGGAGATGAACAACTTAGACTCCCGCATCCGCCTGCTCGGCGAGATGGAAAAGGAGTACGAGGGCTTCAACAAGGCGGTGCGCACGGTCATGCAGGCGTCGGAGCGCAAGGCGCTGCGCGGCGTGCGCGGGCCGGTCGCCAATTTGATGAAGGTCGACAAAAAATACGCCGTCGCGATCGAGATCGCGCTCGGCGCGGGCTTGCAGAACATTGTCGTTGAGCGTGAGGAGGACGCGAAGAGCGCCATCCAACTCTTAAAGCAGCGCGACGGCGGACGCGCGACGTTCCTGCCGCTCTCGTCGATCCGCGGCGAGGCGTTGCGCGATGCGCGCGTGCAGAACGAGTACGGCTACGTCGGCCTTGCGAGCGAGCTGGTGGAATACGACCGCGAATACGACGGCATTTTCAAGAATCTGCTCGGCCGCACGGTCGTGGTCGAGGACCTTGACTGCGGCATCACGATCTCGCGCCGGTTTTCGAATGCGTTCCGCATCGTGACGCTCGACGGCCAGGTTTTGAACCGCGGCGGCTCGATGACGGGCGGCTCGATCTCTCGCAGCGCAGGTATTCTGAGCCGCGCAGGCGAGCTGCGCGAGCTGACGGCGCGGCGCGGCAGCCTTGCCGAAAAGCTCGACCTTGCCGCCAAGGCCGCCGAGGACGCCAAGCGCAAGCTTGCCAAAGCGCGCTACGAGCTGGAGGTCGCACAGGGCCAGCAGCGCGCGGCGGAGGACGCCGTGCTCAAATTGCAGGGCGATAAAAATCATTATGACTTATTGCTCTCGTCGCTGCGCGAGCGGCTTGAGAGTTTGGATACCGAGCGCGAGACCATCGCGCGCCGCCGCGGCGAAGTGAAGCGCGTGGCGGAGGAAAAGGAAGCGCTCGCGCTTTCGCAGGAGAAGGAAGCGGGCGAGCTGCGCGCGCAGGCGGAAAAGAGCCTTTCCGGCCAGAGCGAGCTGCTGCGTTCGACCTCGCGCCTCGGCGACGAGATCGCCGAGAAAAAGAGCGTACTCGCAGGCTATGCCGCCGAGCGCGAGACGACGGAAAAGTCGCTCGCGAGCTTGGAGGGCCTGCGTGCTCAGATGCAGGGCGACGAGCAGAGCAGACGCGCGCTCATCGAGCAGTACAGGGCCGCGAGCGAGCAGTCGCAGCGCGAGATCGGCACACATGAGACTGAGATCGCCGCGCTGAACGGCAAAATGACGGAAAAGCGCGCCGAGCTCGAAGCGCTTTCCAAAGCGAAACTCGCACTTGAAGCCGAGCGCAGCCAGAGCGACCGCCGCGGCCGCGAGCTCAACGAAAACGTGCTCAACGTCGAGCGCAGCGTCAGCAAGCTTGAACAGAAGCGCGCGACGAGCGCGATGGAGGAGCAGCAAATTCTCGACAAGCTGTGGGAAAACTACGAGCTGTCGCACTCCGCCGCGCAGGAGCAGCGCATCGAGCTCGAGAGTGTCGCCAAGGCGAGCCGCCGCATCGGCGAGCTCAAGCGCGCCATCAGCGGCCTTGGCGCGGTCAACGTCGGCGCGATCGAGGAATTCGAGCGCGTGAATACGCGCTACACTTACCTCACGACCCAGCGCGACGATGTGGAAAAGGCGAAGGGTGAGCTTGTCGGCGTGATCGACAGCATCACAAGCGAGATGACCGTCATCTTCAAAGAGCAGTTCGCGCTCATCCGCGAGAGCTTCCAGGAGACGTTTTTGGAGCTGTTCGGCGGCGGCAAGGCCACGCTCGAGCTCGAGGACGAGAACGACGTGCTCTCCTGCGGCATCGAGATCAAGGTTCAGCCGCCGGGCAAGGCGCTCAAGACGATCACGCTGCTCTCGGGCGGCGAAAAGGCGTTCGTCGCCATCGCGCTGTACTTCGCCATCCTGAAGGTTCATCCGACGCCGTTCTGCGTCATGGATGAGATCGAGGCGGCGCTCGACGAGCCGAACGTGGTGCGCGTGGCCAATTACATGCGCCGCATCACGCAGAAAACGCAGTTTATCGTCATCACGCACCGCCGCGGCACGATGGAGGCAGCGGACGTTCTTTACGGCGTCACGATGCAGGAGCGCGGCGTGAGCAAGGTGCTGACGATCAATATGAACGACATGGCGAAGGAACTCAACATTAAGGAATAAAGCGCGAGGAGAAACAAATGGGTATTTTTGCAAAGATCAAAAAGGCATGGTTCGACACCATCGTGTGGGAGACCATTGACGACGAATTCTATGACGAGCTTGAGGACAGCCTCATTATGGCCGACCTCGGCGCAACGGTCGCGCACGACGCGGTGAAAAAGCTGCGCGACGTCGTGTACCAGAAGAGCATCCAGCGCGGCGACGACGTGAAGCAGGCGCTGCGCGATATTTTGATTGAAAAGCTGAACGTGGGCGACACCGCGCTTGACCTGTCGACCAAGCCGAGCGTCGTGCTGGTCATCGGTGTGAACGGTGTGGGCAAGACCACGTCCATCGGCAAGATCGCCCACCGTCTGAAGGGCGAGGGCAAGCGCGTGCTTTTATGCGCGGCGGACACGTTCCGCGCGGCGGCGGCGGATCAGCTCGAGATCTGGGCGAACCGCGCCGAGTGCGAGATCGTCCGCTCGGTCGAGGGCGCGGACCCCGGCGCGGTGCTGTTCGACTCGCTCGCCGCGGCGAAGGCGAGAAATGTGGATGTCGTCCTCTGCGACACGGCGGGCAGACTTCACAACAAGGTGAACCTGATGAATGAGCTCTCGAAGCTCCGCAAGATCATCGACCGAGAACTGCCCGACGCCGCGAAGGAGACGCTTTTAGTGCTCGACGCGACGACGGGGCAGAACGGATTGCAGCAGGCCAAGGTCTTCCGCGAGACGGCGGGCCTGACGGGCATTATCCTGACGAAGCTCGACGGCACGGCCAAAGGCGGCATCTGCGTTGCCATCGCGCAGGAGCTGGGCGTGCCGGTGAAGTACGTCGGCCTCGGCGAGGGCATCGACGATCTCCAGCCGTTCAACGCGGAGGAATACGTCAAGGCGCTGATCTAAGACAAAAAGCAAACATTTCGCGAGATAAAAAGGAGACGAATATGGAAATCACTTCTGTTTGCCCCTATTGCGGAAAGGAAATGCGAGATGGAGCCATCCCTGTCTTGCGTGATATTTACTGGTGTCCAAGAGGTGAGGACGGCATGCTCAAAGACGGATTTGGCGACGAGAAGGAACAGGTCTGTCTTGGCAGAGCGGGGCTGTTAGGAGATTATTACACGCCCGCCCGTTACTGTGAGAGCTGCAAGGTGGTCATCGTGCCCGTGCCGGAGATCGAGTGGCCGCTCGATAAGCTCGACAAAAAGTTCACGGCATGGCAGGAAAAGATGAGCGCGCAGCGCGAAGAGCGCAAGGCGCAGCGCGAGGAAGAAAAGCGGGAAGAAAAAAGCAGGAAGAGACGGGAAAAGGACCCGTGGGAGGTTTGACGATGAAATTTGTTTTGGCAACGCAGAACCCCAAGAAATTGAAGGAAATGAGCGCCATTCTTGGCGAGCTCGGCGTGGAGGTCGTGTCGGAGGCCGACCTCGGCGTAAAGATCGAGGTGGAGGAGACCGGCGAAACGTTTGCGGAGAACTCGCTTTTGAAGGCCAAGGCCGTCATGGAGGCGACGAAGCTCCCCGCCATCGCGGACGATTCGGGATTGTGCGTCGACGCGCTGAACGGCGGCCCGGGCGTTTACAGCGCGCGCTTTGGCGGCGAGGGGCTGGACGACACCGGCCGCTACCGTCTTCTTTTGCAGATGCTGCACGGGCAGGCCGACCGCCGCGCCCACTTCCACACGACGATCACCTGCGCGTTCCCGAACGGCGACGTCTTGCAGGACGACGGCGAGGTCGAGGGCACGATCGCGTTCGCGCCGATGGGCGAAAACGGCTTCGGCTACGATCCCGTGTTCTTCGTGCCTGACAAGCGAAAGACCTTTGCACAGCTTTCGGCAGAAGAAAAGGCGGAGATTTCGCACCGCGGCAAGGCACTGCGGGCATTCAAGGAAACGCTCAGGAATTATCTTGCGGAACATCAATAAAAAGGATAAGGAAATACTATGGAATTAAGCAGCAAACAGCGTGCGTATCTGCGCAGCCTTTCCAATGACCTCGACGTGATCGTCCACATCGGCAAGGACGGCATCGGCGACAACCTCGTCAAGCAGGCGAACGACGCGCTGGAGGCGCGTGAGCTCATCAAGTGCCGCGTGCTTGAAAACAGCATGCTCACCGCGCGCGAGGCGTGCGACGAGCTGAGCGCCTTGACGCGCAGCGAGCAGGTGCAGGTCATCGGTACGAAGTTCGTGCTCTACCGCCCCTCGCACAAAAAGGACAAGAAGGACAAGATCGTGCTGCCCAAGGCAGCGAAAAAGACCGTGTAAAAGAGAAAAAGAGGTCGAACAAACTTGAAGATCGGAATTTACGGCGGCAGCTTCAACCCGCCGCATCTGGGTCATATGGCCGCGGCCGAGAGCGCGGCAAAATATCTGGGGCTCGACGAGCTCCTGCTCATCCCGGCGGGTATCCCGCCGCACAAGATGCTCTCCGCCGACGCGGCAGGGGCGGACGACCGCCTTGCGATGACGCGCCTGATGGGCGAGCAGATCGCGCTCGACACGGGCGTGAAGGTCACAGTCTCCGACATGGAGATCGCGCGCGGCGGTAAGAGCTACACCGCGGACACGCTGCGCATCCTGCATGAGGAGCATCCCGACGACGAGTTGTGGCTTCTGATGGGGACGGACATGTTTTTGACGTTCCAGTACTGGTATAAGCCGGACGAGATCGTGCGGTATGCGGGCCTGTGCGCCTTTGGCCGCACGAAAAAAGACGGCGAGGAGCTTTTCGCCCCGCAGCGCAAGTACCTCGGCCAGCGCTTTCCGGGCAGCCGCGTCGTGACGATGACGCTGCCGAACCTTGTCGACGTCTCGTCGACGGAGCTGCGCGCGCGCATCCCGAAGAGGGAGACGGATGGGCTTCTGGCCCCCGCGGTGCTGGGATATATTTACCGCAAGCATCTTTATGGAACAAATCTCAATTTAGAACGTCTAACCTTAGAGGACCTGAGACCCATCGCGCTCTCCTACCTCAAGGCCAAGCGCATCCCGCACGTGCTCGGCACCGAGCAGACGGCCAAGGCGCTCGCGGAAAAGTACGGCGCGGACGTCGAAAAGGCGCGCTTTGCCGCGCTTCTGCATGACTCGACCAAGCGTCTTTCGATGGAAGAGCAGCTCGCGATGTGCGAGCACTACCACATCGAACTCGACGAGCTGGAGAAAAAGGCGCTCAAGCTGCTGCACGCCAAGACCGGCGCGGCGCTCGCGCGCGACGTGTTCGGCGCGGATGACGAGATTTACAACGCGATCCTGTGGCACACGACGGGCAAGGCAAATATGACGTTACTTGAAAAGGTCATCTACCTTGCCGATTACATCGAGCCGAACCGCGACTTCGACGGCGTGGAGGATCTCCGCAAGGTCGTGTGGGAGGATCTGGACAAGGGCCTTGAAATGGGCCTTGCCATGACCGTGGAGGAAATGGAGCAGATGGGCAACCCCGTTCACCACAACACGCTGCAAGCGCTGGAATACCTGAGAGGACATACCCATGAGTGATCAAAGAGAGATTTACGAGAGAGACAGGGAAGACCCCTATTACGAGGGGCGGCACACGCACCGGAAAGAGGGCTTTTTCGAGCGCAACTGCGACGAGGCCTGGGAGCAGGTCAAGGAGACCTTTTCCCACCCAGGGAGGCTCTTTGCCAAGGTGCTGCTCATCGCGCTGCTGTGCGGTGTGGTCGCCGGCGGCAGCTATCTGCTGAAAATCCGCGCGCCGGAGCTGCCGGGCAAGGACACTGACAGCAAGAATAACAATAGTGAGCAGATCGACGGTATCGACTATGGCGACGGCGTGCGCCCGAAGGCGGGCGGCGAGCGAAAGAGCAAGGATTTCTACACCGTGCTCATTCTCGGCCGCGACACGGGCGGCGGCGGCAACACCGACACGATGCTGCTCGCGAGCTATGACGTGACGAACCAGAAGGCGACCGTCATGTCCATCCCGCGTGACACGATGGTCAACGTCCCGTGGGATATCAAGCGCATCAACTCCGTCTACAACTACTACGGCGGGGGCGAAAAGGGCATCAAGGCGCTTTACAAGGAGATCGCCCAGCTCGTCGGCTTTGAACCGGACTATCAGGTCATTGTCGAATGGGACGCCGTCGGCGAGATCGTGGACGCCATGGGCGGCGTCTATTACGATGTGCCGCGCAACATGAACTACGACGACCCCTATCAGGACCTGCACATCCACCAAACGAAGGGTTACCGGCTTCTCAGCGGCAGCGACGTGATGCAGGTGCTGCGTTACCGCCACGACACCGATATGCGCTATGGCTATCCGGACGGCGACCTTGGCCGCATCAAGACGCAGCAGTCGCTTTTAAAGGCGATGATCGAGCAGCTTTTGCAGCTCAAGAACGTGACGAAGATCGGCGACTTTGCCCGCGTGGTGAAAAACAACGTTACCTCCGACCTGACGTTTGAGGAAATGCTGTGGTTCGGCTCGCAGGCCGTCATGGGCGGGCTCAAGATCGAGAATGTCAACTTCGTCACGATGCCGAACACGAACAAATCGTGTTACAGCCGCGCGTACCACAGCATGCAGTCTTACGTGACGCCGAACGCGCAGGAGCTACTGGACCTCGTCAACAACGAGCTCAGCCCGTTTGTCGAGAAGTTCACGATGCGCGACCTTGACATCATGTCCGTCAACTCGGATGGCTCGGTGTCCTCGTCCACGGGACATGTGGAGGACAGCAAGGCCGCCCAGCCGCAGAACCACCATTCCTCCTCCGGCTCACAGACCGGCACAGGGGACAGCGGCACGACGACCGACCCGGGTACGGCCACCGATCCCGGCAATACCGGCGACAACAGCGGCACGACGGTCGACCCCGGCAATACCGGTGACAACAGCGGCGGCACGACCGTTGATCCGGGCAACACGGGCGATAACAGCGGCACGACCACGCCAAGCGAGCCCACCACGCCTGTCGATCCCGTGCCCCCGACCGACCCGGGTACAGGCGAGAGCGGAACGACCGGCGACAACAGCGGCACGACCGGCAGCGACGAAATGCCGGAATGGCTGCGCCCGTAACGTAAAAGAATAAAAAAGATCAAAAACTCAAAATAAGAAAAGGAGACCCCTATGTTACCTTCCAGAGAATTGGCTGAGATCGCCGTCAAGGCGCTCGACAGCAAAAAGGGTAAGGAGATCAGACTCATCCGCATCGACAAGATCACGACGCTCGCGGAGTATTTCGTCATCTGCACCGGTACGTCCAACACGCAGATCAACGCGCTGGGCGACGAGGTGGAAAAGGAGCTGACGCTCGCGGGCGAGGAACCGCTGCACCGCGAGGGCTATCGCGGCGGCACGTGGGTTCTGCTCGACTACGGCTGCGTCGTCGTCCACATCTTCAACGACGAGGCGCGCAAGTTCTATTCCCTCGAGCACCTGTGGGCCGATGGCGAGGAAGTCGACCTGAGCGCCATCCTGCCCCACGCCGAGGAAAAATAACGCTTGACAAGGCGGGACAAAACGCCTAAAATGGTCATGCTGAGTTTATGCAAAACGCGATGACGGAGCAAAAAGACGCGTGATTTTCACCTGAAGAGAGCCGGCGGTCGGTGCGAGCCGGTGGGAGAATGCGCGTGGATGACTCACTCCCGAGCAGTCCGCCTGAAAGGGCGGAACGGTCGCCCCCGTTACGGGCAAGGCTATGAAGCCGCTGAGGGCTCACGGGAAACCGTGCGCTGAATCAGGGTGGTATCGCGTAATGTGTTCGTTACGTCCCTGACCGTTTGAAAAACGGTCAGGGACTTTTTTCACATCAAAATACTATTTCACATAAAGGAGAAGATCCATGAAGTACGATTTCGCAGCCATTGAGAAAAAATGGCAGGACAAGTGGGAGCAGGTAAAGCCCTACGCCGCCGTGACGGGGGACAAGCGCCCCAAGTTCTACGGCCTGATCGAATTCCCGTACCCCTCCGCCGCGGGTCTGCACGTCGGCCACCCGCGCCCGTTCACGGCGATGGACATTATCTGCCGCAAAAAGCGCATGCAGGGCTACAATGTCTTGAACCCCATCGGCTTTGACGCCTTCGGCCTGCCGACGGAGAACTTTGCCATCAAGAACCACATCCATCCCGCCATCGTCACGCAGCAGAACATCAAGAACTTCACCCGTCAGCTCAAGATGCTCGGCTACGGCTTCGACTGGGACCGCGTGATCGACACGACCGACCCACAGTATTATAAATGGACGCAGTGGATCTTCCTCCAGCTGTTCAAGCACGACCTTGCCTACAAGACGACGATGCCCGTCAACTGGTGCACGAGCTGCAAGTGTGTGCTGGCCAACGAAGAGGTCGTCGAGGGCGTGTGCGAGCGCTGCGGCGCACCCGTTATCCGCAAGGAAAAGAGCCAGTGGATGCTGCGCATCACGAAGTATGCCGACCGCCTGATCGACGATCTCGACGACGTCGACTACATCGAGCGCGTGAAGACGCAGCAGCGCAACTGGATCGGCCGCTCCACCGGTACCGAGGTCACGTTCAAGACCAACACCGAGGATGATATCACCGTTTACACCACCCGTGTCGATACGCTGTTCGGCGTGACGTACACGGTCATCTCTCCCGAGCACCCGCTGCTTAAAAAGTGGAAGAGCATCATCAAGAACTGGGACGAGGTCGAGGCCTATCAGGCTGCCGCCGCCCGCAAGAGCGACTTTGAGCGCGGCGAGCTCAACAAGGATAAGACCGGCGTTCGCCTCGACGGCATTGAAGTCATCAACCCCGCGACCGGCAAGGTTGTGCCGATGTTTGTTTCGGACTACGTTTTGATGGGCTACGGCACCGGTATCGTTATGGGCGTTCCGGGCCACGACCAGCGCGACTGGGACTTCGCCAAGGCGTTCGGTATCCCCATCGTTGAGGTCGTCGAGGGCGGCGACATCACGAAGGAGGCCTTCACGCTCAAGGATGACACCGGCATCATGGTCAACTCCGGCTTCTTAAACGGTATGACCGTCAAGGAGGCTATCCCTGCGATGAAGAAGTACGCCGTCGAGCAGGGATGGGGCCATGAAAAGGTCAACTACAAGCTGCGCGACTGGGTCTTCTCCCGCCAGCGCTACTGGGGCGAGCCCATCCCCCTCGTCGACTGCCCCAAGTGCGGCTGGGTGCCCGTGCCCGAAGAGGAGCTTCCGCTCGTTTTGCCGCAGGTGGACAGCTACGAGCTGACCGACGACGGCGAGAGCCCGCTTTCCAAGATGACCGACTGGGTCAATACCAAGTGCCCCAAGTGCGGGTGCGACGCCAAGCGCGAGACCGACACCATGCCCCAGTGGGCGGGTTCTTCGTGGTACTTCCTGCGCTATATGGATCCGCACAACGACCAGGCGCCCGTCTCCCACGAGGCGGAAAACTACTGGGGCCCTGTGGACTGGTACAACGGCGGCATGGAACATACTACGCTGCACTTGCTCTACTCCCGCTTCTGGCATAAGTTCCTGTACGACATCGGCGTCGTGCACACGAAAGAGCCCTATGCCAAGCGCACGAGCCACGGCATGATCCTGGGCCAGAACCCGCACTACGTCGGCAACGTCTCCACGCAGGAGGAGAAGGACGCGCTGATCGCCAAGTACGGCAATCAGGCGCTGCGCCCGGCGGTCAAGATGAGCAAGTCCCTCGGCAACGTCGTCAACCCCGACGATGTCGTCAAGGCTTACGGCGCGGACACGATGCGCCTTTATATCATGTTCATCGGCGATTTTGAAAAGGTCGCGACCTGGTCTGACGACGCCGTCAAGGGCTGCAAGCGCTTCTTAGACCGCGTTTGGAACCTCGCCGATCAGGTGACGGAGGAAGATGGCGTTTCCGAAAAGAACGCGCCCATCGTCCACAAGACCATCAAGAAGGTCACGGACGATATTGACACGCTGAAGATGAACACCGCCATCGCCGCCCTCATGGCTATGGTCAACGAGTTCTATTCGAACGGCGTCAGCCGCGGCGACTTTGAAGCGCTGCTGCTCATGCTCTCTCCGTTCGCACCCCACATGGTCGAAGAGCTGTGGGAGCAGAAGGGATTTGCCGCCAAGTACGAGGGCAAGATGGCGATGCAGTGCGCGTGGCCGGAGTATGACGAGAGCAAGACCGTCGCCTCCTCCGTTGAGATGGCCGTTCAGGTCAGCGGCAAGTTCAAGGGCACGATCATCGTCCCCGTGGACAGCGATCAGGATACTGTTGTCGAAGCGGCGAAGGCGAGCGAGAAGGTCGCCAAGGCCATCGCCGGCATGCAGATCGTCAAGGTCATTCACGTCAAGAACAAGCTCGTCAACCTGATCGTGAAGCCCTGCTGAGCGGAATTTCGGATTTTTTCAAAAATATGAGGAAAGATTATTGACAAGCCGTGATTTTTCTCATATAATACCACCGTTAGTCATGTGAATGACTCTTAAAGAGCGCCCAGGATCAAGCCGGGTGTATCGGAGGGAGGGAAAACATAAATGTCCGGGATCCACGTCAAGGAAGGCGAATCTCTCGACAGCGCGCTCAAGCGCTTTAAGAGAAGCTGCGCCAAGGCCGGTATCGTGGCGGAGGTCCGCAAGAGAGAGTGCTATGAGAGCCCCAGTGTCAAGCGCCGCAAGAAGAGCGAGGCCGCCCGTAAGAACCGCAACAAGCGTTATTACTAATTAGCTCAGAAAAAGACC
>ENA-UERX01001732-UERX01001732.1-human-gut-metagenome-genome-assembly--contig:-NODE-1732-length-12517-cov-30.540273_pt1 | contig 12517 bp, 10 predicted proteins | sample MGYA00242992_ERZ507993 | MGnify/ENA primary metagenome ERZ507993 (study PRJEB26167, sample SAMN06115487) | human gut metagenome | host: Homo sapiens | place: China:Chongqing | collected 2015-04-10... | reverse complement strand
AAGCCCTTGGGGCTCTTCTTGAACTGCTTCATCATCTTCTGCATCATCTCAAACTGCTTGAGCAGCTTGTTGACATCCTCCACCCGGGTGCCGCTGCCCGCTGCAATGCGGCGCTTGCGCTTGGGGTTGATGATGGAGGGCTTTTCACGCTCTTCCTTGGTCATGGAATAGATCATGGCCTCGATGCGGTCAAAGGCTTTCTCGTCGACCTGGCTGGCATCAATGCCGGACATACCGGGCATCATACTCAGCATGGCACCTGCACCGCCCATCTTGCGGATCTGCGCAAACTGGGCCAGCATGTCGTTCATATCGAACTTGTTTTCCATCATCCGCCGGGCGGTCTCTTCTGCGGCCTTTTCATCGGCGGCATCCTGCGCCTTCTCAATGAGGCTCAGCACATCGCCCATGCCCAGGATGCGGCTGGCCATGCGGGAGGGATGGAACACTTCCAGATCGTCCAGCTTTTCGCCGGTGCCCTGGAACTTGATGGGCTTGCCGGTGACGCTCAGCACCGAAAGTGCCGCGCCGCCGCGGGTATCGCCATCGGTCTTGGTCAGGATGATGCCGTCGATGCCCACCGTCTCGTTGAAGGTCTTGGCAACGTTCACAGCGTCCTGACCTGCCATGGCATCCACCACCAGCAGTGTTTCGTCCACGGGGACAGCTTCCTTGATCTGCACAAGCTCCTGCATCAGGACCTCGTCGATCTGCAGACGACCGGCGGTATCCAGGATCACGATGTCGTTGCCGTAATCCCTGGCGTGGGCCAGCGCCTTGCGGGCGATTTCCGGGGGCTTGGCACCCGGCAGTGTGAACACGGGCGCACCTGCCTGCCCGCCCACCACCTGCAGCTGGTCGATGGCGGCGGGGCGGTAGATATCGCAGGCCACCAGCATGGGGCGGCGGCCCTGCTTGATGAAGTATTTGGCAAGCTTGGCTGCGTGGGTCGTTTTACCGTTGCCCTGCAGGCCGCAGAGCATGATGATGGTCTGACCCTTGTTCTTGACGATCAGGCGGGGGGCTTCCTCGCCGCCCATCAGGGCAACGAGCTCCTCGTTGACGATCTTGACCACCTGCTGGGCGGGGGTCAGGCTCTCCATGACCTCCTGACCCATGGCGCGCTCGGAGACCTTGGCACAGAAATCCTTGGCAACCTTGTAGTTGACATCGGCTTCCAGCAGGGCCATCCGCACCTCGCGCATGGCGGCTTTGATATCGGCCTCGGTCAGCTTGCCGTGGCCGCGCAGCTTTTTGAACACACCGGCAAGGCGGTCGGTCAAAGATTCAAATGCCATGTTCGGTGCTCCTCTCAAAATAGTAATGGTGTCAGCTCTCGTTGACTTCGTCGATGGAGCGGATCAGCCCCAGCATCTTGTTCAGCGTTGCTGCATACTCAGTGGTGGTGAGCCTGGCATAAGGGCCGGTGCACTCGAACCGCGCGTCAATGACCAGCTGTTCCAGTTCCTCCAGCTTTTCCTGCACCCGGCGGTAGCGGCCTGCAAAGCCGACCTTGGCTTCCAGCTCTTTCAGGGTGGTCTCGCCATGCTTGATGGCATCCCGTGCGCCCTGACGGGTGATCCCGAAGTTTTCCCCGATCTCACTGAGGGAGAGGTCGTCGTTGTAATACTGGTTCAGCATCTCGCGCTGCTTGGGCGTGAGCACCTCGCCATAAAAATCGAGCAGATAGCCCATTTCAAAGTCTTTTGCCATGATGCGTTCTGCCCTGACCTCCGTTTGTTGTAAAGTTTATTTGCTTTACATACGGAGTATAGCAGACATTCTTTTCCTTGTCAAGGCTTTTTTCCATCACTCTGCTGATTTTTCGGCAGGTTTTTCTCCGTTTTGTCCAATTGCGGCTTGACGCTGGGCACAGGATGCGCTACCTTATAGGTATGAAACCTCTCAGTCAAAGCCCGATGCTTTGCCAGCTCCTTCTAACAGGGGAGCCCTTGGCATGGCAGACAGTTCTGTGCTGACTGCTCAGGTTTGCGTAAGGGAGGAATTTCGTGGCAATCTATCCAAACATCTACCAGACCCTGGTCCCCTGTCCGATCGTGGAGCTGCGGGGCTATCTTGCCGCCTGCGGGCTCAAAGGGCGGCTGTATGCTTACCTTGATTATAATGGGCCCACCGGCACGTCCCGCGATTCGGTGGCCGAGGGGATGCTGGCCCTTGCGGCGGAAAAGCACAAGCTGCTCCCGGGCCAGCCCATCATTGAAGCGGCCTCCGGCTCCTTTGCCATGGCGCTGGCCCTTGCCGGGCGGACGGCGGGCCACCCCGTGGTGCTGACCATGCCGGAGGATGCCCCGGCCCTGCGGCAGGAATACCTGCTCCGGCTGGGGGCACAGATCCTGCATTCCCCTGCCCAGCGGGGCCTTGCGGGGGCCCGGGCGCTGGCAGAGACCACCGCCGCCGAAAAAGGCTGGTACTATATGAACTGGCTTGCCAACGACGATAACCCCGAGTACCACCGCCGAGTGACCGGCCCCGCCATCGTGCAGGCCATCTCCCGGGAGGGCCGCAGTCTCGTGGACACCATCACCGTCGGCGTGGGCAGCGCGGGCACCATCACCGGCGTAGGCGAGACCATCAAGGCCTGGACCAACGATGTCCGCATCGTGGCCGTGGAGCCCTTTGAGAATCAGGCTCTGGGCGGCGGCTTCACCGGCGGGCACGGCATCCCGGATATCGGCTACGGCATCGTGCCGGGCAATTACAACGCCTATGTTGTGGATAATGTAGCCGCCGTTACCAGTACCGATGCCAACCGTGCTGCACAGCGGGTCCTTGCCACCGATGCCATTCCCGCCTCCCCTGCCGCCGGTGCAGCCCTCCACGCCGCCGCACAGCTGATTGCCACCGGCACCAGCCGCTCGGCGCTGGCCATCTTCAGCGGACGGCAAAATTTAAGTTTTTGATGTTGTTTTTCGCAGGACGGCGGGGAGTTTCCCAAAGCAAGTGTCCGCTGGGGTAATGGAATGGCCTGCAACAACAGCGCCCGCCGCCAGTGGCGGAAACAGGAAGCTGTTGTTGGGGCCGCGGCCAGCAAGATGCGAGTGCAAGTGCACGAAGCAGATGCTGGGAGCCGCAACCCGTATTCACTTGCGTGGGGAAGCTCACCGTTGGACTGCACACTATACTTTTAAGGAAAGAGAATTCCATATGACCAAGGATATGACGACCGGCCCGATCACACCGCTGCTGGTCAATTTCACCATTCCCCTTGTGCTGGGCAACCTGTTCCAGTTGACCTATAACGCCGTGGACAGCATCATTGTCGGCAAATTCGTGGGCGAGGATGCCCTTGCCGCCGTGGGCACCTCCAACCCGCTGATGACGCTGGCGATCCTGTTCATCAACGGTGTCTGCCTGGGTGCAGGCATCCTTGTCAGCACGGCGTTCGGGGCAGGCGACACCCGGCTGGTGGAGCGTCAGGTCTCCACCACCGCCATTGCAGGCTCCGTCTTTTCCCTGGTGTTCTCGCTGGCCTGTGTGATCCTGGCAAATCCGCTGCTCCGTCTGCTGCAGGTGCCGGAAGAGATCCTTCCCATCGCTGTGAACTACCTGCGCATCGTGTTCGGCGGGTTGCTGTTCACCTTCTTCTATAATTTCCTCGCCGCTACCATGCGCGCGCTGGGCGACAGCAAAAGCGCGCTGTACTTCCTGATGATCAGTTCGGTGCTGAACATCGGCGGTGACCTGTTCTTTGTTGAGGTGCTGGATTGGGGCTCCGAGGGCTGTGCCCTTTCCACCGTGCTGAGCGAAGCGCTCTGCTGCGTGTTCTGCCTGATCTATATCCGCTGGAAGGTCCCTGTGTTGCAGCTGGGCAGGCGCTGGTTCATTTTTGACTCCTCGCTGCTGAAAAAGACCATCAGCTACGGCTGGACCAGCGCCATGCAGCAGGCCACCGTTCAGCTGGGCAAGATCGCCATTCAGGCCATCGTGAACACCATGGGTGTCAACGCCATGGCAGCCTTTGCCGCTGCAGGCCGCATCGATGACTTTGCCTATGTGCCCCAGCAGAACATCGGCCATGCCACCACCACCCTGATGGCTCAGAACCGCGGCGCGGGCAAAAAAGACCGTGTCCGCGCCAGCTTCTTCTGCGGCCTGAAGCTGGAATTCCTCTACGCCATTTTTATCACAGCCATCTGCTTCTTCTGCGCTGAGCCCATCATCCGGCTCTTCGTCACCGATGCCGCCGTGGTGCATCTGGGTGTGCGCTTTTTGAAGCTGGTCTCCCTGTTCTACCTGATGCCCTCGCTGACCAATGGCATCCAGGGCGGCTTCCGCGGCCTGGGCGACCTCAAGATCACCCTGAACAGCAGCACGCTCAACATGGCAGGCCGTGTGGCGGCCGCTGCCGTCTTTGTGCTGCTGATGAAGATGGATATTGAGGCCCTGCCGTACAGCTATGTTGTGGGCTGGATCCTCATGCTGGTCTATGAAGCCCCCATGATGGTGAAGTATCTGCGGAAGGGCGAGCTGTAAGCCCGGCACCGCCCCGGGCAGGTCTTTTCTCTCACTCAGTCCGCTCGATTTCACGGTACAGCCATTCCAGTGCATCAGAGATGCCGCCCAGCTGGTCGATGAGCTTCTCCTTCACGGCCTTTTTGCCGTCCAGCATGGTACCCACATCCATCACCAGCTCACCGGTGCGGAGCATCAGCTCTGAGTAGCGCTCTGCTGTAATGCCGCTGTGGCCCGCCACAAAGCCAGTGATGCGCTCCTGCATCTGCTCGAACCACCGCATGGTCTGGGGCACGCCCAGAATCATGCCGGAGTGGCGGACCGGATGCACCGTCATGGTCGCCGTGGGCACGATAAAGCTGCGCCGGGCGCTGACTGCCAGCGGGATGCCGATGGAGTGGCCCCCGCCCAGCACGACCGTGGCACTGGGCTTTGAGATGCTGGCAATGAGCTCTGCCAGAGCCAGCCCGGCCTCCACGTCCCCGCCCACGGTATTGATGAGCACCAGCAGGCCCTCCACAGCGGTGTCCTCCTGCACTGCCACCAGCTGCGGGATCACATGCTCATACTTGGTGGTCTTCTGGCCCTGCGGGGCCTCCACATGGCCCTCGATCTGGCCGATCACGGTCAGGCAGTGGATGGCATGGGGGCCGCGGGTGCGCCACACCGTGCCCAGATCCTCCAGCTGCTCTTTCTCCAGCCGCTGCTGTTCGGTGGTTTCCTTTTCATCTTCCGGCATGTTGGCTCCTCCTCAGGGTGTTTTTTTCAGTGTTCCCGGGGATCGAAGCAATATGCGGCGGTTAAGATTTCTTAACTTTGAAAAAAATTGGCCCATAGGATTTGACATTCTGTCTCATTGCAGTATACTTTATGTAAGAATAAGATTGACAAGTATATATCATTATTGTTCAGAAACTGTCTTAATCGCCGGTGCACCTTGCAGGGCGCAAAGAGACCGGCATTCCCTTTGGATGAAAGGAGAACCATTTCCATGAACAATCCCGGCAAAGCTTCCCTTCCGGTGATCAAGCGCCTGCCCAAGTACTACCGCTACCTGCGGACGCTGAAGAACGACGGCATCACCAGCATCTCCTCCCGCGAGCTGGCCGCCCAGATGGGCACCACGGCCTCTCAGGTGCGGCAGGATTTCAACTGCATCGGCGACGTGAACGGCCGCCAGGGCATCGGCTACTCGGTGGAGAACCTGCTTTCCATCCTGGAGCATCTGCTGTTCGGCAACGGTGACCTGCTGCCCACCATCCTCATCGGCTGCGGCCGGTTGGGCAAGGCAGTCAGCCGCTTCATCACCACCGACACCAACGGCTACAAGCTGATCGCCGCCTTTGACAATTCCCCCAGCGAGGTGGGCAAAGAGATCAACGGCATCCAGATCTTACACGTTGACGAGCTGGAGGCCTTCTGCGCAGAGCATAAGCCTGAGGTGGCTGTGTTCTGCGTGCCCCGCAGCGGTGCCGAGGAGCTCAGCGGCCGGCTGGTCGAACTGGGCATCAAAGGCTTCTGGAACTTCTCCCACTATGACCTGTCGGTGCCTTACCCCGAAGTGGTGGTGGAGAACGTCCACCTGGGCGACAGCCTGATGAGCCTGGGTTACCGCCTGCGCAATCAGGACTGATCTATTCTTATAGCATATCACAGAAAACAGGCAGCCCTCTCCCCCCGAACGAGCAGAGAGGGTTGCCTTTTTATGAGGAGAGCAACTATGGCGAAGCTATACTTCCGATACGGTGCCATGAACAGCGGCAAAAGCACCGCGCTGATGCAGGTGGCCCACAACTACGAAGAGCAGGGGATGCGGGTGCTGATCCTGAAGCCCCAGGTGGATACCAAGGGCGGCGGCGAGCTGGTCAGCCGCCTGGGCGTGCGCCGCAGGGCCGACCTGCTCATCCCGCCCGAGGTGGATGTGTTCGAGGCCGTGCGCGCCGCTTCTGCCGGGGAGCAGCCGCTGGCCTGCGTCCTCTGCGACGAGAGCCAGTTCTTTACCCCGGCACAGGCCGAGCAGCTGTTCATGGTCACGGTAGACCTGAACATCCCGGTCATCTGCTACGGTCTGCGGTCAGACTTCTCCCTCAAAGGCTTCCCCGGCTCCACCCGTCTGCTGGAGCTGGCCCACACCATTGAGGAGATGAAGACCATCTGCACCTGCGGGCGCAAGGCCACCTGCAACTGCCGCAGGGTCAATGGGGAGTTCGTCTTTGAAGGCGAGCAGGTCGCCATCGATCTGGAAAACGATGTGCAGTACGTCAGCATGTGCCCCCAGTGCTATTTCAAGGCACGGCGGGCGTTTTACGCCAAACGGAACGCACAGTAAGTGTCGATCTCCGGCAGTCACAGGAGCCACCCTTCCTGCATGAGAGCCCGGAGCTCCCAGGAGTTTTTTACAATTTTCAGAGCGCTGCCCAGCCGGGCGGCGCTCTTTTTTGCCTGCCGCCTTCCAAAGTGATATATCAGTTGTATCCAACGGCGAACGTTTTTTGCACAATTGATATATCAGTTTACAAAACAGCGATATCGTCGCTTCTTTCACATGTTGTATACAACAGCATACCGTCAATTTCGCAATAAGTTACAAAAACATTGCAATTTTAGAGGTTCCGCCACACTTTCTCGGCCCGTTTCTATGCAATCTATCCAACTATGCAGATTGCATAGTTTTTCGCTTCAAGTTTATTCATTTCGGCAATGCCGTCAAATCGTCGCAAATCACAAGAGCAATATTTGTTCGTTTTTTGTCCGTATCACTTCAATTTACATCTTTCTTTTTCCCATTCCTTTTGTTATCATATTTGTATACAACGAGCCTTGTGCAGTAAGGCCCGCTCGATGTTTTTTGATTTATTAGGAGGAGAACAACAATGAGCAAGGCAATTTCCCGTCGTGATTTCCTGAAGGTCACCGGTGCTGTCGGTGCAGCTGGTCTGCTGGCTGCCTGCGGCGGCAATGGCGGCGCTGCTTCCAGCACCGCTTCTTCTGCAGCCGAGGCTGCTTCCGTGGCTGGCCTGAGCAGCGATCCCGTTACCCTGACCATGAGCTGGTGGGGCGGCGAGTCCCGCCACAACGCTTACCAGGAGGCCCTGAAGGCTTTCTCTGCTGAGCACACCACCATCACCGTCAACCCCACCTTCGCTGCATGGTCCGGCTGGGAGGACACCATGTCCACCAAGTTTGCAGGCGGCGTGGCTGAGGATGTCTGCCAGATCAACTGGAACTGGCTGTACAACTACTCCGGCAACGGCCAGACCTTCCTGGATCTGAACAGCGTCACCGATTACCTGGATATGTCCCAGTGGGACGACGCAAAGCTGGGTGCCTGCAACGTTGCAAATGCACAGCAGTGCGTGCCCATCTCCATGACCGGCCGTATCTTCTACTGGAACATGACCACCTTTAACAAGGCTGGCATCACCGAAGTTCCCGCCACTGAGGATGACCTGTTTGCAGCCGGCAAGGCTTTCCAGGAGAAGCTGGGCGATGATTACTATCCCCTGCACCTGGGCGCATACGACCGTATGATCCTGATGGTGTTCTACCTCGAGTCCAAGTACGGCAAGGACTGGGCAGATCCCACCACCTCTACCCTGAACTACACCGCTGACGAGATCGCCGAGGGCATCGACTTCATCAAGAGCCTGGTCGATGGCCACGTCATCATGCCGCTGCCCACCTACTACGGTGCAAACGGCGACGGTGCTACCCACCAGTCCAACGAGTGGATCACCGGCAAGATCGCCGGCATCTTCGAGTGGGATTCCGCTGCTTCCAAGTACCAGGACGCTCTGGACGAGGAGAACAAGCCCGGCTTCACCGTTGGTGAGGAGATCAAGTTCGGCGATTACAACGGCGGCTTCTCCAAGGTCTCCATGGGCATGGCCATCACCAAGACCTGCAAGAACCCCGCTGAGGCTGCTACCCTGATCGAGTACCTGTGGAACGGTGACGGCGCTGCCATCATGGGCTCCGAGTGCGGTGTCCCCGCTTCCAAGGCTGGTCTGGCTACCGCTCAGGCTGCCGGTAAGATCAACGAGCTGGTCGCCGAGGCAAACGGCAAGGTCATGAGCTTTGTTTCCTGCCAGCTGGATCCCCTGTTCGAGTCTTCCGATCTGAAGGCTACCGGCACCGGCATCTATCAGGAAGTGTTCGATACCGTTGACTACGACAACAAGAGCGGCGCAGATGTTGTTGACACCCTGCTGGATGGCATGTCTGCTGTTGGCTACACTGTCTGATCTTCTTTGCTGACCTGAGTTAAACTTACATATCAGGGGCATCGTCCACCCGTAGGCCCGATGCCCCTTTTTTCTCAGGTACAGGTTACAATTCTCTGACAAATCTGTTGCCAAAGTGTGACATAAGGTTTGTTGCACCGATTTTCACCAAAGGAGGATTCCCGGATGAAAGAAAGCAAAGCGCCCTCTCTCGGGCGTACCCCCGCACAGAAGTTCCTGGATAAGTGGCAGGGTCTGATCTACCTGATCCCCTGGATCATCGGCTTTATCGTGTTCAAGGCCATCCCCTTCGGTCAGTCGCTGTATTACAGCTTCACCGACATGAACTTCTTCAACGGCATCCACCAGTACGGCGTGATGAATTACGTCACTGCCTTCTCTGATGCCAAGGTCACCAAGGCTCTGGTCACCACCTTCAAGTACGCGTTCGTCACCGTGCCCCTGAAACTGATCTTTGCCCTGTTCATCGCATACATCCTGAACTTCAAGATTGCCTGCGTGAACCTGTTCCGTACCGTTTACTACATCCCGTCCATTCTGGGCGGCTCCGTTGCCATCGCCGTGCTGTGGAAGGCCGTTTTCCGTGATGATGGTCTGGTCAACACCATCATCCGCGCCATCACCTTCGGCCACGCACAGGGCCCCTCCTGGCTGAGCGACCCCAACTATGCGCTGTGGATCATCTGCTTCCTTCGCATCTGGCAGTTCGGCTCCGCCATGGTGCTGTTCCTGGCCGCCCTGAAGGGCGTGCCTGCAGACCTGTACGAGGCTGCCACCATTGATGGTGCCGGTAAGTGGAAGCAGTTCTTCTCCATCACTGTTCCCATGATCACCCCCATCATCTTCTACAACCTGGTCACTCAGATCTGCCAGGCTTTCCAGGAGTTCAACGGCCCCTTCATCATCACCAACGGCGGCCCGCGCAACTCCACTACCCTGATCTCCATTCTGGTTTACAACTACGCCTTCAAGTCCAACCAGATGGGCATGGCTTCCGCTCTGGCCTGGATCATGTTCGTGATCGTCTGCATCCTCACGATCATCGCCTTCACCAGCCAGAAGAAGTGGGTCTACTACTCGGATGAAAGGTAAGGTGTGACAGTATGGGAATGAAAGCATCCAACGCCATTGCGACGTTTTTTAAGTACTTTGTCCTGATCCTGGTGGGCCTGATCATGATCTATCCCCTGCTGTGGATGGTCAGCGCTACCTTTAAGGACAACAGCGAGATCTTTGCAGGCATCGGCCTGTGGATCAAGAACCCCACCCTGGAGGGCTACAGGAACGCGCTGAACAACTTCGGCGGTTCCATCAACATCCTGCAGGCCATGCTGAACACTTATTCTTATGTTCTGCCCAAGGTCATCTGCACGGTGGTCTCCTCCTGCATTGCAGCCTACGGCTTTGGCCGTTTCGACTTCCCGGGCCGGAAGATCCTGTTCAGCATCATGCTGGCCACCCTGTTCCTGCCTCAGGTCGTTCTGAACGTTCCTCAGTTCCTGCTGTACACCAAGTTCGGCTGGGTCAACAGCCCGTTCTATCTGGCCATCTGGGTCCACACTGCATTTGCAACTGAGACCTACTTTGTTTACCAGCTGGTGCAGTTCATGCGCAATGTCCCGCGCGATCTGGACGAGGCTGCCGCCATTGATGGCTGCAACTCCTTCCAGACCCTGTACAAGGTCATTGTCCCCATGCTGATGCCCGCTCTGGTGTCCTGCGCACTGTTCCAGTTCATGTGGAGCTGCAACGACTTCATGGGCCCCCTGCTTTACGTGCAGACCCCTGCAAAGTACCCCATGTCCCTGTTCGTCAAGCTGTCCATGGACGGTGATACCGGCTTTGCCTGGAACCGTATCCTGGCCCTGTCCCTGATCTCCATCCTGCCGCAGCTGATCGTTTTCTTCTGTGCACAGGATCAGTTCGTCGAAGGTATCTCCGCCGGTGCTGTCAAGGGCTAAGCACCCCCTCTGCGGACAGAACCATTGACTTTCGATGAATAAGCAACGCCCCCTGTGCTGTGCACAGGGGGCGTTGTTCTTATCCGCGGTGGCTCTTGCGGTATTGCAGCGGCCCCGTTCCCATCGTCTCGCGGAACACGCGGCGGAAATGGGCGGCAGAGGCAAAGCCAGTCTGCTCGGCCACAGCGCTGATGTTCAGGTCAGTGCTCTCCAGCAGGCGCTGGGCAGCCTCAATGCGGCGGCCATTGATGTAATCCACAATGGACTGGCCCGTGACCCGCCGGAACAGGCGGCTCAGGTAATAGGGCGACAGGTAGAACCGCGCAGCCACATCTGTCAGGGAGAACTTCTGCTGGTAGTTGGCTGCAAGGTAAGCGCAGATCTGCTCCACCGTCTCGTTGCGGGGGCGGATGTCCTGCCTTTCACTGCGGCACTCCTGCTCCACATAGTGCAGGATGAGGGCCAGATAGATCATGCCGGGGCTTTCCGGCTCGCTTTCGGCGCTCTGCATCATGCCCAGCAGAGTGCGCAGGCGGCCCGACCACTGCACCGGGCCGTACAGGGCCGTTTGTGCTCCCGGCTCAAACAGCGGCATGAAATCCCGCTGCATCAGGTTCTTGAGCACCGGGAGAACGCCCGCCGGGAACCGGCAGCCGATGAGCTCAGGGGCAATGTGGCCCGCCTGCTGCAGCAGGCCCCCGCCGGGGCCCAGCAGCAGCACACAGCCCGGGTTCACCAGCAGGCTCTCACCGCCCCGCACCAGCGTAAAGCTGCCGCCGGACACCAGAATGATCCGGCAGATCTCCTCCTCCTCAGCCAGCTCATACTGGCCGGTCTGGAACCGCAGCGCCGTTGCCGTTACCCGGCCGCTCCATTTTTCCCGTTCCGCTTTCATCCGCGCACCCCATTCAACAGTTTCTTTTCCTCAGTGTACCATGCCCGCCACCTATGGGCAACCCATAATTCTTTCAACATCCAAGGAGGCATCCTGTTTATGAAGCTTTCCCTGATTCGTTCCATGACCCGCAGTGCCGTGTTTGAGCTGGAAAACGGCCTGTGCTACCGTCCGGCACATCCCTTCACCGTCCAGCTGAACGGCGAGACTGTTTACACCGCCTGCGAGACCAACGTGTTCTCCCTGTTCAGCCTGCTGCCCGGCACCTCCTACACGGTTGCCGTGCAGGCTGAGGGCGAGACCCTGACCCTCGATTTCACCACCGAGGCCGAGACCTTCTTTGTAGACGCATCCCGCTACGGCCTGGTGGCCGACGGCACCACCGACAACACCGGCAAACTGCAGGCCGCCCTTTCCACCTGCCCCAAGGGCGGCACGGTCTATCTGCCCGCCGGGCGCTACCGCACCTCCAGCCTGTTTATGAAGAGCTGCACCACCCTCTACCTGGAAAAAGGCGCTGTGCTGCTGGGCGACACCGACCGCACCCACTACCCCATCCTGCCCGGTGTCATTCCCAGTGAGAATGAGGTGGATGAATACTACCTGACCGGCTGGGAGGGCAACCCGCTGGACAGCTTTGCCGGCCTGCTGAACATCACGCAGGTGCACGACGTGGTGGTGACCGGCGAAGGCACGCTGGACTGCGATGCCCAGAATGGCGACTGGTGGATCAACCAGAAGGTCAAGCGGATCGCATGGCGGCCCCGCGCGGTGGCCGCGGTGGACAGTGAGAACGTCTGCCTGCACGGCATCACAGTGCAGAACAGCTACTCCTGGACCATCCACCCCATCTTCGTCAAGCACCTGGACCTGCTGAACTTCAACATCAACAACCCCTACAACGCCCCCAACACCGACGGCATCGACCCCGAGAGCTGCGAGTA
>ENA-UERX01001723-UERX01001723.1-human-gut-metagenome-genome-assembly--contig:-NODE-1723-length-12582-cov-25.129068_pt1 | contig 12582 bp, 10 predicted proteins | sample MGYA00242992_ERZ507993 | MGnify/ENA primary metagenome ERZ507993 (study PRJEB26167, sample SAMN06115487) | human gut metagenome | host: Homo sapiens | place: China:Chongqing | collected 2015-04-10... | reverse complement strand
CCGGGAAGCGTGGTACTAACTCTTTCATTACTACGCGAAGTAATAAATATAAATCACCTTTGGTTCCACCTTCCCGGATTAGTTTGATTTTTTCAGTGTGTGACATATAAGAATCTAACAAACATTAAACTATGCGTCGAATCTTATTTCTGATTTTATGTCTTTTCATTGTCTTCGGTTCTGCCTATGCCCAGCGCATGTCCGACGAGCAAGTGGTTGAATATGTGAAACAAGCACAGGCTGCCGGAAAATCTCAGAAGCAGATGACTGCCGAACTGTTGCGCCGTGGTGTGACCCGCGAACAGGTGCTCCGCATCAAGGATAAATATGAGAACTCGGGTGTTGCTGTCCCGGGTTCCGAAGCTCCCTCACAGATGCGCAAGCGTTCGGTTGCTGTGGGAGAATCCTACGAGGCTGCCGAACTGGATGACCAGAAAGCGGTTGTTGATGAGAGACTTGAAAGCCAGTCCGCCCCTGAGGCTGCCGGAATACAGATTTTCGGTCATAATCTGTTCCAGAACCGTAATCTCTCCTTTGAACCTAGTGTGAATCTGGCTACTCCAGCAAATTATCGGCTGGGGCCCGGTGACGAGGTGATCATAGATATCTGGGGAGCTTCCGAGAATACTATCCGCCAGACCATCAGTCCCGAGGGGAGTATCCAGGTGAAAGACCTCGGTCCCGTTTATCTGAACGGCATGACTGTTAAAGAAGCCAACGCTTATCTGCAACGGGAACTGTCCAAGATCTATTCCGGTATCGGAGGGGGGGATCCCAATTCACAGATCCGTCTGACTTTAGGCGATATACGTACCATTCAGATTCATATCATGGGTGAGGTCACGGTGCCGGGTACTTATACACTTTCGGCCTTTTCCACGGTTTTCCATGCCTTGTACCGTGCCGGTGGTGTGAATAATATCGGTAGCTTGCGTGACATCCGTCTGGTTCGTAACGGAGAGACGATAGAGCATTTGGACGTCTATGAGTTCATCATGCAGGGCAAGATGAATGACGATGTCCGTCTGCAGGAGGGCGATGTGATTATCGTGAGTCCCTACCAGTCGTTGGTCGAGATAGTAGGTAAGGTGAAACGTCCCATGTATTATGAAATGAAGCCTGCCGAGACGGTTGCTTCCTTACTGAAGTATGCGGGTGGCTTTATGGGAGATGCCTATAAGAAGGCTGTACGCATCATCCGTAAAAGCGGACGTGAACATCAAGTATATAATGTGGATGAGATGGACTATTCCGTATTCCGTTTAGACGACGGTGACTTAATGACGGTTGACGCCGTACTCGACCGTTTTGAGAACAAGGTTGAGGTCAGTGGTGCCGTCTATCGTCCGGGGCTTTATCAGTTGGACGGTGAGGTGAATACGGTGAAGCAGCTGATAAAGAAGGCTGAGGGACTCCGGGGAGATGCTTTCCTTGCCCGGGTCCTTCTAGACCGTGAGCGTGAAGATCTTACGCACGAAATGGTTGCCGTTGATCTGGAGGGTATTATGAACGGTACGGTTTCTGATATACCCCTTCAGAAGAACGACCATCTGTATGTTCCCGGTATCCATGACCTGAAGGAGAGCGAGACGGTCTCCATTTATGGTGAGGTGCTCAATCCCGGTACTTTCCTATACTCCGACAACTTAACGATAGAGGATATGATTGTCCAGGCGGGAGGTCTTACTGAGGCTGCCGCCACTACCTGTGTGAGCGTGACGCGCCGCATCAAGGATCCCAAGAGTACTGCCTACAGCAGCAAGCTTGCGGAGACATTCACCTTTGACATCAAGGACGGTCTTCTGACGGTTGCCGGTAGTTTCTACCTGCAACCTTTCGATGTAGTCCAGGTTCGTCGCAGTCCTGCCTACCAAGTTCAGCGCATGGTGACGGTTGCGGGTGAGGTACTTTTCAGCGGCAGCTATTCGTTGTTGAAAAAGAATGAACGTCTGAGTGATGTGATAGGTCGTGCAGGCGGAATTACTCCGGCGGCATATATAAAGGGGGGACGTTTGATTCGCAAGCGCAATGATGAGGAACGTCGGCGTGAGACGGATGTGCTTCGCATAGCTCAGGGTGGTGAGGGGAAGGATAGCATCTCTGTGGACAAGCTTGCCATCTCTGAGACTTACGCAGTAGGCATCGATATGGAAAAGGCTCTGTTTAATCCGGGAAGTGACTATGACATTGTCCTGCGTGAGGGAGATATCGTTTATATTCCTGAATACGTCAATACGGTGAAGATCAGCGGTTCAGTGATGTATCCCAATACAGTAACCTGGGAGAAAGATGCCAAGCTGAAACATTATATCAATATGGCAGGTGGTTATGGCGAAAATGGATATCAAGAACCTGGAAGACGGGTATATGCATATCTGTGAGGAGTTCCCGGAATATAAGGTAAGTAAGGTGCATGGCAAGATGAAGCCGGCAGAGAAAGATGAGGAGATGCAGCGTTTTCTTGCAAACGAAACTCAGATTATGGTAGCCACTACGGTGATTGAGGTAGGAGTGAACGTACCCAATGCCTCGGTCATGGTGATAGAGAATGCGGAACGTTTCGGCTTGTCGCAGTTGCATCAGTTGCGCGGACGTGTAGGACGTGGAGCTGATCAGTCGTATTGTATTCTGGTTACCGGCTATAAGTTGACGGAAGAAACGCGCAAGCGTATTGAAATCATGGTGCAGACAAACGATGGTTTTGAGATTGCAGAAGCCGATTTGAAGTTACGTGGTCCGGGTGATTTGGAAGGAACACAGCAGAGTGGTGTGGCATTCGATTTGAAGATAGCCGATATCGCCCGCGACGGACAGCTCTTGCAGTATGTGCGTGAGATAGCTGAACGACTGCTCGATGCCGATCCGAATGGGGAACATCTGGAAAATGCTATTGTATGGCAGCAGTTGAAGGAGCTTCGGAAAAAGAATGTGAACTGGTCGGTTATTTCGTAGTACATTTAAGAAGAAAGCGTTATGGCACTGACAGAAGAGGAAACGTACAAGGTGGAACGCTGGTTAAAACGTAAACATGTGAATGTGGAAGAGGTGGCTGGTTTTACATTTATGCAATACTATAAGCCTCGTCCCAGTAAATGCAAACCTTATTGGCGTTGCCTGTATGGATTGGGTGTGTTTATCTTTACCTTGAAGTCGGGTTTTGTACGTGGAACGCAACTGCAAGGCATGTGGTTGAATATGGGGCTTCGCCTGAATCCGGCTTGGATTGTGCAATATCTGCTGGCACGGAAGATTCCTTTTACCAATTATGAAACTCCCTTCAAGCAGGTGGATAGCCTGTCGGCAATTCGTACTTATGATGAGTTTTCAAAGAAAATGCGTTCGCGTCGCAGGTGGGGAATTTTTGAGTTGTTGTTTGGGCTGTTTATTTTCTTTGGGGCATGTTGGATGATTTTTGCAACTCCTCATGTATGGCTGGCGGGACTTTTAGTGTTGTTAATAGGAATAGCACATGTAGGACTTTCATTATCTACACTTTATCAGGGTATCTCTTGTCAGTATGCACTGAAGCTGGAACCGCAAGAAATGGTCTTGCTGCGGCCGGATGAAGATGAACCTGTAAAATTTGCTTATTCAGACCTTCGGAAGGTTAATTTCACGTCAGCACCTTTTGTGAGTCGCGAGTTTATCTCCTTCATCGAGTTGCTGGATGCCGATTTAGCTTATCACTGCTATCCGATAGAAAGAGTCCCGGTGAAAAAGTTCGATGAAATTGTTCTCATATTGAGACAGCTGGGGATTGATGCAACCAACTCTTTTTAAGAAGATGGCAGAGAAGATTATATTTTCAATACCACGCGGTCGCCGGCACGCTGAGCCATGATGCTCTGTGTTTCGTGCAGTTCTTTGTAATGTTTCATCACTTCCATGCAGCGTTGTGGGTCATTGGCTATCTCCGGATTGGCAAGTGCCTGAAGCGTATGTTTCATTTCTTCATCTACAATGGATAATTTAAAATCAAGTAGCAGTCGGGGTACCAGTTCATGCAGACGTTCTTCATCAGTGATGATTTTCTGTCCTTTGGAATGATACTTGCTAAGCTGATAACGGTCGCTGGCCAGGTCGACGGCTGCTTTGCTGATTTCAGGTACGGGATGTGCGATGAAATAATGTTCAGCCGTAAAGTTCTCATCGTGGATGTGCATTTCTGCTTCTTTCAACATCCGACGATGAAGTGCAACGTGAAACTGCAATTCGTCTTCCTTTAATCCTTCTGCTATGTATTCGGTTACGGTAAGCGGTTGCTGTTCTCCGTTTTCATCTTCCATATAGCACATAACCTTTTCTCCATATCGCACAATCATGCGCATCAGGTCTTCTTCCTTGGCGTAAAAGACTTTCTGTTCATTCCCTTCGGTTGGAATATACGAATTGTAGGTATCAGTTGGAATTTCATCAGGAACAGGCGAAGGCACACTCTCTTGTCCCATTGTTTCAACAGGAGGTAAGTCGGTTAAGATTCCACTTTCCCCAATATTTTCAGCAGGAGGAGGGGGAAGGGGAATGTCGCTGGCTGTTGCAAAAGGAGAAACTTCTCCTGTAGTTCCATACGGTTCGGGAGTAGAAGAAGTAGAAGCGATCGGCTTGTTGACGTTCGATGCTCCAGAAGCCAGCTGCTTTTCCCGATATTGTTTGCGTTGTTCTTCCTTGAATTTGTTTTCTCTTGCCTGTTCTATCAGCTTGGCAGTAGCTTCTACCAGGATCTTTTCCTCCATTTGTAGCAGTTGGCTGCATTCGCGTATATATACTGAACGTACAATAGCATCAGGAATTACCGAAATACTTTTTACGATGCTCGAAATTAGCGAGGCACGCTTGATAGGATCTTTACCCGCCTCTTCCATAAGCAGGTTGGTCTTGAAGCGGATAAAGTCGACTTCATGATCATTAATATACGCCTGATAGTCGGTTGCATTATGCTTTCGGGCAAAGCTGTCCGGGTCGTCACCGTCGGGCAAAAGGCAGACCTTGATGTTCATGCCTTCCTCCAGCAGCATGTCGATACCGCGGATGCTGGCTTTGATGCCGGCTCCGTCACCGTCATAAAGTACAGTTATATTGTTTGTAAACCGATGAATCAGTCGTATCTGGTCGGCGGTCAGTGCCGTACCCGATGAGGCTACTACGTTTTCTATTCCGCTCTGGTGCATAGAGATAACGTCGGTATATCCTTCGACCAAGAAACAACGATCCTGACGGACAATTGCCTGTTTGGCGAAATAAATACCATAAAGCTCACGACTCTTATGATAGATTTCCGATTCTGGCGAGTTAACGTACTTCATTTGTACGTTCTTGGTTGCAGAACTTAATACACGTCCGCCAAAGGCTACGACTTTTCCCGATAGTGTATGTACGGGAAATATTACACGTCCCCAGAAACGGTCGTGCAGTGTACCGTTGTCTTTGCGGTAACACAGTCCCGTCTTCAACAGAAATTCCTCTTTGTAACCCTTTTGCAGGGCGGCTTTCGCCAATGCATCGGGGCTGTCTGTACTATATCCCAGTTGGAATTTCTTGATGATGTCGTCGCGGAAACCACGGCCGCGCAGATAGGTCATACCAATACGCTGGCCGTCGATGTTGTTATGGAGAACATCTTGAAAATAATCGGATGCAAACTGATTGACAACAAACAAACTTTCGCGCAGGCTTTGTGCTTGTTTTTCTTCGTTGGTTAGTTCACGTTCCTTAACTTCAATGTTATATTTTCGGGCAAGCCATTTCAATGCTTCGTAATACGAAAGCTGTTCATGTTCCATGATGAAATGAACAACATTACCTCCTTTCCCACAACTGAAACATTTACAGAGTCCTTTGCTCGGTGAAACACTGAAAGATGGAGTTTTTTCGTTGTGGAAAGGACACAGTCCGATATAGTTTACTCCTCTACGTCGGAGAGTAACAAATTCGGATACCACGTCTACAATTTGTGCGGCATCGAGTATGCGGTCTATGGTGGCTTGGTCTATCATATCAAGAGGCGAAAATAATAAAAATAACTATAATGTGCAATGACTTTCTGTATGCCTCTTTGTCGGATAAGAGCTATATGATGTCTTCAGCAGGGGTGATAAGCGTCAGAAAACAAAAGCAATAGAAGCCCCAAACGTGAAGTTGTGCATTGGCGTTCTCTTGGTGTATGAATGAACATTCCGGTTGCCTTCTCCGTCTACCCATGAATTTTTCAGGTCGTAGGTCAAGCGGGGAGAAGCAAAATCGTAGTCACAGTACAAACGGAAAGCTGCATCTTCTTTATAGCGATAGGTAAACGATATTCCAGTACCGATTTTATATGTTGAACTTTTACGTATACTCAGAAAGTCATCATCTACAAAACTACTATTCAACAATTCATTACGACTGATATCTTCCTGTTGCATGTAATATTCTACGTCCTCTTTATAGAATTGGTTATAAGCCGCTTCACTTACAATGCCACGGTCGAATATCTGAGGATTAATACGGCAAATGGAATTCAATTTAAAGTTGGCATTCATTCTTCGTCCTACGAGTAATTTGCTTCCAATTTGAAAATGTCGGCTGAATGGGTATGAGAAATAGAGTCCTAAGTCTACATCAAGCATTCCAAGATGGTCCGATTCTAATCCATCGAGTAAGAACATGTTGACCGGAGCACCTTCTTGCAGGTCGCTGTCCATATCGAAGTTCTTCATGTTTTCGGCTGGTATATCCGCTATGACGGGCAGGGTGGCAACTTTCAGACGTCCTCCGGCTCCGATGAAAGCATTGAAAAAGTAGGCACCTTCTACGCTGACCACGGTTGCTGTTCCTACTTTTAGGCGCATGCCGAGGGGAGATCCACCTTCAGAATCGTACAATTCGGCGGTTCGTAATGTGGAGGGACCGGATGCAATACCCATATTGAAACTTAAGAAAGAAGGCGCATCATAGCGGTTGTAATCTGCATTTAAACTCCATGTGTCTATATTCTTTTGTTTAAAAATCAAGTCTGAAAGAAAATATCCCAGATCTGTAGAAATCATTCCAATGCCGGCACCTACCAGTACGTCGCCAATCCAGTGACGGTTGTTTAGCTGACGTGTTACTCCGGTTAGTCCTGCCAGTGTGTAGCCGCCTATACTATACCATGGACTTTTCATACCATATTCCTTGTGAAGAATGGTTGCGCACATGAAAGCCGTAGCTGTGTGTCCCGAAGGAAATGAATTGTTTGAAGTGTTGTCCGGGCGGGTTTCCTTGGTCGTATATTTTAATGTGTTTACAAATCCAGCCATCAAGGCAGCAGAGAAAACATTGCTTACAGCCAGTTCTTTCCAGGAACTGCGGCTTTGTACTCCAGCCAGTTTTAATCCCCAGGTTGCAGCAAGAGGAACGTATTGAGTATAATCGTCATATTTGTGATGAAATTCGGGTTTGAACCGATTGCGTAGTGTACGAAAATCACTGTTTTGCTTTTTGACAATCAACCCGGATACGATAAAAGGAATCCCCATATACGAGAATTCTCTGTTAAAACTTTCTTGAGCAGTTATATATATCTTCCTTTCAGTCGGGGGGATACTACTTGTTGAATCGTTGAAGTAGCAGGAAGACTCATCATTTATCTGATGAGCATATAGGGAAATGTTGCAGAACGACAGACAGAAAAGGAGAAGGAAAGTTCTTGATTTCATAGTATCCGTTATAAAAAGAATTCAAATCTATACAACGGAATTGGAGGGATGAAGGTTCATATTGTTTAGTTAAAAAACTTTGAATGAGGAACTTTTGACTTTTCCCTTTTGATTATGTACGAGAAGTAAATAGTAAAGTCCTTGGAATAGCAGTGAAATCTGGACACAATAAAAAAAGGAGACTGACGAATCAATCTCCTTCCTTGTTATACTCGAAATATAAATTATTTGATATTCGGGTTCAGTTTGTTCCATTCAGAGATAGCTGGAAGAACGCCCATTGCGATAACTTCGTCACGCAATTCGCACAAGTGAGCATAGCTCTTATCCAAAGCAGCCTGTTCTTCTGCAGTACCGTTCAAAGCAGCGCAGTGGCAACCGTCAGCAGTAATTGAAGTTTCCCAAGCCATCATGATGTGATCGTACTTATCATTTGAAATGTAAGTACCAGCCGGCCAGCGGAATGCTTTACCACCCATAGCAGCACCAATCATTTCGATAGAAACGTATGCCGGGCTCTGGAATGAAGAACGTCCACGCAGGTTGATGATGTTAGCACCACCTTTTGTTACTTTCTGCTGGATTTCAGCCCACTGTTCTTTAGTCAAAGCGTCAGTACCGATCATGTCGATCAACGGTTTGCCGTTAACTTTTGCAGTAGAAGCGAATACAGCCATCTGTTCGCCGTGGCCACCGTAAGTACGGCAGTTTTCAACAGCGTCCATAGATACGCCGAAATGTTTAGCCAATTCACTGCGCAGACGAGTAGAGTCCAAAGCAGCCAAAGTAGTAACCTGACTTGGTTTCAAACCAGAGTACAGCAATGTGATCAAACCAGTGATGTCAGCCGGGTTGAAGATAACTACGATGTGTTTTACATCCGGGCAGTACTGTTTAACGTTCTTACCGAATTCTTCAGCGATAGCAGCGTTACCTTTCAGCAGGTCTTCACGAGTCATACCAGCTTTACGAGCAGCACCACCTGAGTTTACGATATATTTAGCACCAGTCAGCGCTTCTTTGATATCAGAAGTGAAAGTTACGTTTACGCCTTCGAAACCGCAGTGGTATAATTCTTCAGCTACGCCTTCCAATCCCGGAGCATACGGGTCATACAAACAGATGTTCGGAGTCAGACCCATCATGATAGCAGTCTGAGCCATGTTAGAACCGATCATACCGGCAGCACCAACAATGGTAAGTTTTTCGTTAGTTACAAATTCCATAATTCTTATTATTTAAGTTATGTTATAAAAGTGTATTTCTTTTTTTTCTTGCGCTACAAAGATAGGAAAGTTCTTTTGTAAAAACGAATCTTTCGTTACGTAAAAGTGGGCAAATCTGCGGGCTTTCGACTTAATTACGGAAAAATTTCACTATTTTTAAATTTGGATGTGGTGTTTTGCTATGAGGAGTTATCAATTGTCTGATTATGCTTGTCGGACATATTTCTTTGCCTTCAGTCTTCTTTTTTTCAGAAATAAGAATTAAGTTTGTATATGCGAAAGCAGAATCTATATAGATTAACCTAAATACTACAAATTATGACACATGTAATGCCTCAGTTACCTTACGGGATGGACGCACTTTCCCCGTATATGAGTAAGGAAACACTCGAATTTCATTATGGTAAACATCTGCAAACTTATGTAGATAATCTGAACAAACTGATACCTGGGACGCCTTATGAGAGTATGTCTTTGGACGAGATCGTGACAAAGGCAGACGGAGGTATATACAACAATGCCGCACAGACATGGAATCATACTTTTTTCTTTCAGAGTCTGACTGGCGGACAGACCGAGATGCCGTTGAAACTGGCTGATGCGTTAAGCAGAGCTTTTGGATCGGTCGACACATTTAAGGAACTGTTTACGAAAGCGGCTTTGGGATTATTTGGTTCTGGCTGGGTATGGCTGGTTGCTGATAAGGAACATAAGCTTTCAATTGTTGCCGAATCGAATGCCGGCAATCCGTTGACAAAAGGATTACGCCCTGTGATGGTGATAGATGTATGGGAACATGCTTATTACATCGATTACCGGAATCGTCGGGCTGCCTTCGTTGAGGCTTTCTGGAAATTGGTAGACTGGAATAAAGTGGCAGAACGGATTTGAATCGGTAAAAGGAGGATATTCTGTCTTAGGCTTGCTTCCTTTCAGCGGGCAAGCCTAAGCAAAATGATGTTTTTTATAACTATTTTGTGTGAAAAAGTAACGGGTGGGTTGCCGTGGCTTGCACAAGTTAAAAACAATCTTTACCTTTGTTTGGTAAAGAAACACATCTGCTTTATTAAAACTAAATTAAAACACATGAATACCATGTTATTATTTATGGGAATCGGTACGCAAGAATTACTTTTCATAGCCTTGATAGTACTGTTGCTTTTTGGAGGTAAAAAGATTCCTGAACTGATGAAGGGATTAGGCAAAGGAGTGAAAAGCTTTAAAGACGGAATGAATGGGGTAGAAGAAAATCTGAAAGATTCTGCTGAAAAAACGGATAAACCGGAAAATAAGGAAAAGTAACTATCGTGGAGCAAAAAAATGAATCGGAACTGACATTCTGGGACCATTTGGATGAATTGAGAGCCACACTTATACGAATTGCGTGTGTGGTTGTTGTGCTTATGTTATTGTCCTTTTTCTTTAAGGATGAACTTTTCCATATAATCCTGATGCCAAAGGATAATGACTTTTATGTTTATCGCTTTTTCGAGTGGATAGGAAATGTCTTGCATCTGTCCGGGCTTGAGGCGAACGACTTTCATGTCCGCCTGATTAATACCAAATTGTCGGGGCAGTTTCTCATGCACATGAACGTTTCATTTTATGCGGGCATCATACTGGCATCTCCTTATATTCTTTATCAGCTTTTCCGTTTTGTTTCGCCTGCGCTGTATGAAAATGAAAAACGTTATTCGGTACGGGTTATAGCCTGGGGATATGTTCTGTTTCTCTTGGGCGTATTGTTTAGTTATTTTCTGATTTTTCCTTTCACCTTTCGTTTTCTGGCCTTTTATCAGGTGAGTCCGGAAGTAGAAAACACCATTACGATTAATTCGTATATCGATACACTTACCATGCTAAGCTTGATGATGGGAATCACGTTTGAAATACCTATTCTTGCATGGCTGTTTGCTAAGCTTGGCTTTCTGACGGCTGAGTTTATGACTAAATATCGGAAACATGCACTGATTATATCGCTTGTCATTGCTGCTATTATTACACCTACTTCCGATGTCGTTACATTATTGATGGTAACCTTTCCTATGTTTGTCTTATACGAAGTAAGTATTCTGATTGTGCGGAGAACTGGTAAATAAGAAGAGATGATGCGGTATGCGGTGAAACGTGCTGTGAAGTTTTTCTTTTTCTGTAATTGCCTGCTCGTTTTTTTGTACAAAAACAAAAAACTTTTGTACAAATTTTCAAAAAACGTCGGGAGAAATTTGACGAGATATGCTGACGCTTTTATTTAATAAAGGTGTTTATTGGTCTTTTTGCCCTTCACGCCTTTCACGAAGGTTGCTTTACTTTTCAGCTTATGATTAGTAGATGAAATTTAAAACTCTGTTTCTTAGTAGATTAGATAGTCTTTTGCTCAGGAAAAAAATTCCTTTTCATGCTTAGAGAACCGAAGCAAAAAATAGTCATGTTATAACTCCGAACTCGAGTATTGACATGACTATTTTTTATGATTATGAGATACTTTATCAGAAGCTCTATTTCTGTTTGGCTTCTCCCTCTTCCATTTTTCGGGTAACAAACTGAATTTTTAAGTTTGCTTCTTTTTGTTCTTTGCGTATTTCTTCTATGCCGGCAAGGATACGTGCCAGATTGCTGACCTCTGTTATAGCCTTGATATCATTGGCATACATAATTGTCTTATAGTTGCGGTCGCCAATAAATTCCAGCTTGAGGCTTTTCTTGTCCTGATTGGCGGCAATATAAGCTGCAACTCCTCCATCATTGCCTACCTTGTAGTCGGCTTTTTCGATGGCCCGTCCCAGGTCGGTTGTTTCATAGCTGTCGTTGGATGCTGGTGTTTCGGCAAATGTGTCATCGCCTGCGCTGACTCTTACAGCCGTATGGTGGATATTTCCTCCTGCACAATAAATAGAGGTGAGTGACATTTCCCCCAGTTCGTTAACCTGTGCACGCAGGAAAGAACGTCCGATATTCTTTTCTACAATTTGAGTAGGATAGAAGTAGTTTCCTATTTCCTGATAAGCCGTATCTTTTTCCAGCACGAAATTGCCTTTTATAGAATCGAGTTCTGCCTGTTTGACGACCATCATGCTGTCCAGATAAGTTAGCGTTTTCTGTTGTTCCTGCAAGTCTATTTGCTGCATGAGCTGGATGCCCGCCTTCCGTACGTCTACAGCTTTGGGATAATAGGTGCGTATGCTGTCTATCTGTAACCGTGCAAGGTTATAGTCGCCCGCAGCAAAAGCCAGTTCCGCGCGCTGGAACAGTTTTCCTGCGTTTTTGCTGTCACTGTTACATCCTGACAATAATACAATCAGGGCTGCGGCTGCTAAAGTTATCTTTTTCATATAATTAATCAGTTTATTACGGAACAAAAATACAATTAAATCAGTTATTCCCTGCGAGGCTTTTCATTTTTTTGTAATTTTGCACGCTAATTTTGTAATAAACATGGAATTGAAAGAACACTTTACAGGCAAAATATTCAATCTGATATCCGAAACTGCTGACGAACTGGGACTGGAATGTTACGTGGTAGGAGGTTACGTGCGTGATATATTCCTGAATCGTCCGTCGAAAGACATAGATGTGGTAGTAGTAGGCAGTGGAATTGAGATAGCCGAAGCGTTCGGAAAGAAGTTGGGACGTGGTGCCCATGTTTCTGTCTTTAAGAACTTTGGAACTGCACAGGTGAA
>ENA-UERX01001721-UERX01001721.1-human-gut-metagenome-genome-assembly--contig:-NODE-1721-length-12588-cov-22.211414_pt1 | contig 12588 bp, 10 predicted proteins | sample MGYA00242992_ERZ507993 | MGnify/ENA primary metagenome ERZ507993 (study PRJEB26167, sample SAMN06115487) | human gut metagenome | host: Homo sapiens | place: China:Chongqing | collected 2015-04-10... | reverse complement strand
GTTTTCTTACTGGCAAAGGTAAGGATAATCCTTATCTTTGCAAAAAGATTAAATTAAAACAAGACAGAAAATGAAATTTACGTTACTTGTTGTCGGACGGACAGTAGAAAAACATTACATCACCGCCATAAACGATTACGCAGAGCGTACGAAACATTATATCTCTTTCGACATAGAAGTCATCCCAGAGCTCAAGAATACCAAAAGCCTGAGCATGGAACAGCAAAAAGAAAAAGAAGGAGAACTGATTCTGAAAGCCTTACAACCGGGCGACGTACCCGTTTTGCTTGATGAACACGGCAAGGAATTCCGCTCCGTCGAATTTGCCTCATGGATAGAACGCAAGATGCATACGGTAAGCAAACGGCTGGTATTCATCATCGGAGGCCCCTACGGATTTTCGCCTGCCGTATATGCCGCTGCTCAGGAAAAGATATCTTTGTCGAAAATGACCTTCTCACATCAGATGATCCGGCTGATATTTGTAGAACAACTTTATCGTGCCATGACAATTCTGAACAACGGTCCGTACCATCACGAATAAAAAAATATCGCACAAACGGCAAGTCTTTCATTCAGGCTTGCTGTTCGTGCGGCAATATTATCTTTCCAACAACCGGACAGCAGGCCTTTTCATTTGCCTGATCAGGGTCTTGGTTTCAGCATCTACCCGATACGATTCAGTTATTTTCTGCAACGTTTTATTGTATGTAAAGTCGTCCAGCGTATTCTGTTTCAAATAATTCATGGTAAGCTCAGGAAATTTTACAAAGCAAACCGACAATGCCCATGCTACGGCCATCTTTACATAATATCCGTCGTGCCGGATAGCATCGTATTCTTTCAGTAGTTGTCCGATATGCTCCTCGTCGATGAAAAGCTGCATACTCATCACTACCCCGAAGCGAATCTCGTATTCTCCCTGTGCATGCATCCAGTCTACCAGATAGTTCCACAAGCGGTCTTTATTGTCGCTTATAAACTTTTTCCCTCCCCCGAACTTAAATGTATCACACACCGACCAGCTGTTTATAATCCATACAAAGCAAGTTACACGATGTAAATAGTATTCCACATCATCATCGGGCTTGATACATCCCAATACCATTCCCTGTAACATACGCTCTTCCATATAAAACGTATCGGCCGTAAGCAGATATTCTTCCCAGTTTGTATGGGAAATCTGTACTGCAAGTTTACGAAGTTCAGGAATTCTGATTCCTAAAACATGCTCTACACCGGGATTTAAACTTTCGGCAAATGCTCTATTTGCTCCCTCCGCCAGACGTAACAAATGTTCTTTGATTGTCAGGTCGTCCAATCGGTATTCTTCCATTTCTATATACCATTAAAAACAAATTTTCCGCAAAGTTAAAAACAACTGTACCTACTACTAGGTATTTAACAACTTTTTTTACCAACTAATGGGTATTGATGCCCCAAAGCAGGTATTCTACCTTTGCCTTTGTTAAAAATAAACAAAAGGAAAGAACAAATGAAAAGTAAAATGTTTCTATTTTCACTTTGTTTCGCAGCAGTAAGCACGCATGCTTCTGCAGTAAACGAAGTTGAAAAAGCATGCGGCAACAACGGCAGCACGGTAAAGGAATCGAGAACCCAAAAGCGTTCCATTCTGAAAACCGAGAAAGACAGTAAAGGGTTAACCATTGGAGGATACGGAGAGGCTGTATACAGTCATAACTTTTACTCCGACAAATATATCCGCTACACAGCTAAAGACCCGAGCGTTTACAAAGGACAATCGCACGGACGCTTCGACTTACCTCATGTGGTACTTTTTCTGAATTATAATTTCGGACACGGATGGACAATGGGTAGTGAGATAGAATTTGAACATGGAGGAACCGAAAGTGCTGTCGAAATAGAAGAAGAGGAAGCGGGTGAATACGAAAGTGAAGTGGAACGTGGCGGAGAAGTAGCATTGGAACAGTTCTGGATCCAGAAGTCTATTTGCCCGGAGTTCAATATCAGGCTGGGACACATTATCGTTCCGGTGGGAGGAACAAACCAGCATCATCTGCCGACTGAGTTTTTCGGAGTTTATCGCCCTGAGGGAGAAAATACCATCCTCCCCTGTACTTGGCATGAAACAGGCATCAGCTTGTGGGGACAGGCTGGCAACTGGCGCTATGAAGTATTACTGATTCCGGGACTGGATTCTGACCGCTTTAATCGCCTGAACTGGATACAAGGCGGTGCCGGCAGCCCGTACGAATTCAAAATAGGCAATTCTGTAGCCGGAGCTTTCCGCATAGACAACTATTCTGTCAAGGGACTGCGCTTGTCTGTCAGCAGCTATGCTGGTAATTCATTCAACAATTCACTGAACGACTACAAGGACAGCGAAAAGTATAAAGACATAAAAGGTACAGTCTTGATTGGTGCCTTCGACTTTAATTACAACGACCATAACTGGATTGTCCGTGGCAATTTCGATTACGGCCATCTGAGTGATGCCGACAAGATTACGGAGGTCAACAAAAAGATGAGCAATAACTCCCCTTCACCTCAGCAGAACGTGGCCGAAGCTGCCATTGCTGCCGGTTTTGAAGCAGGCTACAATGTTTTCTCCCAAATCAGGAAACTAAACGAAAAAGGACAGAAACTGTATGTCTTTGGACGCTACGACTATTACGATTCCATGTATAAAACCAGCACTCCTATTTACAGATTCTGCGGACGTAACCGCCTTGCTGCCGGACTGAACTACTATCCTATTCATGATATCGTCATTAAAGGAGAATACTCCATCGGACTGATGCGAAATCCTTATAATAATGAACCGTCCGTATCGGTAGGAGTAGCCTATGCAGGACTATTCACTAAATAAATTCAAGCGAAACAAGTATTAAAATAATATCAACAAAAAAAATCAATAAACATGAACAAGTTTTTTAAATTACCTCTCTGCCTGGTCATGACAGCCATGATGAGCACTGCTATGATTTCGTGTAGCGACAACAACAGTGGGAACAACAATTCCAACGGACTTTCGGATGAAGAACAAACTCTGAAAGAAGTTATCATTCCCTATGTAGACAATACAATTATCGCCACGTACAAAGCAATGGCAGACGAAGCCATATTAATGAGTGACGCTTGTACGAAAGCAAAGGAAACCTATTTGAATGGAGATAAGAAAAAGGCTACAGAGTATGTAGCCGAAGCATGTGAACACTGGACCGAATCACGAAAAGCATGGGAATTGAGCGAAGCTTTTCTATTTGGTGCGGCAGGAGATTATAACATCGACCCACATATTGACTCGTGGCCTCTTGATCAGGTTGCTCTGGATAATCTGCTGAATAACCAGAAGATGATGGATGCCATAGGAACCGGCGACTTTGATTACATCACAAGCAATCTGGGATATGGGCTTCTGGGCTATCATGCACTGGAATATATCTTGTTCCAACTGACTGATGACTCTCATCGCGAGCCAAGAAACTTCGAAAAGACATACAGCTACAGCGGACAAGTAGTAAATATAACCAACAATCACATGATTTACATGGCAGGAGTAGCTCAGGATTTGCGCAACCAGTGTATTCGGCTGGAAGCATCTTGGGCAGGAATAGGTAACGTTACGACACAAAAGCAGGAAATTCTTGCAGATACGGAACAGGAGCCGACCTTCGATTACGGTACAAGCATGAAGACAGCCGGACAGGGAGGAAGCAAATATACCAGCTATACCGTCGCTGCACAAGAATTGATTCAAGGATGTATCGACATCGTAGATGAGATTTGTACGCAGAAAATCGGCCGTCCTAACTCAGGTCAGACAGCCGACGACAAGAATTATATCGAATCTCCCTACGCATTAAATTCGGTTGTCGATTTTACAGACAATATTAAAAGCGTAAAAAATGCATACGAGGGCATCGGATACGACGGAAAAAACAACTCGACTTCTGTCAGTGCTTACATTGCTACCGTCGACCCGACTACTGATACAGAAGTAAAGACCTTGATCGACGAATCTATTACCAAGATACAGGCCATACCGGAACCTTTTGCCAAAAACGCAACTGGAGCACAAGCCAATGCAGCCATCGAATCATTAACTAAATTGTCGGCTGCACTAAACAAGGCAAACAAAGCTCTTTTAAAATAATCAGGAGAATTTCTCTTTAAAAACAGCCCAACAGTTCAAGACAGCCATCTCGGAACAAAAAGTTATTTCCATATAGAACCGACTGATCCAAGATGGCTGTTGCAACTGGAAAGCGATCTACATTTACTGCAATATGAAGACAAAATTTTTTCATCTGATACATTCTTTATGCATTATCAGTGTCCTGACAGCATGCAGCGACAATGAGAATCAGACTACAACACCAGATTCCCCTGGCAATAGCGAAAAGCCGGAATGGTACTATGCCGGAGGACAATTAGGGACCTCCTATCTTACCACCTCGAATGCTTTCGAACAGCCGACCGAGCCCGTCGAATCAAGCGAAGAAATGAGCCAGCGGTTTAAGAATGGAGAGCAACTGTTTGAAAAAATGTATATGAACAATCACTCCGGAGTTCGCAAAGGACTGGGCCCGGCTTATGTACGGAGTTCATGTATTCATTGCCATCCCGGCTACGGACATGGTAAGCGTAATGCCTCAGGTGCCTTTCAAACGACAACAATCGGGAACGGATGTCTGCTGGTTGTCTACAATCCTGATACCGATGGATATGTAAGCTGGCTGACCGGAATGCCACAGGGACATGCCACCCAGCCCTTCAAAGCCCCGCTGGACGAAAGCAAAGTCATTATCGAATGGAAAAAATATACCGACGAGTGGGGCAACAAGTTTCCCGATGGTGAGAGTTACGATTTGGAATATCCTGAGGTGACTCTCGCTCCAGACGCGGTCTATGCCAAAAACAAAGGTATCATCAGCAGTCTGGGTAATTATAAAGTCCTGCTGGAATCTACTATCGGCATTTACGGTACCGGCTTGCTGGATGCCATCAGCGACGAAGATTTGAAAGCACAATATGCTCAAGAAGAGCAAGATGGTTACATGCAAAACGGCTTGAACGAGGCTTTTTTCAAAAACGGAGAATGGGTAAAGCAATACAGCAACACCAAGGTTACAGATGTCAATCCGGACTTTGCCGACAAAGGAGAGCTCCATCCGTTCAGATTTACGTATGCCTTGAGCCGCGGACCGCTGCAAGATGCAGCAGGAGCCAATGCCATGTGGAACATCACCAATGTAACTCGCAGCAACCGCCGCTATCATTATCTCGACACTTACTTTGCCAACGCAGAGGGAGAAGACAAGACAGTATATGGAGGAAGTTCGTGGGTAAAGGCTTCTGCCAACGACCCGGAAGTACAAGCCGGCTATCAGGCCTATATTGAAGAAGCCGATCCCAAGAAAAATCACCCGACGTGGCACGCCAATGACTATTCGGACAAGGAACAAGTGGCAAAGGCTATTGCTTCCTACCTGACGTCCAAGGAACTGGATGTAGAGATGGACGATGAAGATTTCATCGATTTCATGGTATGGCACCGGGGACTTGCTGTTCCTGCCGTGCGCAACATCAACGATGCTGATGTCAGAAAGGGAAAAGAACTCTTCGCACAGATAGGATGTGCATATTGTCATCGTCCGTCATGGAAAACGGGAGATGATACTTTTTACGACCCGAACGGATTTTTTGCCAAGGGAGACAACCGCCTTCCCCGGTATCCGAACCAGACAATCTGGCCTTATTCCGATCTGGTTCAACATAAACTTCACATGGAAAACGATATCCGCACCGGCTGGTGCCGTACCACTCCTCTTTGGGGACGCGGACTGCATCAGATGTGTACGGGCTCCTCTACCTCCGACCGTTTGCACGACAACCGTGCACGAAACGTCATCGAAGCAATCATGTGGCATGGAAATAAAAAGAGCGACGCCCGCATGACTGTAGAAAAATTCCGTAATCTCTCGAAAGAAGAGCGTGATGCCATCGTGAAATTCATTGATTCCATCTAAAAACATGGTCCGGCTTTTCCAGCAAAGGAAATAACCGCATCCGGAAAGACGGAGAGAATATTTATCATTTACTGCAGATTACACTGGACTATACAGGTCCGATGCCCCCGACAGCCGAAAAGGATAGCAAATTTATGACCTGACAAATCTGTGTAATCTGTGGTAAATGTTTACTTTAGTCCTTTATCTTTACGACACGTAAAACAGCATACAGAATGACAAATACATTAAAGAAAATAACCTTTTCCCTATGGGGAATTCTCATTCTTATCATGACAGCCGCAACAATTGCCGGAAAACTGAACGGAACAAAAGTTGCCGAGACCTATATTTACAGTTCGCCTTTTTTTATTGGGCTTTGGATAGCAGCAACCATACTCTCTCTTACCTACATCTGCAAGCGCCATCTCGAAAGAAGAAAAGCCACTTGTGCCCTACATCTGGCATTCATTCTCATATTATCGGGAGCACTGACTACACATCTTTGGGGAATACAGGGAAGCGTCCACCTGCGACAAGGGGCCAATCCGGTGACGACATTCACCACAAACGACGGACAGACAGCAGACTTTCCTTTTGGCGTATCACTAAAACAGTTTGAACTGGCCTATTATCAAGGGACATTTGCTCCGATGGATTTCGTCAGTATACTAAACATTCACGACGGTGATACGACACTGACAGGAAAAGTTTCCATGAATCACATCTATACTTACCGGCACTACCGTTTCTATCAGTCGGCATACGATGCAGACCAGCAAGGAAGCACTTTATCGGTCACTTGCGACCCTTACGGCATTGCACTCACTTATACCGGATATGTTGCGATGCTGCTGGCATTCATCGGATTCTTTTTCGACAGACACAGTTACTTCCGCAAGCTGCTTCACCACCCGAGCCTGAAACGAACGGTGACTTGCCTGCTGTTGCTTATCGGCAGTGTCGCAGCACTTGAAGCATCTGTACCTCCAACTCTGCCTAAAGAAACAGCCGGCAAGTTTGGGAAACTCTACGTATATTACAACAACCGTATCTGTCCCCTGCAAACACTCGCCAAGGAATTTACGACCAAACTTTACGGTCGCCCGACTTACAAAGGCTTTACTTCCGAACAAGTTCTGACCGGATGGCTCTTCTATTATGAGCAATGGAAACAGGAACCCGTCATTCTCATCAAGGACAAAAATGTACAAAACATACTGGGAGTGAAAGGAAAATATGCTTGTCTTGCCGATTTTGCAAATTCCACCGGCTATAAGCTCGACCAAATCTCATATGCTGAAATTACAGCCAAAGAATTACGTGCCATAGAAGAAGCCAACGAAAAATTCAACCTGATAAGTATGGCTTGCAACGGCAGCCTCTTCAAGCTCTATCCGTTCCGTGAAAAAAATGAAAAACAGCCGGTATGGTACTCGTTAACCGACGAGTTGCCCGTATCTATCCCCCACGAACAATGGGCTTTTATCCGCTACAGCATGAATCTGCTTGCCGAAAAGACTGCTCACAAAGAATATGAAGCCATTGATACACTCATCGAGAAAACCAGGATATACCAGAAGAAAGAAGCACGGGGATTCCTGCCTTCGGATGCACAATTTTGTGCCGAAATACAATATAACGAAATGGATTTTACCCGTCCGCTTGCCATGCTCTGCCTGACCGTCGGCATCCTCTCCTATCTCTACTACTGCCAGAGAATGATAAGCCGACGCAACTGGAATATCTCAACCGGCAAACTACTGCTTGCCGGACTCGGAATTGCAGGCATATACCTTCTGATACTTATCGGGCTTCGAGGGTTCATCAGCGGACATCTGCCAATGTCGAACGGATACGAAACCATGCAGCTTATGTCCTTATGCAGTATTCTGCTCACTTTTTTCCTGTACCGGAAGTTCCAACTGGCTATTTCATTCGGCTATATCTTGTGCGGACTCACCCTGCTGGTCGCCATGCTTGGCGAAGCAAACCCACCTGTCACCCAACTTATGCCGGTGCTTGCCTCCCCTCTTTTAAGCATCCATGTAGTAACCATCATGCTATCGTACTCACTGCTGGCTTTTGTCATGCTGAACGGAATCACGGCAATTATCCTGAGCCACACACAGACAGACTGCGGCCAGCAGATTATCAGACTGCAAGTCATCAGCCAGCTCATCTTATATCCCGCCGTCTTCCTGCTGGCAACCGGTATCTTTATCGGAGCTGTATGGGCAAATGTTTCGTGGGGAAGATACTGGGGATGGGATCCTAAGGAAGTATGGGCACTCATCACCCTGCTGGTTTATGCCGCCGCCCTGCATCCGGCATCCCTATCTCCCTTCCGCCGGCCTCAGTTTTTCCATTGGTTTACCGTAATAGCCTTCTTCAGTGTACTGATTACTTACTTTGGAATCAATTTCATAATGGGAGGCATGCACAGTTACGCCTGAGCCATCCTCCTTCTTCATCCCGATAAAAAGCAAAAAGAGGCTGATGCAATACAGCATCAGCCTCTTTCCTGTTCCCCCACGTCAACGGGGTAACGCTAACTATTTCTATTTATTTTCATCAATAAACTTCTACTTTGCCAGCCAGTTCCTTACACTTGTCGCGCAAAGCATCCAGATCGCCGTCGTTCTTATCGTAGCATACTACGACTCCCATACGGCGGTTCAACTTGGTATAAGGCTTTCCGAAGATACGGAGGTAAGTATTAGGCTGCGAACAAACCAGTTCCTCTCCACGGTAACGCGGAGTTTCCTTGCTGGCAATAGGAGAAAGAATCACGGCACTTGCACCGATATGTTCCTGAGTAATACCCGGAATAGGAAGTCCCAGCACAGCATACAGATGAAGTTCGAACTCGTTCAGGTTCTGTGTATTGGCAAGTGTAACCATACCCGTATCATGCGGACGCGGAGAAAGTTCCGAGAAATAAACTCCGTTTTCATGACTCAAGAAAAATTCTACCCCCCACAAGCCGTAACCTGTAAGCGCTTCGGTAACCTTTGCCGCCATCTTCTGAGCCTCAGCAAGATGCTCGGGAGCGATATGAGCAGGCTGGAAACTTTCACGATAGTCGCCACCTTTCTGTACATGTCCGATTGGCGGGCAGAACAATGTCGGGCCATTTTTCTGAGTAACTGTCAGCAAAGTGATTTCACTGTCAAACTTGATAAACTCTTCTACGATGAGTTCTTTGATATCGCCGCGGCTGCCTTCACATCCGTACGCCCATGAATATTCCAAATCCTCAGGACCTTTGGCTACCGACTGTCCCTTACCTGACGATGACATCAGCGGTTTGATTACACACGGATAACCAATCTTTTCGGCTGCTTCTTTCAGTTCATCCAATGATTTGGCATAATAATATTTTGCAGTCTTCAGTCCCAGTTCCTTAGCAGCGAGGTCGCGGATAGCCTTACGGTTCATTGTAAAGTTTACGGCACGGGCACTCGGCACAACCTGAATACCTTCTTTTTCCAGATGATAAAGACGTTCGGTACGGATAGCCTCAATCTCGGGTACGATAATATCGGGATGATATTTTTCTACCACACGGTCGAGTGCATCACCATCCAACATATTAAATACCTCACAAGCATCTGCTACCTGCATGGCGGGAGCACCTGCATACGAATCACATGCGATAACGTACTGACCCAAACGTTGGGCAGCAATCACAAACTCTTTTCCTAATTCGCCGGAACCCAGCAAAAGTATTTTCTTAGTCATATCTTAACAGTTAATCCTTTTTTCTTTTCAGCAAAGATAACGATTTCTGTTGAGAGATTAGTCGGCTGGAGGATTAAATTTAACAACTTCTAAACGAAGAAAATCATTCTCCACTATGACCAATCTTCTTTATTATAAAATATTTTTGTCCCGCATATTGACCAGTCGTATATCTTTTACAACATACATTAATTATATCATTGGAAAGGTACAAGCTTTGACCATCCCAAGCAGTACATCCACCATTAGTATTTACAATAAAATCACCACAATTATCTGGTTCTAACTTCGAAGCATTGCCACCGTTACCATATCCTTTAGTACAACTTGGAGTCAACAATGCATTCCAAATTGGATCCCCCGGATCTATTACCGTACCCGATGCAGCAATCACACCCTCAGTTTTCACCTCGATTATTTTCATCTCCGGCTTTACGTAAGTTTTCTTCTTCTTTCCCATAACGCATTTCATTTTAAGTTGTTTTATGAATTTTCATTACAAAAATACACTACCCTGTCAACAATAAATAATTTTATTAGCTAATATTTGTTAAAAAGCCATTTTATAACTTATTCATTCCTAATTTTGTAAGCAAATAATTCAACAGATATGCAACGCCTTTTTATTACATTTATTTTTACACTCATAACAGCCGTTTACGTAACAGCACAAGGAGTATTGGTTTCATGTGCCAAACCAATGTACAATTTCGGAGTAATCGAAGAAAGTGCAGGGAAAGTTACACACACCTTTCAAATTAAAAATTCAGGAAAATCGCCACTGGCAATAATCAACGTAGCGACCAGTTGTGGATGTACAGCCACCAACTGGAGCAAAGAACCTATTCAGCCAGGCAAAACAGGAGATATTTCAGTTACCTACGATCCGAAAAACCGCCCGGGCAAGTTCTTCAAATCAGTAACGGTTTACTGTACCGGAATGAAAAGAGGATTTGACTTACGCATTCGCGGTACAGTAAATCCGGAAAAGAAAAACTAACACTCCGTTACAGTTCCGACGTGTCTTCCGTACGCTTCAGTATAGTAAGCGAAGCAGAACTCATATTTTCCATATAATCTACCACCTCATCCAAGTATTGTATTTCTTTGGAGAATACAAACTGAAGCGTAATAGAACTCAAAATGATGCAATCGGCTTCGTTAATTGCCTGCTTGAAATCCCCAAACTCGCTGAACGACTGTTCCATACCGAAGCGGGAAGTTCTCAAATTGACAGGATGCAACTGAGGAATTTCTGCAAATAGCTGTGGACCGAGGTCGAACTCGTGGCAGTCGTTGCACAGCAAAACCGCATTTTTACAGTCCTGCACCACCATCCGCACAGTTTCTATTTCCTCTATCTGCTCCTTCTTAATCTTTCCAAAATCGAGTTTCCGGAATTCTCTCACAGCCAACGCAACAGGTATCACCAGCGTAGCCACTGCCACTACTGCCATTAGTTTTTCTCTTCTAACATGCTGCAAGATTACGACGACCGACAGAACGATAAACGGATAAGCCATCATACCGTAGGCCATATCACATTTTAATATAAACAGAAGACAAACAGCCACATAGGCTGCCAACCCAACTTTCAGCAGACTCTTCTCACGATTATCCAATTCCCTGCGTACAAACGGGAACAGTAACAGGAAAAATATACTACATCTGGCTGTCAGTATCACCAGATTCATCAGAAAAGCATATACGTCTTCTTTTTCGACCTTTTCCAGATTCGTCCATTCCACGTTGACAACCCAAAGAAAATCACCACACGATAAGGCAACAACTGCATACATTGCCACTAATGCCCCTAGTACATACAGCGTGAAAAGACGGATAAACTGAGTACCATTTTCTTCCTTCTTTATAAGAGGAAGTACCAGATACAGCACTGGTAAGAATATCAACACTTGCAACTTACAGGTAACAGCCAGAGCAAACAGTAAGCCGGCTGCCGCGATTCCTTTCCGACTGCCAGAGAGCAACTCACGTACAGCACAAAGAATAAGGAAGGTAGAAACCGATTCCATATTCATCATCAACGCATCCGATGAGAACAAAACAGCTACGTACAGCAACAATCCGAAAAGAACCGATGTCATGCTCATACCAATTTTTCTCATAATTCCGCCAAGTAATGCCACACAACCCAGATGAAGCAATAAAATCAAAGCAGAAGCAGCATACGAAGACATCTCAATACCTACCATCCGATACATGGTTCCCAGCAAAGCTATTCCACCAGGTGCATCCTGAATGGAAAAATCCTTCCAGGGAGTCATTCCCTGCGCCCACAATTTTGCGGCAGTCACATAATAGCCGTGTTCCACGCTCAAAGGAACGATGCAGTAGGCATACACCAGCCATCCTATCATTCCCGCAAGCAAACAACCGAGAACGATATTTACCTTTCGATTTTTTTCATCCATAATTCTATCAATTTTATACAGATTCTGTTACAACACGATGACACAAAACGGCAGCTTCCTCATCGGGCCTACATTTTAATTGAAAAACAGCAGTATCACGTACAAGAGCCGCCAGTGTATTATGCATGCCCTCCGTAAGTTTCCGGTCCCATTTCATACCCGAAGCCGAAGGCAGCACGGCTATGTATGCAGCTACTCCCTCCAGTTTTTCCATCTTGTTGACCGGAGCCTGACTCAGCCGGACAACAGCTTTCAACCGTGCCGACTCATTCTTGTAACAAGGAGTCTTTCCACTCCATGGAGAGCCATACACCCGAACTTCTCCACCGTCGAATACCCTCACTACCGGATTGTCATCGTTTAGCAGACTCGTTCCGGCGATATGCTCCAGCCACAAACGGCTATGGGTACTCTTGCCC
>ENA-UERX01001716-UERX01001716.1-human-gut-metagenome-genome-assembly--contig:-NODE-1716-length-12620-cov-10.190784_pt1 | contig 12620 bp, 10 predicted proteins | sample MGYA00242992_ERZ507993 | MGnify/ENA primary metagenome ERZ507993 (study PRJEB26167, sample SAMN06115487) | human gut metagenome | host: Homo sapiens | place: China:Chongqing | collected 2015-04-10... | reverse complement strand
GCGTGCGGGCAAGATCTCGGACCTTTCGGTCGAGGGCCCGCACCACCAGTGCAACCGTTGAGGCGGAGAAAGGAACGGCTATGCAAACCAGGCAACAGGTTTTTTGCGAGATCAAAGACCATATCATGCTGATCCGCGTAGACAATCCCGAAACGAAAAACGGTCTGGATTGGGACGGCATCGAACAGCTGGCCCGCAGCTATGAAGAACTGCAAAACAACCCCGATGTGCGCGTGGGCATCATCACCGGCAACGAGCAGTATTTTTACACCGGCGGCCGCGTGGACCCCAACGCCCCGGGCGAGAAAGACAAGTATACCGACGCCCTGACGCATTTTTTGAAGGCATCCGGCGCCGTGACCAAGCCGATGATCGCCGCCGTCAACGGCGACTGCCTGAAAGCGGGCATGGGGGTGCTGGCACTGTGCGATTTCGCTGTGGCGCGTAAGGGCGTGGTATTCAACTTCCCCGAAGTGCGTATGGGTGGTGTGCCGATGATGGTGCTGGTGGATATCGTGGATGCCATGCCCCGCAAACGCGCGTTGGAAGCTCTGCTGACCAGTTGGGATCTTTCTGCCGAGGAGGCCTTGCAGATGGGTCTTGTCAACCGCGTGGTAGCCAAAGAGGAATTTTGGCCCACGGTCTACCGCTTTGCCGATGTGATGCTGGCTACCCAGCCGTGGCTGATCGACATGACAAAGCAGGCCTACGAGGATATGGTTCACCTGAAGACCCGCGAGGAACGCATTGCCCATGCCGATAAAATGCTGCGCGGCGATGTGCTGCACAACATGGCGACCCACGAAACGACCTACAATGTGTAACCCCCGCCCCGCGAAAGGAGAATGGCCATGAAAGAGGTGCCCATCTGGGAAAAATCCAACCTGACACTGGAAGAAGCCGCCGCCTACTCCAGCATCGATATCAACGACGACGGTGTGTACTGGCTGGCAGAGATTGGCATCAGCTCCCACCTGTACCGGATGCTTCCGTACATCATCACCCTGCTGGTGCTGGCCGTCCTGTTTGCACTGGCCGTTGTGTGGATCTCCAAGAATGGCGGCTGGAAGGGCGAGGGCTGCGGCGGCAACTGTGCGTCCTGCCACAGCCGCTGCGAAAACCCGGAGCACAAAAAGCCGTAACGCTTAAAGCACCCCCGTCTGCTCTGATATATGCCCCCATTCCGGGCAACCGGAATGGGGGCATTTTCATGAAATAGAGATGCGAGCGCAAAAAGAAATGCATTGAATTACATCGACAAGCAACCGGTCGAAAGAGAAACAACATTCCCACAAAGGCGATGCAGGTGATGACGCAGAAGGCCCGCACATACGCCGAATGATTCCATTCTCCGAATACACAAAAGCCGCTGGCTTCCTGTTACAGAAACCAGCGGGAGTTGATGCTTTTTTGGTGCTTTCTCAAGTGCTCACGCAGAACCCTGCGTGGATTTCAGGACATCCGCCGGGGCGCTCAGCCCAGGTCCTCGCCGTTGCTCTCGATGACCTTTTTGTACCACCAGAAGCTGTCCTTGCGGTAACGTTTGAAGGTGCCGGTGCCGTCATCGTGGGCGTCCACATAGACAAAGCCATAGCGCTTGCGCAGCTCACCGCTGCCGGCGCTGACCAGGTCGATGCAGGACCACATAGTGTAGCCCATCAGGTCAACACCTTCCTCCACGGCTTCCTTCATGGCAGCAATGTGGCGTTTCATGTAGTCCACACGATACGGGTCGTGGATGGTGCCGTCTGCTTCCAGCGTGTCCTGTGCGCCCAGACCGTTTTCGATCACGAGCAGCGGCAGCTGATAGCGGCCGTACAGTTCATGCAGGGCACGCTTGAAGCCCACCGGGTCGATCTGCCAGCCCCATTCGCTGGCATCCAGATAGGGGTTTTTGATGCTGCCCATCATGTTGCCCTTTACGGTCGCATCCACTTCATGGGTCGTGATGCAGCTGGAATTGTAGTAAGAGAACGCCATGTAGTCCACCTTACCGGCCGCAAGGTCTGCTTTATCTTCCTCGGAGACATTCATCACGACGCCTTCCTTGTCGAAGATCGACTTTGCATAGCTGGGGTAGTAACCGCGCACAAAGACATCCGAGAACAGATAGAATCCCGCCTGCGCCTCCTGCTGCAGCTTCAGGAAGTCGTTGGGATCGCAGGTATACGGATAGGCAAAGAATCCTGCACACATGCAGCCGACTTTGTTGTCCGGGTCGATCTGATGAGCCAGCTGCACCACCTTTGCCGAGGCCACCAGCTGATTGTGGATCTCTTCATAGCCGCGCTGCAGATCGGCCGTTGTCTTGTGGACCATCTTGCACAACATCAGCGGAACGTTGATCTCATTGAAGGTGTTCCAGATGGTGGCCAGACCCTTGTACTCAGTCAGGCAGACCCTTGCAAACTCGACGTATTCGTCGATCAGCTTCCGGTTCGACCAGCCGCCCCAGTCCTCGATGTAAAAAGCCGGCATATCGTACTTGTACAGCGTGACCACCGGCTCGATGCCATATTTCCGGCACTCTTTGAGCACATCGCGGTAGAACTCCACGCCTTTCTGGTTCACGCCCTTTTCCACACCGTAGGGGTAAATGCGTGCCCAGGAGATCGAGAGATTCAGCGCCCTGAAGCCCATCTCACCCAGCAGGGCGATGTCCTCCTTGTAGTGATGGTAGAAATCCGTTGCCTTGTGGTTGGGGTAAAAAACGCCATCCTTCAGGATGTACTTTGCCCCTTTGGGCAGCATGCCGCTCATCACCGAAACCTTGCCCTCGGTGCCGTCCGGCATCCGATAGCAGGCCACACGCATGCTGCTCTTATCTGCCCCCAGAAGATAGTCTGCCTCCGTGGGAGACTTGCCGTCCTCATCCCAGGCACCTTCGATCTGCGCAGCGCTGATATCGCCGCCCCACAAAAAATTCTTCGGAAATGCCATATCATTTACTCTCCTTGTTGGTAACCATGTAAAAAAGGAAGCCGCCGCAGCCGGTCAGAAAAACAGCCTGCGGCAGCTCCTGCACATATCAGGAAAACAGACCGGGTGTTTTACTCTGCAGCATTCTGTGCTGCATTCGCCTGTTCTTCCTTCAGAGCCTGGGCATCCAGGATCTTCACAAACGGGTAATAGACCACACAGCTGATGGCAAGGCAGGCCAGGCAGAAGAGGCCGAGGCGGACGCCGCCGCCCAGCAGGAAACCGGCGATCGGTGCAGGGATGCACATGACCTGCAGAGACACGCAGGGGATGCCAATGATTCCGGCATTGGCCAGCAGATAATAAGCCAGATACAGCACTACCGGCAGGCCGCAGAACGGCACCAGCAGAACCGAATTCATCACGATGGGCAGACCATAGACGACCGGCTCAATGATGTTGAACATGCCGGGAACCAGGCACATTTTTCCCGTTGCCTTATAGCGCTCACTCTTGGTGGCAAAAGCAAGATTCAGATACAGGCCGAACAGGCAGCCGGGGCCGCCGAGGAACTGAACGATCATGAAGAAAGACATCAAGCTGAGAACATAGGGGATGGGCAGGCCTGCGTTGTAGGCATTCAGGTTCTCGATCATGGGGGCGGTCCAGATGGCCATGCAGGCACCGAACACGACCAGCGTGCCGTGCATGCCGCACCACCACAGGAAGCAGCAGACAAACATTGCGATCAGGTGGGCCGGCAGCGAGTTGCCCAGCGCGGTAAGCGGGATCTGGACTACCTGATAGATGAAACCGGTGAAGGAGCCCCAGCTGGTCATGGAGAACAGGCCGCGGATGGCAACGAAGGGCACGACCGTGACCAGCGAAGCCGGGATACCGGAAAAGCTCTTGGAAACAAATTCCGGGACGGCGGAAGGCATCTTGATCACGATGTTCTTTCGGATGCAGAAGGCGTAGAGGGACGGAGCAACCAGGGCAACGATGATGGCCGTGAAGATGCCCTGTGCGCCGAGGCTGCCGGTGTTGATGTAGGTGCCGGTCTCCATCACATCCAGCGGGGTGATGATCAGGAAGCAGAGCAGTGCGCTCAGACCGCACTGCACGCCGTCCACGCCCTTTTTGTCGCCCAGTGCGCGGCCGATGCCGAACACGATGAACAGGGCGGTCAGGTTGCAGACGTTCACGACCGTGGTCAGCAGACCATACAGGCCGATATTCTGCAAAAAGTTCGTCCAGGCCGGGATGGGGAAGCTGTAGAACAACTGGAAAATGGCGCTTGCCATCAGCACGGGCATGGCGTTCATCATGCCGGCCGTGATGGCACTGACATAGATATTCTCCTGCATCTTGCCCACAGCAGGCATCAGTTTTTCCACAAAGCTCTTTTTCTCACTCATTGCTGCGGCCTCCTTTACCAGCCGTATTTTGCAGCAAGATCGCTGAACACTTTCTCGCCGTTCATCATACCGTAGTCCATCATGCTGATGACCTCTACGGGCACATCCGGGTACTGCTGCTGCAGCTTTTCTTTCTGGAAAGCCACCTGCGGACCGATCAGCAGCACTGCGCTGCCCTCGATCGCTTTGCCCACCTCGGAGGTGCCGTATGCTTTGCATTCGCACTCGTAGCCCTTCTTGGCTGCTGCTGCAATGATCTTACTGCAGATCATAGAAGATGACATACCGCCTGCACAGGCGACGGTGATTTTAAGGTGTTTCATCATTTTTTCCTCCTGTGAAAAATCAAAACCGATGTTCCGGATCTAACCAACAACAAGCTCCCTGTGCCGGAAACCACCCCGGGATACGGCCGCTGTCCCTGCGGCAGCTCCGGCACACGGATTCCTGCTGAACGTTACAGTTTGCGCTCCCGCAGGATCTCGATGATCTCACTGGCCAGGTCGTACACGACCATGCCGTCCATCAGGTGATCCTGCCCGTGAACCATCAAGAGGCTCAGCTCCGCCTTTTCCGACTCGTCCTCCCGCATCTCTGCCTGGATCAGCTCGGTCTGGAAATTGTGTGCCAGATGCATGCTCTGCTGCGCCTGCGCCATCAGCGCATCCGCCTGCTCAAAGTCGCCCTTGCGCGCCGCCTGAATGGCTTCCAGCGCCTTGCTGCGGCAGTCGCCGCCGTTGCAGACAAGGTTCATGACAATGTCCTCTGCCGTATACTTTTTCATTTACGGGTCACTCCTTTATTTTTGTAATTTCTTCAGGATCACGATGATATTGGCAAATTCTTCCTTCGGCAGCTTTACGCCAAAGGCGGTTTCCATCGGGGCAAGGATCTCCAGCAGCTTCTGGTAGAGAATTGCATCCTCCTGCAGGATCTCATCCGCCCAGCGGTTCGATGGGCTGCAGGTGCCCGCCACAAGCCGCTCAAAGCAGCAGGCGATGTGCACCATCAGCCCTACTTCCTGCTCCATGGACAGCTCCAGCTGCATGGCATCGGCCAGACAGCGCAGCTGTTTCATGACCGCCGGAAGCAGCTGTTCCATCCGTTCGCCGTCCACATGGGTGAACTCGGTTTTCAGATGGTCCAGAATGACCTTGCGGGTGCTGCTGCGTTCCTGCTCCCCTTTGATGTTCAGGTGGAGCTGGTCTGCCAGTGTGTACAGCTCCGCCGTGTACACCTCGTTGACCGGGTAGAACGGCAGGCCGTAGATCTGCGGGTCATAGATGCCGATCAGGCAAAGGATCTGGTGCTTCTCGCGGATGCGGTTGATCTCCTGGATCAGGAGCTTCCGGTCTGCGATGGCCAGAGGGATCACGTCGATCCCATCCAGATCCAGATGCTTTTCCAGATACTGTTTGGTGATAACGGCACCGCCCTGCCCGCTGGCACAGCAGGTGATGATCACCCGGCTGGCAGCACTGCGGTAGAACAGGCTCTCGCTCAGGGCAGACACGTCCTGGAACGCATCGGCCAGTGTCTCCCGCAGAGAGGTCAGGCTGCCGGTGTTCGGGGCAAGTCGGGCGGCTTCAATGGCCATCAGCGTGATGGGTACCTGAATGGCGTAGATCACGATGCCGCATTCCTGCTGGATCATCTCAAACATCTGCTTGAAGCTGCCCATGTCATAAATGGCAAGAATGCCGCGCTCGCAGTCACACTCCAGAATGCGGTTTTTCAGCTCGCTGTAAACCAGCTGCAGGTCCTTGTCCAGGTCCATGTCGTAGGCGGTGATCTCGCCTCCGCTGATGGACCGGACCACGGCTGCAATGCCGCTGGCCACCCCGCGCCCATGCATGGCGATCAGGACAGCCGGACGGCGGGTGTCGTTCGTCTCCGCCCCATCCTCACACAGGAACAGCGCCACGAATGCGGATTCCTCCGGACGGAGGGTGACGTTGAATTCTTTTTCCACATTCGTGATCAGCTGGGAGGAAAAGGCATATTCGTTTTTATGGGTGTTGATGATTTGCAGCAGCTGATCGCTGGTCAATCTGCGCTCCACGCTGTCGGTGTGCTGCAGAACATTGCTCAGGTGCAGGCACAAGCCATAGAAGGTCGCCGCCGGATACAGCCGTGAAAAATGCTGTTCTGCCTGCTGCAAAAATGCTTCCACCAGCCGGATCAACCGGTCATCCACCAGCTTTGCCAGCTGGCTTTTGTTCACCACCCGACGGGCAAGACCGCCGGAATAGTGCGAGAACGCATTGTTGATGTCCAGCACGATCAGGTCGTTGACATCTGCCGCTGGGATGCCCCGCTGCAGCAGCTCACTGGTGCGGCTGTTAATATACTGGTAGAGGTTGTCTTTGATGTCTGCACTCTCCAGCCGCTGTGCGTGGACTCCCTGGGAAGAAAAGGAAAAATTGTAGTTCTGCGGGATCAGTTCCTCGATCTCGGTCCGGTGCTCCTTGATGGAGAGCAGCCCGCGCCGGACGTAGTCCGGCATATCGGAGGCTGTTACCGTCAAGCTGTCGGTTTTCTGCTCGTAACAGCGCATATACGCATTGGCACAGCCCATGCGGATATCCGTGTGCAGCTGGCGCAGGTTTTCCCTGCAGGGATAAAGCAGCAGGCAGATCAGCAGCTCCGAACCCACGATGATCTTTTTGCCGACGCACCCGGCTTCCTGTGTAAAGAAGCGCCGGATGAGGTTCAGCCGGTCCGACAGGGACCACTCCGACAGCGCCGGCAGCCGGATCTGCGCCGGGAAGAAACCTGCAGCAGCGTTCTGGACCGATGCCTCCTGCGATGCCTCGTTGATCACCGCCGCCAGCAGGCCGCCTTCACGGTTCTGCAGCAGGCTTGTGAGTTCCTTCAGCTCCCCCTGTGCAAGCCGATCCACCTGTTCCAGCACAATGAAGTGATCTTCCATATGGGAGATCAGTCCATCGGCCGGATCAAACAGCTTCCGGTGGAAACTCTTGGGATCGACCAGGTACTCCGAGCAGTCCAGCCGGATCATCTGACTGGATGCCGTCAGAACGTTATGGGTCTGTGCAAAGCGGAACATGACCTTCAGGAATTCCGTCTTTCCGCAGCCGACCGGCCCGCTGATCAGGATCGGGATCGGGCTGCCGGGATACAGCTCCGCTGCCTTGATCAGCTGAATGGCCGGGTACAGCAGGTTCCGGGGGCCAAGAAGCTCCGAAAAGCAGCTCTCATCCCGCCATGTCGTGGACACGGCATCTCCTGCCAGCCGGTACAACACCGGACGGCCATTGACCTTTTCCAACTTCTTGTCACGGACCAGCGCATTCAGCACACTGCTCAGGTTGGTGCGCTGGATATTCAGCCGCTGTGCCATGAACTGTGTACTCAACCCGTTGGGATGATCTCCGGACTTTGCGGTTTGCAGCAAGAGTTCCAATACCAATTCGCGGTTTGATTTCATCATACTCACCTCGGCTAGAGTATATATTTCATACACCTTGCTGACAACGATATTGTATACTCTTTCAAATTAAACGTCAATCTGCACAAAATAAGTCATCCTCAAGAAGAAGCACAGTGCGTTTTCACTGTATCGGTTCTGTTTTTCCAAACACACCGTGTGTATGGATGGTTTTAAGGATTCCGGGCCGAAGTGCACTGTCTGCTTTGCCGGGTGTATCGGGAAGGGTATTGCGGGCAAGAAGAAAGTGAAAGAATTGTGAAATCCAAAAAGCATCCCCTTGCATCCGATGGCAGCCGCCTCTTTCTCTACTGGTCAGAAGATGTTTTTGCGCTGCTGTCGGTGTTTTTATCTTCTGCGGCAGAAAAAAACTCCCCCTGATTTCCGAAACGGGAAATCAGGGGGAGTTGATGCTTTATTTGTGCTTTTTCAAGCGCTCACGCAAAACCTTGCGAAGATTTTTATGCAGCAGCCCCTTCGGCTTACTTCATGGGGACAGAGAATATCCGGGGCAGCGCTTCAGAAACGCTGTCATTAGTGCAGTTCGGGCCAGTAGTCCTTATTGGCAACGATCAGGTCATCCAGAATCTCCTTGGCTACCTTGGCGCTGGGCACGGTCTTGCTCAGGGTCAATGCCTGCCACATCTTCTGGTAGCTGTGCTCGCAGTAGGCCTCGACCACCAGCTTTTCCACGGCGACCTGCTGGTTCATCATGCCCAGCTGGAAGGTCGGGATCTCACCCTGACACAGGGGCTCCGGACCATCGTTGCCCACCAGACAGGGCACCTCCACCATGGCATGGGGATCAAAGTTGCTGATAGCACCCTTGTTCTCCACAATGCAGAGCATCCGCTCGTGGGTGTTGTAGGCAATGGCACGGGCCAGGTCTACGATAAAGCTGGCGTGGTTGTCGATGCTGAACTCGTCACCATGGAACTCCCCGGAGGCAGTAATGGCACGGGCAGCACCAAACACGGTCTTTTCACGGCCGTCGATGACCTCGTTGGCACGGGTGTAGTTGGGATCGCTGTGCTCCACCACATAGTCCGGGAACAGATAGTACTTCAGGTAGGTGTTGGGCAGGCAATCCGGGGTAACAGCCTGCAGGTCTGCCGCCTTGCGGTGGGTCTCCTGCCAGCTGGCATCCATGTGCTGGGTCTCAATGGCCTTCTGGGTCAGATAGCCGTTTTTGCTGACATAGTCAATGAGCTGGGGGGTGTAGTCGGTGCCGTCCTTGTCCTTCACGCTGGTCCACCAGCCAAAGTGATTCAGGCCGTAGTACTTCACGTCCAGGTCCTTGGGGGTCTTGCCCACGATGTAGCTCATGCGGCGCAGGGTGCCCACCGGCATATCGCAGATGTTGATGATCTTGGAGTTGGGCCGCAGCACACGGCAGGCCTCTGCCACGATGGAGGCAGGGTTGGAGTAGTTGAGCATCCAGCAGTTGGGGCTGTACTTTTCCATGTAGTCGATCAGCTGCATGATGTCCGGGATGCTGCGCATGCCATAGGCCATGCCGCCGGGGCCGCAGGTCTCCTGACCCACTACGCCGTGGCGCAGGGGGATCTTTTCGTCCTGCTCACGCATGGGATAGCCGCCGCTGCGGATGTGTGCCATGCAGAAATCCACATCGGTAAAGGCCTCTTCGGGATCGGTGGTATAGCTGAAGGCCACATCCGGAGCAACTTTCTTCATGGCCAGCGCCACAGCATCGGCAATGACCTTCTGACGCTCGGGGTTATTGTCGTACAGCTTCAAGCTGCGGATCGGGAACCGATCCAGACTGTGCATCAGCATCATAACGATACCCGGCGTATAGGTACTGCCGCCGCCGGCGATCACAATAGAAAACTTTTTCATGGAATATTACCCTCCCTCTTACTGGATGTTTTCTATAAATCGATTCAGGGAATACAATTGGTTAATCTTCGCCGCTCAGACCCAGCTCTGCATCCACGGCCTTGCGCACGGCGTTGACCTTCAGGCCATACACCACCTGCACATTTTTGCCCTTGTGGATAACGGCGGAAGCACCGGTCTGGTTCTTCAGCACATCGTCCTGCACCTTGTCGGGGTCTGCCAGCTCGGTGCGCAGACGGGTGTAGCAGTTGGTGACCTTCAGGATGTTGTCCTTGCCGCCCAGAGCCTCCACGATGACAGCAGCGTCCACGGTGTTGTCAGCAGCAGGGGCAGCAGCGGTGCCGTTCTCAGCAGCCACCTTGGCCTTGTACTCGGACTTGGAGTGGAGCTTCATCTCCATGCCCTCTGCCTCACGGCCCAGGGTGTGGAGGTTCATCTTGACGATCAGCACGCGGAAGATCACATAGTACAGGAAGAAGTACAGCACGCCCACAGCGATGTAGACAGGCCAACGGGTCTTGCCAATGCCCAGGGGCAGGTTGTACAGCAGGAAGTCGATGAAGCCGTTGGGGCCGATGGCACGGCAGCCCAGCAGGTTCAGGACCACAAAGCTGGAACCGGCCAGAACGGCATGGACCACAAACAGGATGGGAGCCACGAACAGGAAGCTGAACTCGATGGGCTCGGTAACGCCGGCAATAAAGGAAGTGACGGCGGCGGTGATCAGAACGGGCTTGATCTTCTCACGGTTCTCGGGGCGAGCGGTCTGGTACATGGCCAGGCAGGCACCGATCAGACCAAACATCTTGGAGATGCCGCGGGCGTCCCAGATGACGGACTGGCTCAGCACGGCAACGGAAGGATCAGCGATCTCAGCGTAGTAGATGTTCCGGGCACCCTCCAGCACCTGGCCGCCCACGGTGGCAGTGCCGCCCAGAGAGGTGTACAGGAACGGGGTGTAGACCAGGTGATGCAGGCCGGTGGGGATCAGCAGACGCTCCAGCGTGCCGTAGATGAACAGGCCAAAGTTGCCTGCGCTGCGGATAAAGCCGCCCAGCGCATTGATGCCAGCCTGTGCATACGGCCACACAAAGGTGAACAGCACAGCCATGACCACCATGACCGGAATCAGCACGATGAATACGAAACGGGTGCCGCCGTAGATCTGGAAGGCGTTGTTGAACTCAGTCTCGCAGAAGCGGTTGTGGATGTAAGCCACCACGATGCCCAGCAGCAGGCCGATGAACACGCCCATATCCAGCACCTGGACACCCAGGACCATGGCCTGGCCGGTGCCGGAAAGGCTGCCCTCCACCAGCATACCACGCATATTCATAAACTTGTTCATGGCGTTGAGGAACACCAGGAAAGCCAGCAGAGAGATAAAGCCTGCCTCAGACTTTTTCTTGTTGGCCAGGCCCACGCTGAGGCCCACGCAGAAGATAACGCCCAGATTGCCCAGGATGGCGTTGAGCGAACCGGACAGCAGCGTGCCGAAGCCGATGGTGACCGGGTTGTTCAGGAACGGCAGCACTGCCTGCAGCCGGACGTTGGTGAACAGGTTGCCCACAGCGATGAGAATACCGGCAATGGGCAGGATCAGAACGGGGATGAACATTGCTTTGGAGAACCGCTGCAATGCATCCATTACCTTATCCTTCATGGGTTGACTCCTTTTCATTTACAATTCCAAAAACCATTCTCCTGGGATGCGTCCATCCCCTGGGACCCGGCCGGGTCTGTGATGTTACTATCTCACAAACCAACGCAAGTGTAAACATTTTTTGAACAAATGAAAACGCGTTACCCAAAACAGTAACGCGTTTCTATTACTTTTGTTTAAGAACCCATGATTTTTTTGTGCGAAGTGCACAGACATTCTTACTTGATGCCGTTTTCCATGCACAGGCGGCGGTATTCGTAGGCGATCAGCTCGATGAGCATCATCACCTGCGGAAAAAAGGTGTTGGGCATGGTGTTCTGGTCGTCCAGCTTCCACTGGTTCTCCACCCGGAACCATAGGTCGGCGTACCGGCCCACGCTGTTCTCCTGCTCGCCGGTAATTGCCACAGTGCACACGCCGTTTTCCTGCGCGGTCTTGATCTTGTCGCGCACCATCGAGGTCTCGCCGGATTTGGAGATGCAGAAAAACATCCCCATCCGCTCCAGCGTATTCTCAAAAATGCCCACGGAATCGCCGCCGGTGGCACTGAAGCACAGGATGCCCATGTTCACCAGCTTCTGGGTCAGGTAGGTGGCCACCGTGCCGGAAAACCCGGTACCATAGACAAAAATCATCTTGTCCCGCTGCTCCAGCAGCTTTTTCGCACAGACCTTCAGCTGGGTGTAGGTGTTGTAGTTCAGCAAGGACTGGGTGCTGAAGCCGTTGAGGAAGTCTTCCTCCTCCTGCATGGTCTGATGCGGTGTCTCGGTAAAGGAGCGCAGCTTGTAGCACATATCCACAAAGCCACTGTAATTCATCTTGCGCGCCAGCCGCATAATGGTGGAGGTGGAGGTATAGTTCGCCCGCGCCACCCCGCGCACACCCTCGGTCTGCACCGTATCCAGGTGGTCCAGGATATATTCCAGCACGGTGCGCTCCGTGTCGGTCAGATTTTTTCCCTGCGTGATTTTTTCGATGTTCAAAAAAGCACCCCCTGTGCCGGTTTATCCTGCATCGTTCGCCAGCTCTTTTTCTGCGGTCTTAATGGTATCGTACCGCTTATTCATGTAAACGTCAAGAACAGATTTCCGGACGATCGGATCGTTGCCAACAAGGCTTACTGGCCGGAGTTGCACTGATATAGAACGAATGGGTGGCGTTTGCAAGGAGCAGTCATGCACAAAACGCCCCCGGCTTCCTGTCATGGAAACCGGGGGCGCTGCGGTTTTATGGGAAACGCCTCAGGCGCTGCAAAGCCTCAGTGCAGCAGAGAGCTGACCCATGCCCGGGCGGCCGTCTTGGCCTGGAG
>ENA-UERX01001712-UERX01001712.1-human-gut-metagenome-genome-assembly--contig:-NODE-1712-length-12652-cov-4.086918_pt1 | contig 12652 bp, 7 predicted proteins | sample MGYA00242992_ERZ507993 | MGnify/ENA primary metagenome ERZ507993 (study PRJEB26167, sample SAMN06115487) | human gut metagenome | host: Homo sapiens | place: China:Chongqing | collected 2015-04-10... | reverse complement strand
GCCTACCGGAGAGGGCTTTGTGCCCGGCAACGGTGCTCCCGGTGTCAAGGGTGCCCCCAAGGGCCAGCCTGTCCGGGTCATCAAGATCGGCCGCAACGACCCCTGCCCCTGCGGCAGCGGCCTCAAATGGAAAAAGTGCACCTGTGCACAGTACCATCCGGACGGAGCTGGTAACACGCAGGAGTAACATAAGATCATCCGCCCTCTCAGCTGCCTGAGAGGGCGTTTTGCAAAGGAGCGATGTTTGGATGATGAAGCCGAATGAATTGCTGGATGAAGCGAAGACCCTGCAGCCTCAGCTGCAGAAATGGCGGCGGACGATTCACCGCAACCCGGAGGTGGGCTTTGACCTGCCCAAGACCAAGGCGCTGGTCAAGCAGGCCCTGACCGAGATGGGCTATGCGCCGCAGGACTGCGGCAGGGCGGGTGTCCTCGCGCTGGCCGGGGGAAAGCGCCCGGGCAAGACCATCCTGCTCCGGGGCGATATGGACGCCCTGCCCATCTTTGAGGAGTCCGGAGAGGTGTTTGCCTCCGAGGTGCCGGGCAAGATGCACGGCTGCGGCCACGATATGCACACGGCCATGATGCTGGGTGCGGCAAAGCTGCTGAAAGAGCACGAGGAGGAGATCGAAGGCACCGTCAAGCTGGAATTCCAGCCGGCCGAAGAGATTTTCCAGGGCTCCCCGGATATGATCTCCAACGGCCTGCTGGAAAACCCGAAAGTGGACGCGGCGGTCATGTTCCATGTGCTGGCCGGGATGCCTCTGCCTCTGGGCGAGGTGCTGGTGCCGGGCGGCGGCATCACCATGGCAAGCTGTGAGCAATACCACATTGTGGTGCACGGCAAAGGCGGCCATGGTTCCATGCCGGAAAACTGCATCGACCCCATTACGGCCGCGGCCCATATCCACATTGCATTGCAGGAGATCAATGCCCGGGAACTCTCCCAGAATGATTTTGGCGTGCTGACCACCGGGCGGTTTGCGGCGGGAGCTGCTTCCAATGTCATCCCGGACACCGCCGAGATGTGGGGCACCATCCGCACCACCGACCCCGACAACAAGACCGGGGCCCTCATCAAACAGCGGATGACGGAGATTTCCGAGGGCGTGGCAAAGGCGTTCCGCTGCACAGCGGAGGTGGAGTTCTCGGACTACTGCCCCTGCATGATGGTGGACAAGGCCCTGGCACAGGATGCCATGACCTATATGACCGACCTGCTGGGGAAGGGTGCCATGGATATGGCCCCGCTCACGGGTGGAAAACCTGGCGGCGGCAGTGAGGACTTTGCATTCGTGAGCCATGAGGTGCCCACGGTGAGCATGTTTTTGGCCTGCGGCAGCCCGGAGCGGGGCTACCGCTACGGCCAGCACCACCCCAAAGTCCGGTTTGATGACAGCGTCCTCTGGGAGGGCAGCGCGGCGTACAGCTACTTTGCGCTGCGCTGGCTGGAGGGACACCGGTAAGCCGAAAAACAGGAAGTGTGAAAAGGAGGAGCAGCCGTGCTGAAGATCGCGGTGGTGGAAGACCAGACCGAGGTGCGGGAGAGCCTGTGCCAGTTCATCCGGCAGTACGCCGGGGAGCAGGGCCTGCAGGCGGAAGTGGAACCCTTTGCGGACGGGGCCGTCATTGCTGAGGGGTACCAGCCCGGGTATGACATCATTTTTCTGGATGTGGAAATGCCCCGGCTGGGCGGCTTCGGGGCGGCGGAGCGCATCCGCGCGGTGGACCCGGATGTGGTGCTGGTGTTCGTGACCAACATGGCCCAGTACGCCATCAAGGGGTACGAGGTGGACGCGCTGGATTATGTGCTCAAGCCGGTCAGCTATGGGGCGTTCTGCACCAAGCTCTCCCGGGCCATCCAGCGGGTGCAGCGCCGCAAGGGTGGGCAGGTGGCCCTGCAGCTTTCGGGCGGCGGGATGCAGTTGTTGGACACCGGCGATATCCTGTATCTGGAGACCCGCAACCGGATGCTCTACTACCACACCGCCACCCAGGAGTACGCGGTGCGGGGGAGCCTGGCCGGGGCTGAAAAGCAGTTGGCTGCCTACCACTTTGCCCGGTGCAACCAGTGCTATCTGGTCAACTTGCAGTACGTCTGGGGCGTGGAAAATGATTTTGTGCAGGTGGGGGACGCCCGCCTGGAGATCAGCCGTCGCCAGAAAGCCGCCTTTATGACGGCGGTGGCCTCCTATCTGGGAGGTGTGCTGTGATCGTTGTCGGCAGGCATGTGTTTTTTCGGGCGGTGCTGCGGTGGGGCGCCGCGCTGGCGTTCTGCTACCCGCTCAAGCACCGGGAACGGTTCTGGCTCCGGGCCGTGGAGCTGCTGCTGCCCCTGATGGCCCTGACCTGGCTGCTGGACCCCATGGCCCAGAGCAACTCGCTGGTGCAGCTGCAGATCTCCCTGCTGGGAATGTACGTCGGCTTTTTTATCCTGCTGGGTGCCATGATCTATGCCTGTGTGGAAATCGACAAAAAGAGTGCCCTCTACTGCGCGGTGTGGAGCCTGCTGACGGCCCAGACGGCTTACGAGGGCTGGAACCTCTTTGAGCTGCTCTGCGCGGTGAAAAGCCATCCGCTGAATATGAACAGTGTCCCGGTCAAGCTGCTGCAGGTGCTGACGGGTGTGGTGTTCTATGGAGTCATCTGCGGGACACTGGCCCGGAAGATCCCGGACAAAGGCGTGTACCACATCGGGCCCCGGCAGCTGGCCAGCGCGTTTTTTATGGGGATTATGTTCATGCTGCAGGCGGCGCTTTTAAGCAGTGCCCAGGCGCTGGACTGGCCCATGAGTGTTGTGGGCACCACCCTCATCGGGCAGCTTTACTTTTTGACGCTGCTCTATCTGCAGACGGAACTGTTCAAAAAATCCGACCTCCAAAAGGAGATGGAAACACTGAATCTGCTCTACGAGCGGCAGCGCCAGCAGTATCAGGTGGCGCGGCAGAACGTGAACATCATCAACAAGCGCTGCCACGAGCTGCGGGTGCAGATCGCGGCTCTGCGCAAGCTGGACCCGGACGCGGTGCCGCGGGAGACGCTGGAGGAGGCGGAGAACGCCGCCCGCCTCTACGACGCCGGGGCGAACTCCGGCAACGAGGTGCTGGACGTGGTGCTCACCGAGAAGACCCTGCTCTGCCAGTCCCGGCGGGTGCAGCTCAATGCAGTGGCCAACGGCAGCTGCCTGCAGGGCTTTGAGCCCGGCGACCTGTACGCCCTGTTTGCCAACGCGCTGGACTACGCCATAGAGGGAGCCGTGCGGACGCCCGACCCGGCCCGGCGGAACATCGACCTGCTGGTCTGCGTGCGGCAGAGCTTTATCGTCATCAACGTCATCAGCCCGGCTCGGGAGCCGGAGGCTGCCGCGACCCGTACCGAGGCCTACGAGCTGAAAGTGCTCCGCCGCATCGTGCAGAAATACAGCGGCACCCTGACCACGGAAACGCAGAACGGCTTTTTTGCCATCAAGATCATTTTCCCGCTGAAGCAGGGGTAAACAAACGGAGTACGGAACAAAACAGGCCGACAGGTGTTGGAATGCACCTGCCGGTCTTTTTATTTTCACAACATTTGTTGGATACAACTGATTGTGAAAGTTGCACAATGATTTTGCTTTGGATTTGGAAGCAAAAAACCGAATATCCTCTCAAAACGACCACTTTTCGCAACCATCTTGCAAAAAATATTTGCTTTGATAAAATACTGACGAACGAAAACGAACGGAATGAATCCCGTGAAAATACGACCAAGTTTAAGGAGACGGCTTATGCGCAAAATTGTCCGACTGATGAAAAACTGGCAGTTCATCGGCCCGGAGGGGAACACCACTACCGTGGACCTGCCCCACACCTGGAACGCCATCGACGGCCAGGACGGCGGCAACGATTACTGGCGGGGCACCTGCACTTACCGCACCAGCTTTGCGGCCCCGGCCTTTGAGGAGGCCAGCCAGCAGGTCTGGCTCCAGTTCGAGGGCGTCAACGCGAGCGCAAAGGTCGTCTTGAACGACACCGAGGTCTGCGTGCACGACGGCGGCTATTCCACGTTCCGCGCCAACATCACCACCCTGCTGCGGGAGGAGAACACCCTCACCGTGGAGGTGGACAACAGCGTGAACGACCATGTTTACCCCCAGAAAGCCGATTTCACGTTCTACGGCGGCATTTACCGGGATGTGAGCCTGCTGGTGGTCTCCAAGGACTACATCGCTCTGGGCCATTACGGCGACACCGGCGTGAAAGTGACGCCCACCCTGTGCAAGGATCACACCGCCGACATCCGGGTGGAGACCCGCCTCGAGGGCGAGGGCACCGTCCGCGTCACCCTGAATGACGCCGAGGGCAACACCGTGGCCGCCGCCGAGGGCAAAGACGTCACCATGACGCTGGCACACCCCCACCTGTGGGACGGCGTGAAAGACCCCTACCTCTACACCTGCGTGGTGGAGCTCGAGCAGGGCGGGGAAGTGGTGGACACCGTTTCCACCCGCGTGGGCGTCCGGAGCTTCCGGGTAGACCCCAAGAAAGGCTTCTTCCTCAATGGCCGCTCTTACCCGCTCCACGGCGTCTCCCGCCATCAGGACCGCAAGGGCCTGGGCAATGCCATCACCCGGGAGATGCACGAGGAGGACATGGCCCTCATCCGGGAGATGGGCGCCAACACCATCCGGCTGGCCCACTACCAGCACGACCAGTACTTCTACGACCTGTGCGATGAGTACGGCATGGTGGTCTGGGCTGAGATCCCCTATATCTCCGAGCACCTGCCCAATGGCCGCCAGAACACCATCGACCAGATGGAAGAGCTGATCTACCAGAACTACAACCACCCCTGCATCGTCTGCTGGGGCGTCTCCAATGAGATCACCATCTCCACCAAGGACAAGGCCGACATGCTGGACAATCACCGCCAGCTCAACGACCTGTGCCACCGGATGGACCCCAACCGCCTGACCACGCTGGCCTGCTACGCCATGTGCGGCCCCTTCAACCCGGTGGCCCACATCACCGACCTGGTGAGCTGGAACCTCTACCTGGGCTGGTATGTGCCGGGGCTGTTCCTCAACGACCTGTGGCTCAACTTCTTCCATTTGGTGTATCCCAACCGGGCGCTGGGCTTCTCGGAGTACGGCGCGGAGGGAATGCCCAACCTCCACAGTGAGCACCCCCGCCGGGGCGACCACACCGAGGAGTATCAGGCAAAATACCACGAGTACATGCTCCGCTGCTTCGACCGTCACCCCTGGATGTGGTCCACCCACGTCTGGAACATGTTCGATTTTGCAGCCGACGCCCGTGACCAGGGCGGCGAGCCGGGCATGAACCATAAAGGTCTGGTCACGTTTGACCGGAAGACCAAGAAAGACAGCTTCTACCTCTACAAGGCATGGTGGAGCGATGAGGCGTTCGTCCACATCTGCTCCAAGCGGTTTGCGGACCGCACGGCCAGCGAGATCGAAGTCAAGGTCTACTCCAACCAGAAGACCGTTGCCCTGTTTGCTGACGGCCAGAAGATTGCGGAGCAGACCGGCGAGCATGTCTTTACGTTCAAAGTGCCGCTGAACGGCGAGGTCAAGCTTCAGGCTGTGGCAGGGGAGTGCATCGACACGGCAACATTCCGTAAGGTGGACACCCCCAACCCGGCGTATAAGCTGGTCAAGACCAAGTCCAAGAGCGCCAACTGGGTGTAAGCCCGGGCGGATTCCCCAAGGCAAGCGCCGCCTTTCCCACAAAGCCGGCTATTGTATAAATAAAAAGGAGGAGAACCCATGAAGAACAAGAAATCCAAGGTGGGTTTATGGTCTGCTCTGACTGCCATCACCGCGATCCTGACGATCGCGGCCATCGTTGGCAATATCATTGCAAACCAGTACGCCACCACCATCAACGTTGCTCTGAATGCATCGACCTATAAGATCATTCACGACAGCAGCAACACCGAAGACACGGAGTACTTCAAATCTGATTTTGCTTCCGACGCGGAGCGCGAAGCATACGAAGCAGAGCTCTGTGCTCAGGTCGAGGCCGAGGGCGCAACCCTGCTGAAGAACCAGAACGCTGCCCTGCCCCTGGCACAGGGCGCCAAGGTCAGCCTGTTCGGCCACGGCTCTGTGGACCTGATGTACGGCGGTACCGGTTCCGGCTCTGTCGATACCAGCAAGGCTCCCAACTTCAAGCAGGCTCTGGAGTCCCAGGGCGTCTCCGTCAACGAGACCCTGTGGAACCTGTACAGCTCTGACTCCATGATGAGCAAGTACAGCCGCATGACCCCTGCTTCCATCTCCGATACCCTGGAGGCGAACACCCAGTATGCGGTCAACGAGGCTCCCTGGAGCGCTCTGTCCAGCGCTGAGAGCAGCTTTGCCGAGTACGGCGATGCCGCCATCGTGGTCCTCTCCCGTTCCGGCGGCGAGGGTGCTGACCTGCCCAGCGGTGAGAATGGCACCAACGACAGCTGGATCTCCGGCCAGGAGGGCGACGGCAACTATCTGACTCTCTCCGCGGAGGAGCTGGAGCTGCTGCAGAACCTCAAGGCTCTGAAAGACAACGGCACCTTTAAGTCCATCATCGTCCTGCTCAACAGTTCCAACGCCATCGAGCTGGACTTCCTCAACCCCGAGATCTGCGGTGAGGATTACGGCATCGACGCTGCCATGTGGATCGGCGACGTGGGCCAGACCGGTATCAACGGTGTGGGCCAGCTGCTCTCCGGCGCAGTGACCCCCTCCGGCTCTCTGGTGGACACCTACCTGTACGACAACCTGGCAAACCCCGCCATGTACAACTTCTACACCCAGGCTTACCCCAACGCGGCAGAGTACAACCTGCTGACCGAAGGTGCCGACGTGCAGGGCATGTACAGCGTCTACCAGGAGGGCATCTACCTGGGCTACCGTTACTTTGAGACCCGTTACGAGGACGTGGTCATGGGCACTGCGAACGCGGGCGACTATGACTGGGCCAAGACGGTTGCTTATCCGTTCGGCTACGGCGACAGCTACACCGATTTCACCTACAGCAACTTCAATGTCACCGAGTCTGACGATGCCTTTGACATCAGCCTGACCGTGACCAACTCCGGCAAGACCTATTCCGGCAAGGAGACCGTGCAGGTCTACTTCCAGTCTCCCTACACCGATTACGACAAGGCCAACGGCATTGAAAAGGCTGCAGTCGAGCTGGCTGGCTTCGCAAAGACCGATGTCCTGGCTCCCGGCGCTTCTGAGACCGTGAACATCACCGTCAACAAGAGCGAGCTGCGCACCTACGATGCCAACAAGGCCAAGACCTACATCCTGGACGCTGGCGACTACTACTTCGCCGTGGGCACCGACTCCCACAACGCCCTGAACAACATCCTGGCTGCCAAGGGCTACACCGTGGAGAACACCAACGGCCGCATGACCGCCGATGGCGATGCTTCTCTGGTTTACACCTGGAACAACCCCGCTCTGGATACCACTACGTTCTCCACCAGCGCCAACGGCACCGCCATCACCAACCTGTTTGATGAGTCCGACCCCAACAAGAGCAGCAATGCTCCCGGCGCTGTCACCTGGATGAGCCGCTCCAACTGGACCGGCACCATCCCCACCGCTCCCGCACAGCTCACCGCCAACGAGACTCTGGCTGCTGACCTGGCATTCACCCAGTACGACGGCAGCCTGGCCGACAGCGTCGAGATGCCCACTCTGGGTGCCAAGAACGGTCTGGCCCTGGCTTCCATGATCGGCAAGGACTTTGATGATCCCGAGTGGAATACCCTGCTGGATCAGCTGACCTACGACGAGATGGTCCAGACCATCACCCTGGGCTTCCACAACACGGCCGCTGCCGCCTCCATCGGCAAGACGGCTACCAAGGACGAGAACGGTCCCCAGGGCCTGACTGCTGCCCTGACCGGCGGCGCGTCCGCCATGTGCTACACCTCCGAGGATGTCATGGCTGCTACCTTTAACGTGGACCTCATCAACGATGTGGGCCGCTGCATTGGCGAGGACTGCCTGGCCATGGGTTACTCCGGCCTGTATGGACCCGGCATCAACATGCACCGCACCGCTTACTCCGGCCGTAACTTCGAGTATTACGCTGAGGATCCGTTCATTGCTGGCACCATCTGCGCTGCCGAGGTGCAGGGCATCCAGTCCAAGGGCGTGTACGTCTACCTGAAGCACGTTGCCCTGAACGACTCCGAGACCAGCCGCCGCGGCGTTACCTGGTGCGGCGCAAACCAGAACCTGCTGACCGGCTTCCTGCGCGAGGAGCTGGGCATGCGCGGCATGTGCATCACCGACTTCTCCGGCTCCAGCCAGTACATGGATCTGGTGGACGGCCTGATCGCCGGTTCCGATATCTGGGACAGCCCCATGCCCAAGATCCACACCACCAAGGCTGCTAACTATGAGAACGACGCTTACATTGTGACCCAGATGCGCAACGCAATGCATCACATCCTGTACACCGTCGTTAACTCCAACGCCATGAACGGCTGGGCTTCCACCGATACCCTGAAGACCGTTACCCCCTGGTGGCAGACCGCGATCTATGCACTGATCGCTGTGCTGGCTGTGCTGACCGTGCTCTGCGCATGGCAGCTCAGCAAGGCCCTCAAAGCCAAGAAGAGCGCTGTGAACACCGCTCCCGCGGCGGACCAGCAGTAATCTCCAAGCAGATTCCTTCCTCTTCTTCTCATTTCCCCAAGGATCCCCCGCAAGAAACCCAAGGCAGCCTGTCCCCCCAACAAAAGGCGGGCAGGCTGCCGCTTTTTTAGAAAAAAGGAGACACCGCAAATGGGTGAACAAACCGCAAAGGCGCCGGGCCTGAACCGCGCCAAAACCTACCAGCTGGTGCTGTTCCCGCTGAACAACGGCGCTACGAACGTGTACTATGTGCTGGTGCTTTCCTACATCGCTACTTTCGGCAGCAAGGTGCTGGCCCTCTCCATGCTCTTTGCCTCGGTCATGGTCACGGGGATGCGCCTGTTCGACGCCATCACCGACCCCATCATCGGCGCGCTGATGGACCGCACCAACGGCAAATTCGGCAAGTTCCGGCCGTTCATGGTCATTGGCAACCTCATCATGGCGGCCAGCATCCTGGCGCTGTACTGCCTGACCCCCCTCATCCCGGCCAGCGCCATGGCTCTGCGCTACGTGGCGTTTGTGGCTCTGTACGCCGTCTGGGTCATCGGCTATACGTTCCAGACCAGCTGCACCCGCTCTGGCCAGACCGTGTTGACCAACGACCCCAAGCAGCGCCCCCTGTTTACCATCTTCAACACGGTGGGCAGCCTGCTGGGCATGGGTGCCATGCAGTTCTTTGCCCCCATCCTTGCCAAGAACTATGAGGGCGGCTACGCTTCCGCCGGGTTCTTCCGCACGCTGGCTCCGGTGGGCATCGTCATCTCCATCCTGCTCACCCTGCTGGCCGTCATCGGCATCTGGGAGAAGGACCAGCCCAAGTACTTTGGCATCGGCGGCGAAAAGACCGAGAAGATCAAAGTGAGCGAGTACATCCAGATCATCAAGAACAACGATCCCATGCAGCGGCTGATGGTGGCCGGTGCGGGCTGCAAGCTGGCACTTTCCATCGCCACCAACACCACCGTGCTGTGCATGCTGTACGGCTGCATGATGGGCAACTACGACGGCCTGTACCTGCCCATGATGGTGCTGGGCTATGTGTTCAGCGTGCCCTTCTTCCTGCTCACCGTCCGCACCAGCCAGAAGGAGGGCCAGAAGGCCAGCCTGATGAAGTATGTCTCCGTGGCATTCCTCTGCTACATCGGCGTGCTGGTCCTGCTGCTGCTCTGGGGCAAGAGCGATGCGTTCACCCTGTCCATCATGGGCGAGGGCGGCCTGTCCATCAATCTGTACACCATCCTGTTCATCGCGTTCTTCGGCATCGGCTATGGCGCTTACTACGCAACGGCTGATATGCCCATCCCCATGGTGGCCGACTGCTCCGACTACGAGACCTACCGCTCCGGCAACTACATCCCGGGCATCATGGGCACCCTGTTCAGCCTGGTGGACAAGCTGGTCTCCAGCCTGTCCGCCACGGTCGTCGGCATTGCAGTCAGCTTTGTCGGCCTGGAGAGCCTGCCCACCCAGTACGACCCCTACACCCCCGGCATGAATCGGGTGGTCATCGTGCTGTTCTGCATCATTCCCATGGTGGCATGGGCTGCCACCCTCATCGCCATGAAAGGCTACAGCCTGACCGGCGAGAAGATGAAAGAGATCCAGGCTGTCAACGCCTGCCGCCGCGACGCCGTGGCCAAGGGTATGAAGCTGGAGGACGCCATGACCAAGTGGCAGACCCTCGACCAGCTGCCAGCCGAGTACCGCGGCTGAGGGCTGACCCCTTGATCCCATAAAACCAGAAAGGCACCGCGCTCTGCTTCCCGGAAACGGGGAGGGGCGCGGTGCTTTTTGGTTCAGCTTGCACTTTGCCCGCAAAAACACTATACTAAAGAAAATGCGAAACGAACAAAGCAGCGGGGAGGGGAGAAGATGGCAGAGCAACGGGGGCGGGGACTTTCGCTGCGGCGGAAAGTGACCGGCTGGCTGGGGGCGATTCTGGCCGTGACGCTGGTGTCCATCGGGATGGCTACCGCTGTGGGGCGGTGGACCAGCACCGCCTTTGACGCGATGCTGGCCGATAACAGCGCCTGTTACACCGTGCAGGATGCGCTGGCGGCGGAGACCAAGGCGTTCTCCCGGATGGTGCGGGAGCCCTCGCGGGAGAACACGGAGGAGTATCAGACGGCCTGCGAGATCACCGAAGCCAGCCTGGCGGAGCTGCCCTTTGATTATGAAAAGATCGGCGAGGACCGCTACGCCCGCACCTGGAACCTGCTGCAGGGCTATGCGGGCTACCAGAAGTACCGGGACGCCTTTTTGCAGATGACCCCGGCGGCGGATACCTATGTGGACCAGATGTACCGGGTGATGGAATTGCAGGATTACCTCTCCGAGTACGCCCTCCGGCTGACGCAGGCCACATTGGAGCAGGAGAACGCCGCTTACAGTGCGCAGGCCGACCAGCTGGAGCAGCTGCCCTGGGTGTATCTGGGGCTGTTCCTTATGGCGCTGGCATTGATGCTGGTGCTGCTGGATATGCTGTCCCGGGCCGTGGTGCGGCCCCTGCTGGCGCTGGCGCGGGCTTCCCGCAGCATCGCGGACAACGATTTTTCCGGGCAGGATCTGCCGGTCCACAGCCAGGATGAGGTGGGGCGGCTGACCGGGACGTTCAACCAGATGAAGCACGCCATGCAGGAGCATCTGGCTACCCTGAACGCCCTCCACCGGGAGGAAGTGCGGAATCTGGCCCTGGAAAAAGACCTGGATCACACCCGAATGGAGATGCTCAAGAGCCAGGTGAACCCGCATTTCCTCTTCAATACCCTGAACATGATCTCCTGCATGGCCCGGCTGGAAGAAGCCGAGACCACCGACAAGATGATCGTCAGCCTGGGCAACCTGTTCCGGCACAACCTGCGCACCAAGCAGCAGGAGGTGACGCTGGAAGAGGAGCTGGACGGGCTGGAAGATTACATCTACCTCCAGCAGATGCGGTTTGATGGACGCATTACCGTGGAAAAGCAGATCTTGGTAGACCCGGCGCGGGCGCGGCTGCCGTCGTTTACATTGCAGCCCGTCATTGAGAACGCGTTCTCCCACGGGCTGAAAGCCTGCGAGGAGGGCGGGCGCATCCTGCTGCGGGTCTGGCGGCAGGGGAGAATGCTGTACGTTACCGTGGCCGACAACGGCAAAGGAATGACGGAAGAGGAACTTGCCGCTCTGAGCGAAAAAATGCGGCAGAGCGAACAGACCGGAAAGAGCATCGGACTGGGAAATATCTTCCGACGGGTGTCCATGCTCTACCCGGATACAGGAAAAATGCAGGTGTTCAGCCGGGCGGGGCATGGCACCGTCATCCGGTTTGAGATCCCTCAGGGAGAAGAGGAGGAACAAGCATGAAGTGCAAGCTGCTGGTGGCGGAGGATGAGCTGATCGAGCGGAAAGTCCTCTGCAAGACGCTGCAAAAGTATCTGGGCGACCTGATTGTCCTGTACGAGGCCCGCAACGGGCGGGAGGCGCTGGAGCTGTTTGCCCGGGAGGCCCCGCAGGTGGTCATCCTGGACATTGAGATGCCCGGCTACACCGGGCTGGAAGTGGCCCGCAAGATCCGGGAGACGGACAAGAACTGCGGCATCCTCTTCCTGACCGGATATGATAAATTTGCTTACGCCAAGCAGGCCATTGCGGTGCGGGCGCTGGACTACCTGCTCAAGCCCTATAAGGAGCAGGAGCTGGTGTTTGCGGTAGAGGACGCCATCCGGCAGGTGTCGGCCCGGAGCACGCCGCTGCCGCCCCGGGTACAGCCTACGGCCCCGGCTGCCCCGCTCCACACCGAGGAAGAGGACGAGGATGTCCGCACCTCCATCATCCGGGCGGAGATGCTCTCGTTTATTGAAGCTCACTACCGGGAGGATATCTCGATGCAGGATGCGGCAACAGCCCTGCGCTACTCGGATGCCTATTTCTGCAAGAGGTTCAAGCAGTGCTTCAAGGTTAACTTTTCGGCCTACCTCAACGAGTACCGGGTGGGGAAAGCACGGCAGCTGGTGCTGGACCCCCGCCTCAGCC
>ENA-UERX01001694-UERX01001694.1-human-gut-metagenome-genome-assembly--contig:-NODE-1694-length-12735-cov-20.779349_pt1 | contig 12735 bp, 12 predicted proteins | sample MGYA00242992_ERZ507993 | MGnify/ENA primary metagenome ERZ507993 (study PRJEB26167, sample SAMN06115487) | human gut metagenome | host: Homo sapiens | place: China:Chongqing | collected 2015-04-10... | reverse complement strand
ACGGGACTCGAACCCGTGACCCCATGCGTGACAGGCATGTATTCTAACCAACTGAACTAACGCACCATTAAGTTTTTGTTTTGTTGCTTTCTCTCTCGATTGCGGTTGCAAAGGTACGACTTTTTTTGAAACCTCCAAATATTCTGCCCAACTTTTTCTCTTTTTTCTTCATTTTTCTACAAAAACTCCCTTAAAAAGCCTTTTATCCCCCTCTAAAATGTCCCTTTCTTTTCTTTTTCCGCCCTGATATCTCCATTAAAGCCTACTGACGTCTTAAATAAATTTTGTACAAAAACTTTTTGAATTTGTACAAATCTCAAAATAATTTGTACAAAAACACGAGAAAACAACTGCACCTTCTTTAAAAAGACGAAGGCTGCTGCCCGAAGACAACAGCCTCTCTGTTCAGAAATTCAAATACGACTAACTTTTATTTGTTGATACGCTTATATCCATATACAGCCAGATCACCCAACTCTTCCTCTATACGCAACAATTGGTTGTACTTAGCCATACGGTCCGAACGGCTCAAGGAACCGGTCTTGATCTGCCCACTATTTGTAGCAACGGCAATATCGGCAATGGTTGCATCCTCCGTTTCTCCCGAACGGTGAGAGGTCACCGTAGTATATCCGTGTCGGTGAGCCATTTCAATGGCATCGAGTGTTTCGCTCAATGAACCAATCTGATTTACCTTGATAAGGATAGAGTTGGCGCATCCCAGTTCGATTCCTTTCGAAAGGAAATCTACGTTTGTAACGAACAGGTCATCACCTACCAGTTGACAGCGTCCTCCGATACGTTCGGTCAGTTTTTTCCAGCCTTCCCAGTCGTTTTCGCTCATACCGTCTTCGATGGAGTCGATAGGGTACTTGCTGATAAGTTCTTCCAGATAAGCTACCTGTTCATCGGATGTACGCTTCTTTCCTTTTTCGCCCTCGAAGATTGTATAGTCGTATACACCATCCTTATAAAATTCGGACGAAGCACAGTCCATACCGATCATCACATCTTTGCCCGGTTCATAGCCAGCCAGCTTGATAGCTGCCAGAATAGCTTCCAGCGCATCCTCAGTTCCATTCAGCGCAGGGGCAAATCCTCCTTCATCCCCCACGGCAGTGCTCAGCCCTCTGTCGTGCAATACTTTCTTCAGGGCATGGAAAACTTCTGCTCCCATACGGAGTCCTTCACGGAAAGAAGGTGCTCCTACCGGACGAATCATAAACTCCTGAAAAGCAATAGGAGCATCGCTGTGCGAACCTCCATTGATGATATTCATCATCGGCACAGGCATTACAAATGTATTTACTCCTCCAATATAACGATACAAGGGCACATTCAGGTAATTGGCAGCAGCTTTTGCTACTGCAAGCGAAACGCCCAGTATGGCATTTGCTCCCAGATTCGATTTTGTTTTTGTTCCGTCCAGCTCAATCATTTTCTTGTCGATGGCACGCTGTTCCAGAACAGACCAGCCTTCCAGCGCCGGAGCAATAATCTTATTCACGTTTTCAACAGCTTTCAACACACCTTTTCCACCGTAACGATGGGGGTCTTTATCGCGAAGTTCCAACGCTTCATGCTCACCAGTAGAAGCTCCCGAAGGTACGGAAGCACGTCCTATTACACCTGATTCCAGCTTTACTTCAACCTCTACGGTAGGATTTCCACGTGAATCGAGTATTTCACGTCCTATGATTGCTTTAATTTTCATATTCTTTTTCCGTTTAAAGATTAATGATTTCTCTGATTACAAAAATCAGTATTTCTGAAGAGCAATACAATACCTTAAAATAGGTATTTCTATATAGATAAAAAAAGCGCAGAACTTACAACGAAGAAGTCCTGCGCCACATATAATATACCTAAATATTAATAATTGTTCTTCTTTACTTCAAAATAGGCTTGCGGATGCAAACATGCAGGACAAATTTCAGGAGCTTCAGTACCTACATATAAGTAGCCACAGTTACGGCACTGCCATACTACTTCTGTATCTTTCTTAAATACCTTACCTTCTTCTACATTCTTTGCAAGAGCAAGATATCTTTCTTCGTGTCCTTTTTCGGCAACAGCAATCTCACGATACATTTTGGCAATAGCAGGGAAACCTTCCTCGTCGGCGATGTCTGCAAACTTCGGATAATCCAGCGACCATTCTTCGTTTTCGCCTGCTGCCGCAGCTTTCAGATTTTCCAATGTTGTACCGATAACTCCAGAAGGATAGCTTGCTGTAATTTCTACCATGCCGCCTTCCAGCCACTTGAACATACGCTTAGCGTGCTCTTTTTCCTGATCGGCTGTTTCTGCAAAAATAGCAGCAATCTGTTCATAGCCCTCTTTCTTGGCTGTACTTGCAAAATATGTATAACGCATTCTTGCCTGTGATTCACCAGCAAATGAAATGCCTAAATTCTTCTCAGTTCTTGTTCCTTTGATACTTTTTCCCATAATCGTTAGTTATTTAATTGGTTAAACATGTATATTCCTGATTTGATATTGCAAAGATAACACTTTTATTCAAATTTGTAATCATTACAATTTTTAAATTAAGCATTATTAATAAAAATCATCTGCTAATATAAATAATAACCTTATTATCAGGGAAAATGTTCAAATAAATATATACTTTTGCACTTCTTTTTATAATTTATAACAAAACGAATATATGGTAAAATTAGATTTTCAACCAAAGTTGTTTTCTACGTTGAAAAACTATACGAAAACAGACTTTACTACCGACCTGATGGCAGGTATTATCGTAGGTATAGTAGCATTGCCTCTTGCCATTGCGTTCGGTATTGCTTCAGGAGTAAGTCCTGAGAAGGGTATCATTACAGCGATTGTAGCAGGATTCATTATTTCTCTTCTTGGGGGAAGCAAGGTACAGATAGGGGGACCGACCGGAGCTTTCATCGTAATCATTTACGGCATCATCCAGCAATACGGTATCGAAGGACTGATGGTTGCCACCATGATGGCTGGCGTACTCCTTATATTATTAGGTATATTCAAGTTAGGTACAATCATCAAGTTTATACCTTATCCTATCATTGTCGGATTCACCAGTGGTATCGCTGTTACCATCTTCACAACTCAGATAGCAGATATCTTCGGACTTCAGTTCGGAGGTGAAAAGGTTCCGGGTGATTTTATCGGAAAATGGATATTATATTTTCATCATTTCGATACCGTAAACTGGTGGAATGTGGTAGTAAGTGTGATAAGTATTTTCATTATTGCCATCACTCCCAAGTTTTCGAAAAAAATTCCCGGCTCACTCATTGCCATCATATTGGTCACTGTAGGAGTATATCTGCTGAAAATGTATGGAGGAATCACCTGTATCGATACAATCGGCGACCGCTTCAGTATCAAGGCACAACTTCCTGAAGCAGCTGTACCGGCATTGGACTGGGAAGCTATCAAGAACCTCTTCCCTGTAGCTATTACTATTGCCGTACTGGGAGCGATAGAATCTTTGCTTTCGGCTACGGTGGCCGATGGTGTAATAGGCGACCGTCATGACTCGAATACTGAACTTATCGCACAAGGTATAGCCAACTTTGTTTCTCCTATCTTTGGAGGTATTCCAGCTACAGGAGCTATTGCCCGAACCATGACCAACATCAACAACGGAGGTAAATCGCCGGTTGCAGGTATCGTTCATGCGGTGGTATTGTTACTGATTCTACTATTCCTGATGCCACTTGCCCAATATATTCCGATGGCCTGTCTGGCTGGTGTTCTCGTTATCGTATCGTATAATATGAGCGGCTGGCGTGTTTTCAAGGGATTGTTGAAAAACCCAAAATCGGATGTTACGGTCTTGTTGATAACCTTCTTCCTTACCGTTATCTTCGACCTGACGGTAGCTATCGAAGTCGGCTTGGTTATTGCCTGCGTACTGTTTATGAAACGTGTAATGGAAACCACACAGATTTCTGTTATCACCGATGAAATAGACCCGAACAAAGAATCAGATCTGGAAGTACACGAAGAACATCTTATCATCCCCAGCGGCGTAGAAGTATACGAAATAAACGGTCCGTATTTCTTTGGTATCGCTACCAAGTTTGAAGAAATCATGGCACGCCTGGGCGATCGTCCGAAAATCCGTATCATCCGTATGCGTAAAGTTCCGTTCATCGACTCTACAGGTATCCATAACCTGACAACACTGTGTGAAATGTCGCAAAAGGAAAATATACACATTATTCTTTCGGGAGTAAATGAACACGTACACGCCGTACTTGAAAAATCCGGATTCTATGAATTATTGGGTAAAGAAAATATCTGTAGCAACATTAACGAAGCACTGGAAGTCGCTACAAGAGAAATAACAGAACTCACTAAGGCTAAAAAGTAAAGCGTATAATGTTAAAACCTTTTAGCAGACAAGCGGAACTTATTAAAACATGTTATAAAGCATAGATTTTTATAAGTTTCGCTTGTTTGTTTGCAGGAAGTCCGTATCTTTGCACTGTGTTTTTCATAGTATTAGATTTAAGGTTAACAAAGGTTGGAGTACAGCGGTACTCCTTTTTTTATGTCCATACGTGAAGGAACCGTTCATTATACCCAAAAAGCTACCCCAAATATTTCTTGAGATAGCTTTCTTCGCATACAATCATATTTTCTTTTCAATAAGATGCCGTAGCATTCAATCCTGCTTTTTTCAGTAATGCTACAATACGGTCCAGCTCTTCGTGTGTAGCTTTTTGCAGGAAATGGTCGGGAGTTTCACGATCTATTGTATAAATCATGACTTGACGGGGAGCAATCTGCTTTACAGTTTCGAGCCATGGCAGTACAAAACGGTCGGAAGTATTGTCTATATCCAAGCCTTCGTCGGTCCTACCTTTCATAAACATGGTCTGAATAATCAAATTACCCTTAAAGGCTTTCATTCCTTCGATTATCTTGTTTACATCGTAAGTTCCCGTAGGACGATCTACCCGTTGAATATACTCCGCATCCACCGTATCGAGCTTTAATATGTTATTATCGATCTTATTCAATGCTTCGAAAACCTTTTCCTTGTGAATAAACGTAGAATTACTCAACACACTGACTTTTGCATTCGGGAAATACTTATCGCGCAATGCCAAAGTATCTTCTATAATTTCCGGGAAATGAGGGTGGGCAGTAGGTTCTCCATTACCTGCGAACGTCAGAACATCAGGAACAGGACCATTGGCCTGCATATCAATCAAACGCTTTTCCAAGGCTTCACGTACTTCTTCACGAGTCGGAAGTTTCTGTTTCGGCCGATGATCTTTATTATATCCGCATTCACAATAAATACAATCGAATGTGCAAAACTTACCATCGGCAGGAAGTAAGTTTATTCCCAGCGAAACGCCTAAACGCCGGCTATGCACGGGACCAAATATAGGAGAAGGATAAATAACTGTTGACATAAGTCGTATTAGTTTTAGTTTACGGACAAAAGTACACATTATATTCTTATTACCACTTTACTTTCAGTTGTAATTGTATATCCGACTTACGGTTTCCTTGTATTTCCTCTGTCCCCGAACTGATCCGGTCACGGTCTTTATAGTAAGTCAATCCCCATTTTCCCTGAATTATTAACCGGTTCTTATAATTATACTTTAAATTGATTGCCCAACGGCTGCCTCTTCCATAAAAAGAAAACATAGAAAAGGCATACAGCAAGCCCGGTTCATACATATAAATGCGTGAGTCATAATTCTGTGTATGAAACCAAGCTCCACTACATAAAATCTGTACCGGTACAAAAGATAAACTGGTACCCAGTGTTCCGTTAATAAAACCTCCGCTCGAAGATGATCCGGATTTATAAGCAGTATGCACATATTCGGTTACAGTTTTCAACCAGAATTTATCACAGGGTTTATACGATAGTTGATAATGCAGACGCTGACGGATATAAGGCAATATATATTTTTTCTCATCGGCTGAAGTGTAGTTTTTCGCTTTATTCTTATAGCTATACTTTATCAACATAGTCAGTGAATTAATAGGTGAATAACTCAACTGACACAAACCATCAAAACCGGATGTATGATCTTTATCAACCTGATATCTTCGATAAAAGAAATGGAAGAAGTCACCATAACATGCAATCTTCAATTTACTGAAAAAGCTGGATTCCAGTCCTATATAAATACCCGTTTCATTCTGTAATTTAGAATTTTCTCCAAAAGCATCTGCATAAATAGCCTGATAACGTTTATCATAGTATCGGTTAATAAGTAAGAAACTTGTATGAACAGCCGGTGAATAACTTAGCATATTCAGTGTAGCAACTCTACCAGATTTATCGAAGGCCGTTTCCCCTGATAAAATAAACTTATGGAAAAAGAACTTATAACTTCCTCCTACATTGAAAAAATATTTTCCACGAGGATAATACAAATTGTAGGGACGAAAATCAGGATTCAACACTTTGTTGAAAACAGTATAAACACCTGTTAAACCAAATTCAAATTGTTTTCCATTATATATTAAATTACTACCAACCAAATGATTATTTATAGTATTCTTCTTTTCAATATCTTTTTTCAACCGATGATATCCATCCGTTTTCAACGACTTTATAAACATATCTTCTATACGTGCATCCCGCTTACGAAATGAATAAAAAGCAGACAATGTCCAACGTTTCTTTAGATTATATGAAGCAGCTATCCCCCGTAAATAATTGCTTTCATCTGTCGAAGTATATTTGGTTATTCCTCTTCCCATACGGTTCATACTTCCTAATGAGCCCGACTTTCCCAAATTAAATCCTCCCGTATTGATAACCAGTCCATATCCGAAACTTACCCGATAATTACCTATTGCAAATGCCTTCAACTTCTTTATATTTTGTAGAAAGAAATAAGCAGAATAAAAATCGTACCCTTTTTTATTGTATCTGCAGAAAAAGGGCTCTCCGGCATCTTTCTCGGCTGTAAATCCCATATACAACTGATTTCGAAACTGAAACCGATAACGCAGATTATGGTAGAGCGGATCTCCATAATACTTGCGGTTGGGATATTTTTCCAAAAGCTTTTCATTATAATTTGCATACCCCGATTTCATATACAAAGGAATATCCACACGTGTTAACAACTCCTGTTTATTATATTTCAAGACATCTTTCCACCAGAACTTATCTTTCTCTTTTTCAGCCTCTCCAATATAAATAAAATCTTCCAGAAATTTCCTGGTCTGCCAGTCCATACCTTCTATTCCCAACAACTCCTTCTTACTCACCATCGGTCCATATTTATATATATAATACAAGATATTTTCTATCATCTGATCCGACAGAAAGGGCAACTGCTCCAGTTGTTCTTTGGTAACCGTATTGATATTAAAAGGATGCTCTGCCAGTTCACTGAGAAACTCATATTGCTCTTGCCAGTTGCTTATATCCTCAGTTTCAGAAATATCCTCCTTCCACTCAACCCAATTCGATTGAGCTTGTAAGTCAGTAACTATATAACTAACTAATACACAAACAATAAACGTTCTTATTAACATTCTATTCACAGCTTTTCAACGCCTTGTATAAGTTAAAAATTCGTATTATCAGACACAGCTTCATTATTATGCGTATTTTTGCGAGCATGAAAAATAGTGTATACATATTACTATTTCTGCTGATAGCTTTTGCACTGAAAGCCAACGCACAAAAACATTCTCCATCGGACACTAAGGGATATATGGTTCCTGTTTGTGTATATGAAGGAGATACTATACCTTGTATAACGCTAAAAAATATATATGTATACCCTCGATTGAGGTTTAAAAACAAAAAACAAGAAAGATATTACTATAAACTGGTAAGAGATGTAAAAAAGACACTTCCACTGGCGAAGGAAATAAACAGGGCAGTTATCGAAACATATGAATATCTACAGACTCTTCCTAATGAGAAAGCACGCACACGCCATATAAAGATGGTAGAAAAAGGTCTGAAGGAACAATATACGCCTCGAATGAAAAAACTTACTTTCTCACAAGGGAAATTACTGATTAAGCTAGTAAACAGGGAATGTAACCAGTCGTCTTACCAACTGGTAAAAGCATTCATGGGTCCGTTTAAGGCAGGATTTTATCAGACATTCGCAGCTCTGTTTGGAGCAAGCTTGAAAAAAGAATATCATCCTGATGATGAAGATAAGATGATAGAAAGAGTTGTTACCCTTGTAGAAAACGGACAGTTATAACAATAGTGATAATCAATAAATTAACAAGTTATCAATAAGGTTATCAACAAAGAATAATACCTTATTCCTTCAATGACAGGAACAAGGTATTACTTATACTTATTTCATCATTTTATTGGCAAATTCCCACAGAACAATACCTGCAGTTACCGAAACATTCAACGAATGTTTGGTACCATATTGAGGGATTTCAATGCAACCGTCACACATATTCACAACTTCCTGCTGTACTCCTTTTACTTCGTTTCCCATCACAATAGCATATTTTTTATCTGCTTCCAAAACTAATTTATCAAGCATTGTACTGCCTTCGCACTGTTCAATAGCCAGTACAATATATCCATTTGCATGAAGTTCATCTACAGCATCTTGTGTACGCTTGCAATATTTCCAGTCGACAGTATACTCAGCTCCCAGAGCAGTCTTATGCATTTCTGGATGAGGAGGTGTAGCTGTAATGCCACATAAATAAATACAATTAACCAGAAAAGCATCCGAAGTACGAAAAACCGCCCCTATATTATGCAGACTACGTACTTCATCCAACACTACAACCAGTGGAAGTTTTCTTGCTTCCTTAAATTCTTCCACCGACAGACGGTGCATTTCGGTTATTTTCAGTTTTCTTAATTCAGACATAATTCAATCTTTATTCCGTTCACAAAGATAGGAAACTATATTTATAACCTTGTTGAAAACGGTGGAAAAGGTGTAAAAAACCAAATCAAAGAAAATGAAAAATAAATCTTGCATTATCCGATAAAAACGTTATGGCTTCCAGAAAACCAACAATCCAAGAAACTTAACAGAAAGTTTCATCAGTAGTTTAAACATATTTTTTAGCTAAAAATCGGAAGTGAATAAAGGGAAAGTTTTTAACTTTGCGACATATCAACAATTAGTTAATAGAAGCAGTAAAACATATAATATCAATATATAAGCTTGTTAATGGCTAACTAATATCTCCACTTCGGATATTTATAACCTAAAAAACAAGAAATCCGGTATTCTTTTTACCAACACTATTAACGGCCTATTATAACTATCATATATTCTTTCAAAAAAGAAGAAAAAATATAATCTAATAATGAATAAAGAAGAATGGTTGAAAAGGGGTTATGTAACTGAACCCGTAGATAAGGCTCTCGATTTGAAAGCTGAAATAGACAAGTTGCGCAAGGAAAAAAACGCAGTTATCCTCGGGCATTACTACCAGGCTGACGAAATACAGGAAATTGCAGATTTTATCGGTGACAGTCTTGCACTGGCACAATGGGCAGCAAAGACCGATGCTGATATCATTGTAATGTGTGGAGTACACTTCATGGGAGAAACGGCAAAAATATTGTGTCCTGACAAAAAGGTACTGATTCCTGACTTGAATGCCGGGTGCTCACTTGCCGATAGTTGCCCTGCTGATGAATTTTCTCAGTTTGTCAAAGAGCATCCAGACCATACGGTCATTTCGTATGTCAACACCAGTGCGGCAGTAAAAGCGGTAACTGATGTCGTAGTGACTTCTACAAATGCCAAGCAGATAGTAGAAAGTTTCCCAAAGGAACAAAAAATTATTTTTGGTCCGGATAAAAATTTGGGTAATTATATTAACTCTATTACTAACCGGAGTATGTTACTTTGGGATGGAGCTTGTCATGTACACGAAAAATTTTCCGTCGAAAAGATTATAGAGTTAAAGAAACAATATCCGGATGCGGATGTATTGGTACATCCAGAATGTAAAGGTGCAGTTGCAAAGCTGGCTGATAAAGTAGGATCGACGGCTGGATTGTTAAAATATGCTATGGCAAGCGACAGGAAAAACTTTATAGTGGCTACAGAGAGTGGTATCCTTTATGAAATGAGAAAGAAATGTCCGGATAAGAATTTTATTCCGGCTCCTCCGGAAGATAGTACATGTGCTTGCAATGAATGTAACTTCATGCGCTTGAATACTCTCGAGAAATTGTATAATACCTTGAAGTACGAGTGGCCTGAAGTAAAAGTTGATAATGAAATCGCTGAAAAGGCAGTTCGACCTATCAAGAAAATGCTGGAAATTTCAGCAAAGCTCGGATTATAGGCTAAAGTGTTAAAAAAGGAGTGATATAAATATGCTTTTTCTTAAAACGTGTTATAAAGCATATTTTTATCACTCTTTTTTTTGCTTGTTTGCAGGAAGTCCGTATCTTTGCACTGTGTTTTTCATAGTATTAGATTTAAGGTTAACAAAGGTTGGAGTACAGCGGTACTCCTTTTTTTATGTCTGTACGTTTCTACTAAGTGTTTTATTCTTTATAGAAGTAATATTGTTGAGAGTTTGAGGACTACTTTTTATTCAAGAAAAAGTAGTTAAATAAAAAAATATAGTTTTCAGCCCTTCATAGTAACTTTTTGCTGTTGCATATTTATCTAGTTAATATGTAAACTTACTGAGCCAGCCAAAACTCTCAGAAATAAGCTTATTCCTTCAGAGAGCATTGTCAACTTTACAACATTTCCTGATAAGAGAAATTTTTTATAAAGTAAATGATTAGTCATGCAAAAGTATTATGAACTATAAAATGGCGATTATCTATGTACTAATGACGGATGTGAAGGGTAAAAAAGGTATTTTTTCTTTAAAATGTATCTGAAATGCTAAAACAGTTCTTCGCAATCTTGTGGAGGTTTCTGTTTTTATTCCTTTGCTCGAGTTTCCTGATTGTTTTCAACTGGGGAGTTCTTTTCTCTTTTTTATTAAGAAAGAAAGTCCGGGTTTCGTTAGGGTATCTGTTCTGTATATGGAGTATGTCCGGAGCTTGTGCCTGTTTTTCCGCTCTATCGTGTATCTATATTTTTCTTTCCTGTATAATTTTTCATTATATCTTTTATTTTCGTACCGTACTATTATGTATATTTTGAAAAATTTTCTTCCGGATGTTGTCCGGTTTCTGCTGTTTTTGTTTCATGCTTTTGTACAAAGTCCGTAAGACTTTTGGGTATGTTTTTCTTGGATATTGCTGCCGTTTTCCCCGAACATTGCTGTCGTTTTTCTCGGCTTCTGCCGTTTTTGTTTTATGCTTTTGTACAAAAACTTTTAGGAATTTGTACAAAACAGAATATTTTTTGTACAAAAAGCGGAGAGAATTTCAGCATGTTTTTTCAGTTTTTTCCGGATATATTTTATCCGGACCTCGAACTTTTTTGCTTTTTCCCTTGAGTATTGCCAATAGAAAGAGCTGTTTCTGGAGATCTGATTGTCCTCAAATGGCAGGATTTATCCTTGTGCGGCCGTATGTTCTTCATGCCTTTTGGGGATAGGCTTGATAGATTTTTTGGTTTCTTCCTGCTTCTTTTCCTGCATTTTTCTGTTGTCTGCCGGCAAAAAAAGCCTGTTGTTCTTTCATCCGGATCATCCGTTTCCGAGATTTTTTCGCTTCATCGGGATATTTTTTTGTCCAGTGCTGAGAAATTTTTTCATCTCATTCCCGTGTTTTCAGTGCTTTTCCTGAATTCTTTTCGAAGGAAAAGCCTGTTTTTTTCGGCTTCCGCTTCCCGTTTCCGGGCATTTTTCCCTCACCTTTCGAATCATTTTCGAGCTTTTTCCCGTGCAGTGTGGAAAATTTTTCTCTCCGTATCCATAATTTTTCCACTTTTCTCAGGACTTTCCGGAGGGAAAATTCACATTTCCCGGAATGGATTTTCCGTCCGGCTGCTTTCTTTGGAGGGGAATTCTTCAACAATTCCGGTATTTGGGGGCTTCCGGAGTGTCTTTTTTCTGCCGGTCTTGTGCAGGCTCCTGCCGTGTTTTTTCTCCGTCATCCCGATTTTTCATCCGGAATCTTTTGCATTTTGCGGATGCCGCTTGCCGTGTTTTTTCCAGCTATTTCGGCATTTTTCAGTTCTCGGAGCATTTTTTCTGCCTGTTTTGTGCAGGCGCCTGCTGTGTTTTTTCCCCGTAATCTTGATTTTTCATCTGGAATCTTTCGTGTTTTGTGGGTACTACCTGCCGTCTTTTTTCCCCGTCATCCCGATTTTCATCTGAAATCTTTCACATTTTGCGGATGCTGCCTGCCGTTTTTTTATTAGCCATTCCGGTATTTTTCGGTTTCTGAAGCATTTTTTTCTGTCAGTCTTGTGCAGGCTCTTGCCGTGTTTTTCCTCCGTCATCCCGATTTTTATCCGGAATCTTTTGCGTTTTACGATGCTGCTTGCCGTTTTTTTATCAGCCATTCCGATATTTTTCGGTTCCTGGAGCATTTTTTCTGCCTATTTTGTGTAGGCACCTGCCGTGTTTCTTTCAGTCATACCGGCACTTTTTCCCCTTTTCTGCCTTTCCCGCTTATGGAAAATCTCCTGCTTTCCTGCTTTTGTACGGACTTTCTGCACGAACTAGACGCGCGCGCATTCGCACGCGCGTAATAATATATTGAGTATCCTTCCCGGCTTCCTTTTCCTTCTTCCGCAAGACATGCCGTAAAACATGCCTGAAACACAGCCGTTTATGAATTTTCTTGCAAAAATCTTGAAAAAAAGTGTTTGTAAA
>ENA-UERX01001689-UERX01001689.1-human-gut-metagenome-genome-assembly--contig:-NODE-1689-length-12792-cov-9.851750_pt1 | contig 12792 bp, 10 predicted proteins | sample MGYA00242992_ERZ507993 | MGnify/ENA primary metagenome ERZ507993 (study PRJEB26167, sample SAMN06115487) | human gut metagenome | host: Homo sapiens | place: China:Chongqing | collected 2015-04-10... | reverse complement strand
ACGTAGCGCAGCCTGGTAGCGCACCGTCATGGGGTGTCGGGGGTCGGAGGTTCAAATCCTCTCGTGCCGACCAAAAACTCCACAGAAACCAGCCTTTTAAGGCTGGTTTTTTTATGCCTGTTTCCCCTGTTGCCGCCCGCTCGCTTAATTTGTGCCCTTTCTTCAATGTATCGTGAAGATGTACGACTATCCTGATGGTAAATTACGTCGTAGCATCTATTATTCGACCGTATGACTCATAAGCAGGAGCGGATAACATGAGAGTTAATGGACTTACCAAAGGATTTTTCATCCTTATCGTCTTCATTGTAACCCTGGCCTTTTTTGATGTTCTCTCACCCTATTATTCCGCCATCCTTTGGGCTGCGATCCTCGCGGTGATTTTTAATCCGGTCAAAAACAAGATCCGTACCCGCCTCGGCGAGCGCAATGGCCTCGCGGCGCTGATGACCATCGTCATTATCTGTCTTATCGTTTTTACGCCGCTGGCTATCATTCTCTCCTCGCTGGCCTACGAGCTCAATCTGGTGTACAGCAAACTGCAGCATAACGACACCCAGTTTCCGACGGTGGTCGCCAGCCTGTTCGCCCATCTCCCCGGCTGGGCCAGAAGCTTCCTCGCCGATCATAACCTTGATAGCGCGCAGCAGATCCAGCAGCAGCTCTCTGATGCCGCTCTGAAAGGCGGTCAGTATCTGGCCGGCAGCGCGTTTCTGATTGGCAAAGGGACTTTTGGCTTCACCGTCAGCTTCGGCATCATGCTGTATCTGCTGTTTTTCCTGCTGAAGGATGGACCTTATCTGGTGCTGTTGATCCTCGAGTCTCTACCGTTATCAAGCTATGTGAAGCAGCATTTGTTCGCTAAATTCGCCGCTGTGGCCCGCGCCACGGTAAAAGGTACCGTCGCCGTGGCGCTGGCGCAGGGGGCGCTGGGTGGCTTTGCCTTCTGGATCGCCGGTCTGGACGGCAGCATTCTCTGGGGAGCGCTGATGGCGTTTCTGTCGCTTATCCCGGCGGTGGGCTCGGCCATTATCTGGGTGCCAGCGGCCATCTACCTCTTCGCCACCGGCCAGCTTTGGCAGGGCGCCTTTATCGTCGGCTTCTTTGTGATTGTGATTGGCCTGGTGGATAACATTCTGCGTCCACTGCTGGTGGGCAAGGATACCAGGATGCCGGACTATCTGATCCTTATCGCCACTCTGGGCGGCATGGAGATCTACGGTATCAACGGCTTCGTGATCGGGCCGCTGATCGCCGCCCTGTTTATCGCCTGCTGGAACCTGCTGTCGGGACGAGAACATGCCGGCAATACCGATGAAATCGATGAAGAGTTTATTGAGGAAGCGAAAAATAGCCGTAATGAATAGCTTTCCCGGCAGGGGGCTGGCGGCCCGCCAGCGCCTCTGCTGCGCTCTGCGCGGCCGATGTCTTACCAGTAGATAACACTATTCATTTTGCAAAAATTGGTAAATAAATCTTAACATTCAGCTGAGTGATGATAGGCTATCTCTGTCAGGAACGAAAATAAAGGATGATCAACCGTGAAAAAAATCACTACGCTAGCCGTTTCTCTGCTGACCGCCGCCTGCATGTCCGCTGGCGCATTGGCCGCAGACCAGCCGCTGGAAAAAGTCGCGCCGTTCCCGAAAGCGGAAAAAGGCATGAAGCGTCAGGTTATTCAGCTGCCGCAGCAGCAGGATGAGTCGGCGCTCAAGGTTGAGCTGATGATCGGCCAGACGCTGGAAGTCGACTGCAACCATCATCGTCTCGGCGGGGAACTGGAAAGTAAAACCCTGGAAGGCTGGGGCTATGATTACTATGTCTTTGAGAAGCTGAGCGGCCCGGTATCCACTATGATGGCCTGCCCGGACGGCAAAAAAGAGAAGAAATTTGTCACTGCCGGCCTCGGGGATGACGCCATGTTGCGCTACAACAGCAAACTGCCGATCGTGGTATACACGCCGAGCAATGTCGATGTGAAATATCGCATCTGGCGCGCCGACGAGACTATCGGCAACGCTGTCGTCCGCTAAGGCGAACAGCGCAAACGGCAATAAAAAACGGCAGCCCGCAGGCTGCCGTTTTTGTCAGAGCGTTTATCAGAGCGCGATATCCGCCATCGGCTTGCCGCCGCTCAGCGGCTTCAGCTCCGCCTGCGGTACCTCATCCACCGCCCCGGCTGGCTCATATTTCAGTTCCAGCACTTCACTGGTCCACGCCAGCGCTTTCTCGATCTCCGCCGGGTTGCCGTCAAGACGAATACCGTAGGTTGGGATGATCGCCTTCAGCTTGGCCTGCCATTCCGGCGAATTGACTTTATCTTTAAACACTTTCTCCATTAGCTGCAGCATGATAGGCGCCGCGGTGGAGGCCCCTGGCGACGCGCCGAGAAGCGCCGCGACGGTGCCTTCATCATCGCTGACCACTTCGGTGCCCAGGCGCAGTACCCCGCCCTTCTTCGCGTCGCGCTTAATGATCTGCACGCGCTGACCGGCCTGCCACAACCGCCAGTCCTCTTTCCGCGCTTCCGGATAATATTCGCACAGCGCGGCCAGACGATCTTTATCTTTCTGCATCACCTGGCTAATCAGATATTTTACCAGATCGAAGTTGTCCAGGCCGACGTTGAGCATTGGCAAAATATTTGAGGTATTCGTCGAGGCCAGCAGATCCCACAGCGAACCGTTCTTCAGGAAACGGGTCGAGAAGGTGGCGAATGGTCCGAACAGCACCACGCGTTTACCGTCGATAATACGGGTATCGATGTGCGGCACCGACATCGGCGGCGCGCCCACTTCGGCCTGACCGTAGACCTTCGCCAGATGGTGGTTCACCACCTCCGGATTTTCGCAGACCAGGAACTGGCCGCCGACCGGGAAGCCCGCATACTCTTTGGCCTGCGGAATGCCGGTCTCCTGCAGCAGGGTCAGCGCTGCGCCGCCGGCGCCGATAAAGATAAATTTAGCTTTAATGACCCGCTTCTGACGACGATTGTCGGCATCCGCCAGGGTGACCGTCCAGCTCTTGTCGGCGTTGCGCTTGAAGCGACGCACCACGGTGCCCAGCTGTAGGGAGAAATTATCATGCTTTTGCAGACCGGCGATCAGCTGGCGGGTAATTTCACCATAGTTGACGTCGGTTCCCACTTCTGAGCGAGTGGCGGCGACCTTTTGCAACGGGTCGCGGCCTTCCATCACCAGCGGCGCCCAGGCTTTGATCTGCTGATGGTCTTCAGAATAGCGAATACCGCGGAACAGTTCACTTTGCTGCAGCGCCGCGTAGCGCGCACGGAGGAAGTTGACGTTATCTTCGCCCCACACAAAGCTCATGTGCGGCACGCTGTTAATGAAAGATTTTGGTTTGTTCAGGACGCCGCGCGTCACCTGATGCGCCCAGAACTGACGCGAGATATGGAAGGCTTCGTTGATGTCGACCGCTTTGTCGATATTGATGCCGTTGGCGGTCTGCGGCGTGTAGTTCAGCTCCATCAGCGCCGCGTGGCCGGTACCCGCATTATTCCACCCGTTTGAGCTCTCTTCCGCCACGCTGGACATCTGCTCAACCATGGTAATAGACCAGTCTGGCTCAAGCTCCTGCAGCCAGGTTCCCAGTGTGGCGCTCATAATGCCGCCGCCAATCAACAATACATCCGTCTCTTGCTCATGGCGGGTGTTGGTCCGAGTGCTGTTGGGACCAACCGCCTGTGAGCGTGGTACGGCCATCTTTTTATTCATCGGATTTGAGCCTTACTTTACTCGCTGTTTTTATTTAGCGCAGGTGATACGATTCTCACCCCTCACGTTACCACCGAAGCTCAAAAATTTAAATATTGTTTAAATTTTAAGTTCTGTTTTGAGATCCGTTATAAAAATGTTTAATAAATGTATACACCAAATCACTTTTTGTACTGGTGCGCTGACAGATTCCGCGCTATCATCCCTGGTTTTGTGACAGACCGCACGGAAGCAGGGCCTGACACCGCTCCCTCTTTTTTTATAAGCTGCGAACTTTTTTTATGCCCCCAGTTTCTGACCCCGCCGCTTCCGGCAACCTGCGTCCCATCCTCCGCTCCCCGTCTTTACTGACGCGCGAAGTGCTGGCCGGCGTGCTCACCGCCCTGGCGCTCATCCCTGAAGTGATTTCGTTTTCAGTCATTGCCGGCGTTGACCCGCAGGTAAGCCTGATTGCTTCGGTGGTGCTCTGCCTGGCGATGTCAGTCTTCGGCGGACGCCCGGCGATGGTCACCGCCGCCGCGGGCTCGGTGGCGCTGGTGATTGGCCCGATGGTGCAACAGCACGGCGTGGGGTACATTTTACCGGCTGTCATTCTGGCGGGTATTATTCAAATTTTGTTTGGTCTGTGCGGCATGGCGCGCCTGATGCGCTTTATTCCCCCGGCGGTGATGACCGGCTTCGTCAACGCCCTCGGGATCCTGATTTTCTTTGCTCAGGTGCCGCATTTCTGGAGTCGACAACCGCTAATCGTTGGCCTGTTCGTCCTGACGCTGCTTATCGTCCTGTGGGCGCCGCGCGTTATTAAGGCTATCCCGGCACCGCTGATCGCCATCGTCGCGCTCACCCTCTATACCGCGACCACCGGCCAGCAGCTGCCGACCGTCGGCGATGAAGGGTCAATGAGCGGCGGCCTGCCGGGGTTCACCGCCCTGACCGTTCCCCTGAACCTGACCACCCTGCAGATAATCTGGCCGTGCGCCCTCAGCATCGCCTTTGTCGGCCTGATGGAGTCCTTGCTGACGGCTAAGCTGGTAGATGATCTCACTCATACCCCGTCGAACAAATCGCGGGAAAGCGCCGGGCTGGGTATCGCCAATATCCTTGCTGGCTGCTATGGCGGCATCGCCGGCTGCGCGATGATCGGCCAGACTATCGTGAACGTGGAAATGGGCCGGGCCCGCAGCCGCCTCTCAACGGTAATCGCCGGCCTGGTGCTGCTCCTGCTGGTGACAGCGCTCAGCCAGGTGATGGCGAAGATCCCGATGGCGGTTCTGGCCGGGGTGATGGTGATCGTGGCGGTGAAGACCTTTAGCTGGCACAGCATTCGCCCGGGCGAGCTGGCGCGTAATCCGTGGCCGGAAACGCTGGTGATGCTGGTGACCGTCGCCGCGACGGTGGGAACCAGCAATCTGGCGATCGGTGTACTGGCGGGGATTGTCGCGATGGCGATCATCCCCCGCCGCCTGCGGGCAAAAGCGCAGGCTACATTAGAAACAGCGTCGCCAGACCCAGAAAAATAAAGAAGCCGCCGGTGTCGGTGATGGCGGTGATCATTACGCTGGAGCCGACCGCCGGGTCACGCCCCAGCTTCACCATGACCATCGGGATTATCACGCCCATCATTGCCGCCATCAGCAGGTTGAGCATCATGGCCAGCGTCATCACCCCGCCGAGCTGCGGATCGTCATACAGCCACCAGGTGATGGCCCCCATAATCCCGCCCCACACCAGGCCATTAATCAGCGCAACACCCATTTCACGCAGGATCAGAAAGGTAAAGCTGCCGGGCTGGATCTGCTGCAGCGCCATCGCCCGGACGATCATGGTGATCGTCTGGTTGCCGGTGTTGCCGCCGATCCCGGCGACGATCGGCATCAGCGAGGCCAGCGCCACCAGCTGTGAAATGGTGTGTTCGAAGCCGTCGATGACCCGGGAAGCAATAAACGCCGTACACAGATTGACCGCCAGCCATGCCCAGCGGGTTTTCACCGCTTTGCTGACCGGGGCGAAGACATCCTCTTCATCGCTCAGGCCGCCCATCCGCCGCAGATCGTTATCGGTTTCTTCATAAACCACATCGACGATCTCATCGATGGTCAGGCGCCCGATCAGCTTGCCGTCGGCATCAATGACGGCGGCGCTGAGCAAGTCATCACGTTCGAAGGTGCGCGCCACCTTCTCGGCCTCTTCGTGCGGCTGAAAGGTGACCGGGTCGCCCTCCATCACCTCCCCCACCCGCTTCTGCGCATCATTGAGCAGAATGGTCTGCAGCTCCAGCTCGCCGAGCAGCAGCTTGTTACGGGTGGTAACGAACAGCTTATCGGTGTTTTCCGGCATTTTACCGAGACGCCGCAGATAGCGCTGCACCGCCGCCAGGGTGGCCTCCGGTCGCACCGTAATGACCTCAAACTCCATGATCGACCCGACGCTGTTGTCGGCGTAGCGCATAATCTGGCGAATACGGGCGCGCTTCTCGGCCGGCAGGGTCGCCAGCAGCCGTCCGGTCAGGTTGCGCGGCAGATGCTGCAGCAGGTAAACCTGTTCATCGATATCCAGCGGCTGCATGGCCTGCAGCAGCTCGGGGTCGCTCATCTTGTCGATCAGGTCGCCCCAGACGTTCTCTGAGGCCTCCAGCAGCACTTCGCCGCGTTTATCGTCGGGCACCAGGCACCATAGCGCGGTGCGGGCGTCATAGGGAAGCGCTTCCAGCGCATCGGCGAGATCCGGCGGCGGCAGATGCGAGACCAGCATTTCCACTTCGGCCAGGTCATCGGCCAGCGTCCCTTCATCATATCGTTCAGCCAGCGTCAGTTTGCCCAGCAGCGCGGAAGTCACCGCTTTATCGGTGCTCAAGAGCCAAATCAGACGGGCACGCTCTTCGTCACGCAAGCGGGCGCTTTTTTTATGCAAAACGGACATCGATCGGGCAATCCTTTTGAGAATGGTGAGCCGGCCTGCGGGCCGGAAGCCTTAAGCATAGCGCGAGGAGGGGGAAATAATAACCGTCAGCGATGTAGACGCTGAAAATTTCAGCGGCGCCCGGGCTTTTCCGGGCGCGCGTTGTGAATCAGGCCGTACGGGCCACCGCATCGCGGGAAGCCTGTTCCCGCTCTTCGCCGGTAAGTTCGGCGAGCTGGCCGGCGCGCATCTCCAGCAGACGATCGGCGTGCTGGAAGTAGTGATCGTCATGGCTGATGGCGAACACGGTTTTGCCCATCTGCTGCATCAGCGGCAGCAGGACCTGGTAGAACTCGCGGCGGAAATGTGGATCCTGATCCGCCGCCCATTCATCCAGCAGAATGATGTCCCGGGACTCGGCCAGCGCCAGCAGGAGCGCCACGCGCTTCTTCTGCCCTTTCGACAGCCGCAGGTCGGCGATTTTTCCGTTCTCCAGCTGCAGCTTGTGGGCCATTTGCAGACGCTCCAGCCATGTCGCCACCAGCGCCGGATCGGCCTCCTCGCCCTGCGGCCCGAGCAGGCGGTCAAACAGCCAGACGTCGGTAAACACTGCGGAAAACAGTTTGCGGTACTCCTCTGGCCTCTCCGCCGCCAGCGGCTGGCCGTCGACGAGGATCTGACCGGATATTGGCTGGTACAGGCCGGTCAGGAGCATCGCCAGCGTTGACTTGCCGCTGCCGTTGCCGCCTATCAGAAACACCAGCTCGCCGCGCTTCAGCGTCAGATTAAGCGGCCCTACCGCAAAGCGCTGGTCCGGATAATGGAAGGTGACATCGCGCAGCTCCAGCGTCTGCCAGTCAGGATGCGCCTGCGGCCGGGGAAAGTCGGCCCGGTACGGGGCGAGGGAGAACTGACGCAGCTTGTTAAACGCCACCTGGGCGCTGAGCAGCGTGGGCAGCGCGCCGACGGCGGAGAGCAGCGGCGTGCGCAGAAACAGCAGCGTCAGGGAATAGGTCGCCGCCACGGCGGTATCGGCCCAGCCGAGGCTGTTGGCCATCCAGAACACCAGCCCGATGGCGCCAAGCATCATAATATTCGACCAGTTGACCGCGCTGAGGTGGAAGGTATCGGCGCGAACGATATGGTGCCGGTACTCCCGGGCGTCCGGGAGGTAGAGCTGGTTAAACACATACTCCGCGCGCTCGCGGTTGAGGGTCAGCTCTTTACGCCCCTCCAGCACCGTCTGATAGTCGTGATACAGTTTATCTTCCGTTTCGCGCAGGCTGGCCATATGTTTGTACACCCGCGAGACCAGCACAAAGCCGCCCCAGATGGTGAGCGCCATCCACAGCGCCGTCACCAGCATCATTTTTCCTGACAGCCAGGCGAGGTAGGCCGCGGAGCCGAAGGTGAGAATGATCCCCTGCACCAGCTCCGGCAGGCGCACAAAGGCGATGGTGATATTGCGGATATCGCTGGTCAGCCCGGCAAGCAGCGACGCGCTGCCGATCTTCTCTACTTGTTCAATCTGGGTATCGAGGATGCGTTTAACAAACTCACCGCGCAGACGATAGACAAAATGGTGGCCGAGGGTGGTTAGCGCCAGCTGCGAACCCAGGGTCACCGCCATCAGCAGCCCCAGCAGACCAAGAAACTCCGGCAGGACCCGCAGCGAGGTATCGACAGAGGTAATCAGACGCAGGTTAATGAAAGCGATTAAGCCGATACCCAGCGCGGCGCTGAGCAGGCTGAGAGCAATAACGCCCAGAAACGGCCAGCGATACTGGCGCCAGACGAGAGAGAGAAGTTCCATAACAGGCTATCCGCAAAAGCAAAACAGCCAGCAGTTTAAACGGCTCGCCGATGACATCAAGAATAATTCTTATTTTAATACTGGCGACCGCCCGCCTGTCGGAAGGTGAGATTGTAACGACAGTCGCCCGTTTCCGGATGATGCCCCGCTTTCAGCGGCTGAATGCCATGATAAAACAGGCGCGACTCGCCGCCCCAGACCACCACATCGCCATGCTCCAGCAGCAGCCGCTGCAGCGGGTCGCTGCGTTGCAAGCCGCCAAACTGAAAGATGGCCGGCAAGCCCAGCGAGACCGAGACAATCGGCGCCCGCAGATCCTGTTCATCTTTATCCTGATGCAACGACAGTTTTGCGCCAGGACAATAGCGGTTAATCAAACAGGCGTCAGGGGAAAACTCCGGATAGCCGCCGGCGGCGGCCGCCGCCAGCGCCAGTTCATGAAAGACGGCAGGCATCGGCGGCCAGGTTTGATCGGTTACCGGGTCGACCGGGGCGTACAAATAGCCGTGGCGATCGGTAGTCCAGCCCAGCGCGCCGCAGTTGGTCATGGCGACCGACATGGTGTACCCGCCCGGCGTGACCATCTGGCGAAACGGCGACTGACTGGCGACGTCGGCTATCGCCTGCAGCAGCGCCGGGGCGCGTTCGCGGGCAAATCGCCGCAGCACCACCGCGCCGGGGGCCAGCGGCTCCTGCCACGGTGGGGTATCGCTAAACAGATCGAGCATTACTCCTCCTCATGTTGGGCCTCGCGCGCCAGCAGCTGCGCTTTTCGCGCCGTTCCCCAGCGATAACCGGACAGGGCGCCATCTTCACGCACCACCCGGTGGCAGGGAACAATCACCGCCAGCGAATTCGCCGCGCAGGCGCCGGCCACGGCTCTAACCGCCCGCGGCTGGCCAATATGCTCTGCCACCTGGCGGTAGCTGCGGGTCTCACCCGCCGGGATCTGCCGCAGCGCCTGCCAGACCTGCAGCTGAAACGCGGTGCCCTGCAGATCCAGCGGCAGCGATACCGGCCGCCGGCTGTCGTCGAGGTGGGCGAAAATCTCGGCCATCTGCTGACAAAAATCGGGGTCGCCTTCACGCAGCTCGGCATTGGGAAAGCGCCGGCGCAGGTCGTCGAGCAATGCCGCATCGTTATCACCCGGCAGCACCGCGCAGACGCCGCGCTCGCTCTGCGCCACCAGGCAACGACCCAGCGCGCAGTCGCCCGTGGTCCAGGTTACCACGGTGGCGGCGCCGCCGCGGCGAAACTGGCTGGCGGTCATCCCTAACGCTGCGTCGGCCTGGCGATAATAGCTGCTGCTGTCGGGAAAACCAGCCGCCAGCGCGGCGCGGGTCACCGGTATCCCCTGCTCCAGCGCTTCCCGCAGGCGCTGCGCCCGCCACGCTTGTTGCCAGGCTTTAGGGGTCATGCCGGTGACGGATTTAAATAAACGGTGGAAATGAAACGGGCTCATCGCCAGCTGGCCTGCCAGCGCATCGAGGGTCAGGGGCGCGTCCTGCTCCAGCAGCCGACAGGCCTGCGCCACTTTGTCGACCCTTTGCTGCTGCGGGTAGTCTTTATCCGGTTGGCAGCGTTTGCAGGGGCGGAATCCCGCCGCCACGGCGGCGGCGACGTCGGCAAAAAAGCGTACGTTTTCCCGCCGCGCGCGCCGCGAGCGGCAGGAGGGACGACAGCAGATGCCGGTGGTCAGTACCGCAAAGACGAACTGACCATCGGCCCGGGTATCACGTTCGCAGACCGCCTGCCAGCGGCGATCATCGGTATCGGCAACTATCGGTTTCATGACGGGTCTCCAGCTGTAAGTGTACCCTCAGTCTGTGGTAAAGCCCGCAGTAAAAAACCCGCAATCTTGCTTTTTAATTTTTCTCGCCGACAAGGAAAGTGCGGAACTGCGGCGACATCCAGGTTTTAAAACCCTCTCCTTCTTTAACGATCATGTAGACCGCCAGCCCCTCCTCGCGCACCACCTGCTGCGCTTTTTCCGGCCCCAGCACCATCAGTCCGGTATCCCAGCCATCCGCCTCCAGCGCTGTTGGCGCAATGACGGTCACGGAGACCAGCTTATGGGTTATCGGCTGCCCGGTCTGCGGATCGATAACGTGCGAGATGCGTTTGCCATCGAGTTCATAGTAGTTGCGATAGCTGCCGGAGGTGCTGATGCCGTGCCCATTGATGTCGACAATCGCCTGAACGGCGTTTTCGCGGTCGGTCGGTTTCTGGATCGCTACCCGCCAGGGCTTGCCTTCGCCGTTCATCCCGCGGCTGACCAGCGCTCCGCCCACCGACACCAGATAGCGGGAGATCCCCTCCTGCTCCATCAACCGCGCGAGGTGGTCGGCGGCATAGCCTTCTCCCACAGTGGAGAGGTCGACAAACAGATCGGGAATATCTTTTTGCAGGAACTGCCTGCCGCTCTGATTAATAACCTGCAGATGCTGCAGGCCGGTGCGCGCCTTCGCCGCGGCTATCGCCTCGGCATCCGGGGTGGTGACCGGCTGTTTATCCGGGCCAAAGCCCCACAGGTTGACCAGCGGCCCCACGGTAATATCCATCGCGCCGTGCGTTTTGGCGCCAATCCGCAGCGACAGGGTGACGATATCCGCCATCGCTTCGCTCACCGGCCAGGGTTCGGTAGTGGCGGCATGATTGAAGCGCATCAGCGCTGAGTCGTTTTTCCAGGTCGACAGCAGGCGATCGTCGGCGTCCAGCTGGGCCTGAACCTTGGCGCGCAACGCCTGGGCCTTTGCCTCATCCACGCCAATGACGCTGACCCGCCAGAAGGTGCCCATCGTTTTGCCATCCAGCACGGTGGCCGTCGCGGTGGGGGTCGCAGGAGTGGTAGCTGAATCGCAGCCAGAGAGCAGAACGCAGGCGCCCAGCAGCGCGGCGCGAAAGAAAGTCATATCCATTAATCGAGGCTCCTCTTACCAGGGCGACAAAAGTATACCAGCGAGGTTAAACCGGACATAAAAAAAGGCGCCAGAGGCGCCTTTTTGTTATGCAGCTTGCAACTTAGAACTGGTAAACCAGGCCCAGTGCAACCACGTCGTCGGTAGAGATACCGGCGTTGCGGGTGAAGCTGTTGTCGTCCAGCAGGTTGATTTTGTAGTCAACATAGGTGGACATGTTTTTGTTGAAGTAGTAGGTCGCGCCAACGTCAACATATTTCAGGATGTCCTGGTCGCCGTAGCCGCGCTCCAGATCCTTACCTTTAGACTGCAGGTAAGCCACAGACGGACGCAGACCGAAGTCGAACTGGTACTGAGCAACCACTTCGAAGTTCTGCGCTTTGTTAGCAAAGCCCAGAGAACCAGCGCGGGTCGCGTTGTAGGTCTGGGTGTACTGAGTGGCCAGGTAGATGTTGTTGGCGTCGTATTTCAGACCACCGGTGTAGGTTTCAGCGTTGTCGCCACGACCCAGTGCCGGAACACTATTCTGCTCGTCGGTACGTTTGGAGTGAGAGTACGCGAAACCAGCGCTGATGCCATCCCAAATATCGTAGGTCAGAGAGGTGCCGAAGCCGTCGCCGTTCTGTTTGCTCCAACCACGACCGTTGTTGGTCGCGCCTTCGCCGCTGACGCTGCCGTTTTTACCCTGATACTGCAGAGCAAAGTTCAGGCCGTCAACCAGACCGAAGAAATCAGAGTTACGGTAGGTTGCAACGCCGTTAGCACGGGACTGCAGGAAGTTGTCAGAACCGTAGGTGTCGCCGCCGAATTCCGGCAGAACGTCGGTCCAGGACGTTACGTCGTATACTACGCCGTAGTTACGACCGTAGTCGAAAGAGCCCGCGTCGCCAAATTTCAGGCCTGCGAATGCCAGACGAGTCCATGCCTGATCGCTGGAGCTTTCAGTGTTGTTCGCCTGAACGTTGTATTCCCACTGGCCGTAACCGGTCAGCTGGTCGTTGATCTGGGTTTCGCCTTTCACGCCTACACGCATGTAGGTCTGGTCGCCGTCGACGCTCTTGTCGTCAGAGAAGTAGTGCAGACCGTCAATTTTACCGTACAGGTCTAATTTGTTGCCGTCTTTGTTATAAATTTCAGCCGCATTTGCTGCGCCTGCTACCAGCAGAGCCGGTACCAGGAGGGACAGTACTTTAACTTTCATGTTATTAACCCTCTGTTTGTTATATGCCTTTTATTATGCCACTGCTTACTGATTACCCTTCTAATCAGTCGGCTATTTCATTGTGCTGCAAAATGCAGAATAATCCAACAAGAATATGATACTAAAACTTCTAAGATGTTTCAAAGTTCCCACAAGATGTTTCAATTTGTAAATTCAGCGGAACTTTTTTCACCGCAAAATGGTCAGGGAAATACGCACTAATCATCA
>ENA-UERX01001676-UERX01001676.1-human-gut-metagenome-genome-assembly--contig:-NODE-1676-length-12868-cov-9.318114_pt1 | contig 12868 bp, 10 predicted proteins | sample MGYA00242992_ERZ507993 | MGnify/ENA primary metagenome ERZ507993 (study PRJEB26167, sample SAMN06115487) | human gut metagenome | host: Homo sapiens | place: China:Chongqing | collected 2015-04-10... | reverse complement strand
TTGCAGCTCAGCAGCTCCTTCGCCGAGGGCACCGAGCTGCGCAGGGAGAAGCGCAGGATGGCTTCGCTGTCGTCCAGTTCGGCAACGCCGAGGTTCAGCGAGGTCTCCACAAGGCCCGGCACATCCATGCTCATGGCCTGCACGCCCCATGGCATCAGGAGCAGGGCCTTGCGCAGCCGCTGGACAGAAGCGCCGTCCAGTGTCTGATACCCGCCGCAGCCCTGTTCGGTGAGCTGCAGACAGATCTCCGGGTCGGCCGTGCCGTATTCGGCCTTCATCTGAGCGGCAAACTGGGCAGAGGCAGCACGGACGCCCTCCGTGATGCCGGTGGGCAGCACCAGCGTGACGCTGCTTTCCTTGGGGATGACGTTCTCCTTTGCACCGCCGGAAAGGGCCAGCACCGTGTAGTCCACGCCGTTTTCGGTCAGCAGGGTCAGCCAGCGGCCCAGCAGGGCGATGGCGTTGGCGCGGCCTTTGTGGATCTCGGTGCCGGAGTGCCCGCCCACAAGGCCGGTCACGTCTGCCTTTACGGCGGTGCCGGTCACAGCTGCACGGGTGACGGGCAGATGGCATTCAACGCGGCGTCCGCCTGCACAGCCTGCGGTCAGCACCCCCTCTTCCTCCGAGTCGATGTTGATGAGCAGGCGGCCTTCCAGATCGGAAAGCTCCATGGCAGATGCACCCAGCAGGCCCACCTCCTCGCAGACGGTCAGCACGACCTCCAGCGCAGGGTGGGGGATGTCCTTTGCGTCCAGCACAGCCAGTGCGTAGGCCACGGCAATGCCGTCGTCGCCGCCCAGCGTAGTGCCCTCGGCGCGGACATAATCGCCGTCCACCACCAGCTGGATGGCATCCTTTTCCAGATCCAGCGGGCAGGCAGCGGTCTTGTCGCCCACCATGTCCAGATGGCCCTGCAGGATCAGGGCAGGCTGGTTCTCGTAGCCCGGCGTGGCCGGTGCCTTGATGAGCACATTGCCCATTTCGTCCTGACGGCAGGCAAGGCCGTGCGCCTTTGCAAACTGCACGCAGTAGTCGCTCAGCGCCTTTTCGTGATGAGAGGTGTGCGGGATGCTGCAGATCTCTTCAAAATAATGAAAAACCGATGCCGGTTCCAGGTTGGTTAATACGCCCATAATGACCCACTCCTTATAATATAGTGAAAAAACTTCCTTTTTGTATTCTAGCAGATTCCGGGGCCGGACACAATCACTAAATTCTGAGTCGTAACGTGTGCCCTCAAAACCGGGGATGCTCCTGCGGCTTGCGCGGGGTACTCTTTTTTTGCCGCCTCACTTTACTTTCATAAGAAAATGTGCCATAATGGAGCCAGTATTTTTTGGTTCAAAAACTGCGCCCTGTACCGGGAAAGCAGGGCCGGAATCCAACAAGAAGAGGGGTATCCTTTATGAGCAAGACCATCATTCCTGCAAACTACACGCCTGCGCTGAACCTGTACGACACCCAGCGCGCCATCGGCACGGTCAAGCGCCTGTTTGCCGACACTCTGTGCGCCACGCTGAACCTGTACCGCGTGTCCGCTCCGCTGTTTCTGGAAGCGTCCACCGGCCTGAACGACGACCTGAACGGCGTGGAGCGCAAGGTCACCTTTGATATCAAGGACAGCGGCATTGAGGCACAGGTGGTGCAGTCGCTGGCAAAGTGGAAGCGCAAAGCTCTGAAGGACTACGACTTCCATGTGGGCAAGGGCCTGTACTGCGATATGAACGCCATCCGCCGGGATGAAGAGCTGGACAACCTGCACTCCGTCTATGTGGATCAGTGGGACTGGGAAAAGGCGATCCGTCTGGAGGACCGCAGCGAAGCATACCTGAAGAGCGTGGTGCGCTCCATCGTGTCTGCCGTCTGCGCCACCGAAATGAACCTGCACGCCATGTTCCCCCAGCTGCAGGAGCTGCCGCTGCACAGCCCCAACGTCACCTTCATCACCACCCAGGAGCTGGAGGACAAGTATCCCGACCTGACCCCGAAGGAGCGCGAGAACGCCTTTGTGAAGGAGAACGGCACCACCTTCCTGATGAAGATCGGCGCTCCGCTCAAGAGCGGCAAGCCCCATGACGGCCGTGCCCCCGACTACGACGACTGGGATCTGAACGGCGACCTGCTGTTCTGGAACGACCCGCTGCAGTGCAGCTACGAGCTGAGCAGCATGGGCATCCGCGTCAGCCCCGAGAGCATGGACAGGCAGCTGACCATGGCCGGCTGCGATGACCGCCGTGCTCTGCCCTTCCACAAGGCCGTGCTGAACGGTGAGCTGCCCTACTCCATCGGCGGCGGCATCGGCCAGAGCCGTCTGTGCATGCTGCTGCTGGGCAGCGCCCACATCGGCGAGGTGCAGGCCAGCGTCTGGGACGCTGCCACCCGTGAAGCCTGCGCCAAGGCGGGCATTCCGCTGCTGTAAGCGTTCCGTCCACAGGACTGCCTGCTGAAAAAAGATCGTATAAGACCCGGGATCTTTCAGGGCCGAAATGGCTCGAAAAGATCCCGGGTCTTTTTGCTTTGTATACGATTTCACTTCCCGGCAGACGCTCAGTAGGACGTGAGCCCGAGGCTGACATCCAGAGCCTGATCCACCCGTTTCTGGTCTTCCGGCGTGATCTGCCCGGCCCGCTCCCGCAGGCGGTGCTTATCCAGCGTGCGGATCTGCTCCAGCAGCACCACGCTGTCCTTGGCAAGGCCGGTGTCCGCCGCCCGGATGTTGATGTGGGTAGGCAGACGGGCTTTGTCCAGCCGGGATGTAATGGCCGCTGCAATGACGGTGGGGCTGTGCCGGTTGCCGATCTCGTTCTGCACGATCAGCACCGGCCGCACGCCGCCCTGCTCGGACCCCACCACCGGCGAAAGATCCGCGTAAAAAACTTCTCCTCTGTGTACCTCCATGGAATCTCCCTCCCTGCATTTGGAGGATGCGCCCCGCTATGTGATGCGTCCGGCGCATCGTTCGTCTGCTCTCAGTATGAGCAGGAAGCACGGGGGATATTCCATTGTATGCACAGAAGCGGCTCAGGTTTCCGTTTCCAGTGTACAGAACGCCAGCGCCATGCCGCCTTCGTGGCTCAGGGAGAGCCGGGCGGTCAGGCTGCGGGCCTGCACCCATTCTGCCGTCCTTCCGCTGAAGCGATAGGCCGGTGCGCCGCTTTCCTGCCGGATGGCTTCGATCTCACAAAGCGAAAAGGGCTCCCGCAGGCCGGTGCCTGCGGCCTTTAAAAAGGCTTCCTTGGCGGCAAAGTTGGCGGCAGCACTGGCCAGCCGGTGGGCTGCGCTGCGCCCGGCGGGGAGGGGAGCGTCCAGCCCGAGAGCGGCACGCTCGGCCTCGCCGTAGACCCGGCGGACAAAGGCCGCAGCGTGTGCGCCGGTAAGGCTTTTTTCCAGATGTGCCAGCTCGCACAGGTCGCAGCCGATGCCATACAGCATAAAATGGCCTCCTTCTGCCGCATTTGCGGCGCTGCAGGCCGTCAGCCTGCAAAATCTGAACCGGAAATTTTATGCAAACTGTGCAAATCCGGTCCGTTTATCTTGAAGTTTCCCCGCAATTCGTGTACAATGAACGTAGTTCTTCCTAAGGGGGTGTATTCCGTGAGTGGCGAGACTGCTATTTTTTCGATCCACGACAAAAAGGACTATGAAATCCATGAGATCGTGCAGCAGGTGTACGATGCTTTAAAGGAAAAAGGCTATAATCCGGTCAATCAGCTGGTGGGCTATATCCTGTCCGAAGACCCCACCTACATCACGACCTACAAGAATGCCCGTGCCCTGATCCGTAAGGTGGATCGGGACGATCTGCTGCAGGCCATGCTGCGCAGCTATCTGAACGTCTGATACCCCTTATCTGCTTCGGCCCCGCCGTCTTTTTAGATGGCGGGGCTTTTTCATAATAGAATGCAGATGCTGTTTGCCGTCACAGCCCCTCCGGTGAAGATGGCCAGAGTGAAACGGAGGCCATGCCGATCGTTACGGCCGGAATGGCAGCGTAAAGATCTGGTTCACCACCACCTCATACTCCCACGGTTCCCGGGCCTTGCGCAGCTGCTTTTCCAGCTTTTCAGAGCCCTTGAATTTGTGGATCAGGTAGAACCAGTGCCCTTTCATCCGGCTGACGGCACACCCGGCACTGCCGAACAGCTCGGTGTAGCCGTGGTAAAGGTCATCGAGATAGCCCCGCAGCTCTTCCCGTGCGGCGGGCGCACCGCCGCGCGCCACCCGGAACAGGGCGGGGTCCGCAATGATGCCGCGCCCCACCATAATGCCGGACAGCTGCGGATACTGTTCTTCCAGCATGTGCAGGTCGGCGGCAGTGGTCACGTCGCCGTTGTAGCACACCGGCATCCTGCACCCGGGCAGGGCGGCAGCAAAAGCCGCACGGTCGGCCTGTCCGCGGTACTGCTGACGCATCACGCGCGGGTGGATGGTCAGCTCACAGATGGGATACTGGTTATAAATGTCCAGAATGGCGGCAAACTCCTCCGGCTTGTCCACGCCCAGCCGGGTCTTGACCGAGATGGGCCCCTCCGCATTGGCGAACACGGCAGCAAGGAAGGCGTCCAGCTTTGCAAGGTCCCGCAGCATCCCGGAACCCTTGCCCTTGGCTGTCACCGTGCCGGCTGGACAGCCGAGGTTCAGGTTCACCTCGGTGTAGCCCAGTTTGCGCAGTTCGCCGATCATCCATGCGGCCAGCTCCCCGTTCTTTGCCAGCAGCTGCGGGATCACCGATGCGCCGGGGTTGGCTGCGGGGGCCAGTTCGGCCATCTTCTTTTTGATCAGTACCCGGTTCTCCGGCGGGGAGAGAAACGGGGCATAATAGCGGTCGGCGGCACCGGCGGGGCCGAACCATTTCTGGTGCGCCTGCCGCCACACCCGGTCGGTCAGGCCCTCCATGGGAGCAGCGTAGTAGTTCATGAGCAGATCTCCAAATTGTTTGATAGGGCTATTGTAGCATAAATGAAATAGGGCGGCAATGGGGGGAGAAGCATCTGCTTCCGGTGCAGAGCCCGCCGCCGCAAAAAACAGGACCCCGGAACAGCAAGGTGCTTTTCAGCCCTGCGGTCCCGGGGTCCGTCTTATGAGCTTTTGCAGTGCAGAAGCTCTTTTTTGTTTTACAGCGATCAGCCGCCCAGATAGGCGCTGCGCACGCGCTCGTTGGTCAGCAGCTCGGCACCGGTGCCATCCATGACCACACGGCCCGTCTCAAGGACGTAGGCACGGTCTGCCACGGAAAGGGCCATCTGCGCGTTCTGCTCCACCAGCAGGATGGTCATGCCTTCCTTGTGCACGTTCTGGATGATGTCGAAGATCTCCTGCACCAGCAGCGGCGAAAGGCCCATGGAAGGCTCGTCCAGCATCAGCATGGAAGCGTTGCTCATCAGTGCACGGCCCATAGCCAGCATCTGCTGCTCGCCGCCGGACATGGTACCGGCCAGCTGCTTGCGGCGCTCCTTCAGGCGGGGGAACAGCTCAAACACCTTTTCCTTGTTGGGTGCAATGGTGGAAGCAGGCTGGGTGTATGCACCCATGTCCAGATTTTCTTCCACGGTCATGTGCAGGAACACATGGCGGCCTTCCGGCACATGGGCAAGGCCTGCTTCCACGATCTTGTGGGCGCGCATGCCCTTGATGCTGCTGCCCTTGTACAGGATGTCGCCGGTCTTGGGCTTCAGCAGGCCGGAAATGGTCTTCAGGGTGGTGGATTTGCCAGCACCGTTGGCACCGATCAGGGTGACGATCTCGCCCTGATCCACCTCGAAGGAGATGTCCTTGACGGCGTGGATGTTGCCGTAATAGACGTTGATGTTATCAACTTTCAGTAACGTATCAGCCATGGCTTAGCCCTCCTTCTTGCCCAGATAGGCTTCGATGACCTGCGGGTTGTTGCGGATCTCATCCGGCGTGCCCTTGGCGATGATGCGGCCGAAGTTCAGCACGGCAATGCCCTCGCAGATGCCCATGACCAGGCTCATATCATGCTCGATCAGCAGCACGGCGATGTTGAACTCGTCGCGGATGCGGCGGATGGTCTCGGTCAGCTCTGCAGTCTCGGAGGGATTCATACCGGCAGCAGGCTCGTCCAGCAGCAGCAGCTTCGGGCTGGTGGCCAGTGCACGCATGATCTCCAGACGGCGCTGTGCGCCGTAGGGCAGGCTGCCTGCCTGCACATTGGCGAGGTCTGCCATGTGGAAGATATCCAGCAGCTCCAGAGCACGCTCGGTGCACTTCTTCTCTTCCTTCCAGTAGTTGGGCAGGCGGATCAGCGAAGATGCCAGATTGTACTTCATGGACTCGTGCAGGCCCACCTTGATGTTATCGATCACGCTCAGTTCCTTGAACAGACGGATGTTCTGGAAGGTACGGGCCACGCCCATGCGGTTGACCTGATAGGTCTTTTTGCCGGCGGTGGGCATACCATCGATCAGGATGGAGCCGCGGGTGGGCTGGTAGACGTTGGTCAGCAGGTTGAACACGGTGGTCTTACCGGCACCGTTGGGGCCGATCAGACCGGTGATCTCGTTGCGGCCGATCATCAGGTTGAAGCCATCCACGGCGGTCAGACCGCCGAAGTCGATGCCCAGCTCACGCACGTCCAGAATGGGCTTTTTGTCCATGTCGCGGTCGGTCAAAAAGCCGCCGGAGGGCACACTGTGCAGCTTAGTCTGGTATTCACTCATGGTCTTTGCCCTCCTTTGCTTTCTTCTGGAACAGTTCGCCGTTCATGATCTTTTCCACAATGCGGCTCATGGAGAAGTCGTAGCTGCCAAGCAGGCCGCCCGGACGGAAGATCATCATGAGGACCAGCACCAGCGAGTAGACTACCATGCGGTAGCTGTCAAAGCTGCGGGTCGCCTCGGGCAGGATGGTAAGCACGGTCGCGGACAGGATAGAGCCCAGCATGGAGCCCATGCCGCCCAGAACCACCATGACCAGAATTTCGATGGACTTCATGAAGCCGAAGGTGGAGGGGTCCAGAACGCCCAGATAGCAGGCGTACAGGCCGCCGGCCAGACCGGCAAAGGCGGCGGAGAATGCAAAGGCCATGACCTTATAATAAGTAGTCTGGATGCCGCAGCTTTCGGCAGCAATCTCGTTATCGCGGATGGCCAGCACGGCACGGCCGTGGCGGCTCTTCATCATGGCGTGGATGGCAAAGCAGGTAATGACCACGCAGATGAACACATTGGCGAAGTTGGAATACTTGGGGATGTTCTTCAGGCCCTTGGCACCGTAGAACAGCTTGAAGCCCAGCACATCATCGATGTTGTTCAGGGTGATGCGGATGATCTCGCCAAAGCCCAGCGTCAGGATGGCCAGATAATCACCGGTCAGGCGCAGAGCAGGAATGCCGATCAGCACGCCGAACAGGCCCGCCACGATGCAGGCCAGCACCAGACCCACGACAAAAGCGACACCGGAGGGCAGATTGCTGTATTTCGTGAACAGGGCACAGGTGTAAGCACCCACGGCCATGAAACCGGCATGGCCCAGCGGCAGCTGGCCCAGATAACCGGTGGCAACGTTCAGCGAGACAGCCAGAATGATGTTGATGCCCACGGTGAGAAGCACCTTGTTCTGGTAGGTGGACAGCACGTTCTGGGTGAGGAAGGACAGGCCCACGAACAGCAGAGCCACCAGCACGGCGTTCATCAGGTAGCGCACGGGCATTTTGAGCGTTTTGCGTTTGGTATTCATCTTCATGCCCTCCTTACACCTTTTCCTGAACCTTGCGGCCAAGGAAGCCGGTGGGCTTGACCAGCAGCACGATGATCAGGATCGCAAACGTGACGGCATCCTTCCATGCGGAAAGGCCGATGGCGGAAACAAAGCACTCGCACAGGCCGATGGCGATGCCGCCGATCATGGCACCGGGAATGGAGCCGATGCCGCCCAGAACGGCTGCAACGAAGGCCTTCAGGCCCAGCATGGAGCCCATGGTGGGGGTCGCCTGCGGGTAGCTGCAGCAGTACAGCACCGAGCCGATACCGGCCAGTGCGGAGCCCACCGCAAAGGTAAAGGAAATGGTGCTGTTGACGTTAATGCCCATCAGACGGGCAGCGTCCATATCCTCAGACACGGCACGCATGGCCTTGCCGAGCTTGGTCTTCTGCACAAGGAAGGTAAGCACCAGCATGGACAGCACCGTGACCAGCAGGGTGATGACAGAGGTGAGACCCAGCGGCACGGAGCCGATGTGGAAGGTCTGGTTGGTGTAGTAGGCCGGAATGACCTTTGCACCGGAACCAAGGATCAGCTCTGCAGTGTACTCCAGGAAGAAGGACACGCCGATTGCCGTGATCAGCAGGGAGATACGGGGTGCGTTGCGCAGCGGGGTGTAGGCGATCTTCTCGATCACAACGCCCAGCAGCGTGCAGGTGATGATGGTGGCGCACACAGCAGTGACCGGGCCAAGGCCCAGCTGATTCATCACGAACCAGGACATGTACGCACCAACCATAATGACATCGCCATGGGCAAAGTTCAGCAGCAGGATGATGCCGTACACCATGCTGTAACCCAGTGCGATCAGTGCATAGATGCTGCCAAGGGACAGGCCGTTGATCAGCTGGCTAAAAAACACTGTCATGGACTGATACTTCCTTTCTTTGCGGCGGAGGACCCGCCTTTTGGGATGCACTTTTTTACCAAAAAAGCGGAGACAGCCGAGCAAAACCTGTTCCGGCGGTCTCCGCAATGGGTCATTTATTTCTGAGTACTGCCTTCATGCCGCACACCGGTGCGCAGGATCAAAGCAGATCAGAACATTTCCTTCAGAACGGGGGTTGCACCGTCGAAGCACAGGATAGCGGTCTGCTTGACGGGGTTGTGGTGCTCATCGAAGGTGAAGGTGCCGGTGATGCCATCGATGGTGCCGCCTGCGATAGCATCGATGACGGCCTGCTTATAGTCGTCATCACCAGCGGTCAGGCCGGCATCCTCAGCAGCCTGAATGCCGTAGACAACGGTCATGGCAGCATCGTAGCCCAGAGGAGCGAAGCCGTTGGGGTACTCCTCACCGTACTCAGCCTTGTAGGCATCCTCAAAGTCGGGGTTGGAGCCCTTTGCGTAGTTTGCGCAGAAGTAGGCATCCTTCAGCTGGTCGGCAGTTGCGTAGCCTTCCAGACCATCCCAGCCGTCGCCGCCCAGGAAGGGAACTGCCAGACCGATGCTCTCAGCCTGAGCCAGGATCTGACCGACTTCCTGATAGTAGTTGGGGCAGAACACCACTTCGGGAGCCTTGCCCAGAATGGTGGTCAGCTGGGTCTTGTAGTCCACATCGCCCTCAGAGTAGGTCTCCTGATCGACGATGGTGCCGCCCAGGCTCTCGAACTCGTTGACGAAGTTCTCTGCCAGACCCTCGTTGTAGTCAGCGCCCTTCTGGAAGATGACGGCTGCCTTGGTGTAGCCCAACCGCTGGTAAGCGTAGTCAGCCATCTTGATGCCCTGGAACGGGTCGGTGAAGGTTGCGCGGAACACATTCTCGTTCACGGTGTCGGTCTCGGCATCGTAGGTGACAGCCTCAGCGGTAGCGGAAGCGGTGACCATGGGCATGTTGTAGTCTGCGCTCTCGGCAGCAACTGCCAGAGTCGGGGTGGTGGTAACATCGCCCACCAGAGCGGTGATGCCCTGATCGCACATCTTGGTGAAGCAGGTGACAGCCTGCGTTGCATCGCCCTGCTCATCCATGGTGATGATCTCCAGCTGCTTGCCGTTGATGCCGCCCTTTTCGTTGACCTGCTTCAGGTACAGGGTAGCACCGTTGATGACAGCCAGACCGTAAACGGAAACATCGCCGGTCATGGGGCCCAGAACACCGACCTTGATGGTGTCGCCGGAAGCGGCAGCATCAGCACCGGTGGAAGCAGCAGTGGAAGCAGCAGTGCTGTTGGAAGAACCGCCGCAGGCGGTCAGAACGCCGGCTGCAGCAACAACGCCAGCAGCGGCCAGAAAATTACGACGAGAAATCATCTTTTTCATAGTGAATTTCCTCCTTGGGAACATTCGTGATTCAATTATAAAAACGGAAGCAAGGCCCCTTCCCTCAAAGCGACCTTGCTTCGTTATCAATATTATAGACCCGCCGCCGCAAATGCGCAATTCACAAACCGTCCATACTTTTGGTTTCCGTTTGTGGACTTTGTTGACAAAATGGCTAAAACCACACAGATGTTTTTGTGCACTATTTCAAGTTGTTCATTTCATTTGTGCGTCAGATGAATCAAATTCACAAATTGCAAAAGGGTTACAGGGTCTCCATTTCGGCGTCTGCGGCAAACACAGCCTCTGCACGCGCCCCGGCAGCTTCGCCCTCTGCTTCCGCTTTGGCCGGAGACTCTGCAAGGACCTTGCGGATGGCGGTAAAGTAGAACACCAGCGACAGACCGGTGCCGATGCACCAGCCCACAGGCCATGCCATCCAGATGCCGGTGGAGCCCAGCGCGGTGCTGCTGAGCACGATGGCAATGCCGACGCGCAGGATCAGATCGGAGAAGGTGGCGATCATAAAGCGCACCATCATGCCGCAGCCGCGCAGGATGCCGTCGGTGACCAGCTTGACCGACACCACGAAGTAGAAGGGGGACAGGATGCGCAAAAACAGCATACCGGTGTCGATGGCCGGGCCCTGCGGGTCATTCATGAACAGCAGCAGCAGGAAGCGGCCGAAGAAGAAGTACAGGAGCACGATGGGCACGCAGATGATCCACACCAGATTGCGGCCTGCGCCAAAGCCCTTGTGCACACGGTCCATCTTGCCCGCGCCCATGTTCTGGGAGGTGTAGTTGGAGATGCCGTTGCCCAGCGTGGTGAAGGAAGTGATGACCATGTTGTTCAGCTTGACGGCTGCAGAGTAGCCTGCAATGACGCTGGCACCAAAGGTGTTGATGACGCTCTGCAGGATGATGTTGCCCACAGAGACGAAGCTCTGCTGCAGGATGCTGGGGATGGCAACCACGGCCACCTTGCCCAGCATGTTCCAGGAGAACAGCACGACCTTGTTCTTGGATTTGAAGGCGCTGATGCGGCGGAACACCACCACCATGGCCAGCACGCAGCTCACACCCTGACACAGGAAGGTGGCCCATGCCACACCGGCTACGCCCATCTTGAGACCGGCCACGAACAGGATGTCCACGCCGATGTTGGACAGGGACGAGACTGCCAGAAAATAGAAGGGCGTTTTGCTGTCGCCCAGAGCGGAGAAGATGCCGGTGGCGATGTTGTAGAAGAACATGAAGGGCAGGCCCAGCACGTAGATATCCAGATACAGCGAAGAATCCGCAAGGATCTCCTCCGGGGTGTTGATGAGCTCCAGCAGGCTGTGGCAGCCCACAAGGCCGATCAGCATCAGCACGGCGCACAGCACGGCAGAGCCGATCAGGGAAGTGTAGACCGAAGTCTTCATCTCATCGTAGTCCTTTGCGCCAAAGTAGCGGGACACGATGACCGAGCAGCCAATGTTGCAGCCAAAGGCAAATGCAATGAAGATCAGGGTGATCTCGTAGCTGTTGCCCACAGCAGCCAGTGCATTCTCGCCGATGAACTTGCCTGCAACAAGGCTGTCGGCAATGTTGTACAGCTGCTGGAAGATGATGCTGCCGAACATGGGCAGGCAGAACTGCCACAAAACCTGTGACGGCTTGCCGACCGTCAGATCCTTATTCATATATAGATCCTCCTCTATCCTGTAAAAAAACATGATCCGAACCAAAACAGAGTATAGAACGACCCTGCCAAAAAGTAAAGAAAAATTTTGGTATATCTGCCATACGAAATTTACATGGTCGGTACAACGCATCCCTGCTTTGCAAAAGGGGCAGACTATCCATACGCTTTTTCTCCCCTGCCCGGTGCCGCGGCCGCGTTCTGACGGCCGCGAGACTTCTGTTTTGCGTCCGGTCAAAAGTTTATGCCTGCAAACATGCGCACCGGCTCTTGCACCGGGGCACAAAGCGTGGTAGGATATTCTTGGTTAGTTAGATATAACTATCCGGAACAGGCAGCCACCCGTCTGCCCGCCCGGGCAGCACCGGGAAGGAAATGATATTCAGGAGGTTTTCGAGATGAACTATCTGGAAATTGAATCTGTTGTAGGCCGCGAGATCCTGGACTCCCGCGGCAACCCCACTGTGGAAGCGGAGATCACGCTGGCCGACGGCACCGTGGCACGCGGCTGCGCACCTTCCGGCGCATCCACCGGTGAGTTCGAGGCGCTGGAGCTGCGGGACGGCGATAAGGGCCGTTATCTGGGCAAGGGCGTGACCAAAGCTGTGGAGAACATCAACACGGTCATCGCAGACGCAGTGGTGGGCATGGATGCTTCCGACATCTACGCCATCGACGCCGCCATGATCCGGGCCGACGGCACCAAGGATAAATCCAATCTGGGCGCAAACGCCATTCTGGCCGTTTCCATTGCCGCCTGCCGCGCCGCAGCCGCTTCTCTGGAAATGCCCCTGTACCGCTTTCTGGGCGGCGTAAACGGCAACCGTCTGCCCGTGCCCATGATGAACATTCTGAACGGCGGCGCACACGCCACCAACACGGTGGATACGCAGGAGTTCATGATCATGCCGGTGGGTGCGCCCTCCTTCAAGGAAGCTTTGCGCTGGTGCGCGGAGGTCTTCCACGCTCTGGCTTCCATCCTGAAGGCCAAGGGTCTGGCTACCTCTGTGGGCGATGAGGGCGGCTTTGCCCCCAACCTGTCCAGCGACGAGGAGACCATTGAGACCATTCTGGCCGCCATCGAAAAGGCCGGTTACGTGCCCGGCAAGGACTTCATGCTGGCAATGGACGCTGCTTCCTCCGAGTGGAAGAGCCCCAAGGGCAAGGGCTTCTACAAGCTGCCCAAGGCCGGCACCGAGTT
>ENA-UERX01001670-UERX01001670.1-human-gut-metagenome-genome-assembly--contig:-NODE-1670-length-12910-cov-3.559729_pt1 | contig 12910 bp, 9 predicted proteins | sample MGYA00242992_ERZ507993 | MGnify/ENA primary metagenome ERZ507993 (study PRJEB26167, sample SAMN06115487) | human gut metagenome | host: Homo sapiens | place: China:Chongqing | collected 2015-04-10... | reverse complement strand
TTCCGGCCGTTCGGGTATGAAGGAGATCGTGAAGTTTCCTTTATTGTCAATTTTTGTCGTTCCGTTAGCCACCTGCTGCCGGGAAGCAAGGAAAATTGGAAATTCCGTATTACGGATGCTGATTCCTTGACCGTCTCCGCTGAAGTTTTGGCTGGCATGTACGATGCTTCATTGGACAAGTTATTGCCTTTCAGCTGGTCTTTCTCTCCTAAAAGATATGTTTATCTGTATGCTCCTCGTTTTTCTGAAGGGACAGCATTCACTAACAGCAGCAGGTACGAAACAGGAGATCGGAAAAGATTGAACGTCCCACAGTTCCAATACGACCGACTCGACTGGCAGGACGTACTGAGAATCGGTTGGCAATATGAACAAAGCGAACGACGCTATGCAGCCGGAGCCGTCATGAAATCAGGGACAGCACCGACAATAACCGAAGTTCTCAACATCACCGAAGACAGTATGCCACTAGAAGAACCGGCAGTAAAAGCGTACCAGGGTGTCGCTAATATCATAGCAGAAGAAGAAGTGGAAGAAAATGGAACACCGTTCTTCCCGAACAAACCGGTCGAACTTCGTGAAAACTTTGCCGAAACCGCATTCTTCTATCCGGCCTTAGTGACCGACGAGGCAGGCGATGTAGCGTTCAGCTTCACGATGCCCGAAAGCAACACGACTTGGAAACTGCAACTGCTGGCCCAGACGGAAGACCTGAAATACGGTTACCTGTCCCGCGAAATCATCACCAGCAAACCGTTGATGGTAACCCCCAACCTTCCGCGCTTCCTGCGCCAGGGCGATGAAGTGACCATCACGGCGCAAATCAGCAACCAGTCGTCTGCCACTATGGACGGACGCGCCAGCCTGGAACTGTTCGATCCGGGCAACGGCCAGCCGGTGATCTGCCTCACCAAATCGCAGAAGCCTTTCACCTTGGGGGTTGACAGCACCACGACTGTCAACTGGTCATTCAAGGTTCCGGCCTCTTCGGACGGTGTTATCGGTTGCCGTATCATTGCCGACTCAGACAAGGGAAGCGACGGCGAACAGCATCTGATCCCGGTTCTGTCGAACGAGATATTGATAACGGAAAGCACCCCGTTCTACCTGTTCGACAAGAGCGAAGAAGTAATCCGCCCGAAAGACAACAAAAATATCCGTCCGTTCCGCACGACACTGGAGCTGACTGCCAACCCTATCTGGTATGCCGTACAGGCATTGCCGACCCTATCCCAACCGGAAAACGACAACGTCATTTCCTGGTTCGCCTCTTATTACAGTAACACTCTGGCGAGCTACATCGCCACCGCCCACCCGCGTATCCAGCAGGTCATCAGCCAGTGGAAAGCACAGGGCGGAAACGCCTCCACGCTCTATTCTAACCTGGAAAAAAATGCAGAACTGAAAAACATCCTTCTACAGGAAACACCCTGGGTATTGGAAGCAGACAATGAAACGGAACAAAAACAGCGTTTGTCCCTCCTTTTCGATATGAACCGGGCAGCAGGACAGCGGGAAACCGCCCTCCGACATCTTCTCGACCTGCAAACGCCGGATGGAGGTTGGGGTTGGTTCAAAGGCATGTATCCGAGCCAGGAGATCACACTCTATATTCTGAAAGGGATGAGCCAACTGACGGAGTTGAATGCAGTCGAATATAACCAGCAGGAAAAAGAGATGCAGATGAAAGCACTCAAATTCGTTGACAAACAAATCCAGTCCGATTATGAGGCATTACAAAAGATCAAGAACTGGCAGAAAAACGAAATTTCTCCATTGGAAATCGAATATCTGTTTGTCCGCAGCAATTACCGAGACATTCCGGAGTTGGGTTCGGCCCGTGAAGCAATCCGCTACTATACGAACCTGGCGGAAAAGCAGTGGGACAAACAATCCATCCACGGCAAAGGAGAAATAGGGTGGCTCATGTGGAGGAATGGAAATAAAGAGATTGCCGGAAAGATTATCACTTGGCTGCGTAAAACAGCTTCGACCTCTCCGGACAAAGGTATGTATTGGGCGAACAACCGGAGCAGAGCAAACGCCTTTGCCTCTCCGATCGACACCCATTGCCTGCTGATGGCTTTCTTCAATGAAGTTTCGCCCGACAAACAAGACACAGACCGTATGAAACCATGGTTACTCAACCAGAAACAGACGCCGAACTGGAAATCCGTACCGGCAACGGTCAACGCTATTTATACTTTGCTTCTGACAGGCAGCAACTGGTTGGACACTGCCAACACTTGCACCGCCCAATGGGGCAAGCAAACCTATAGCACGACAAGCGACGAATTAGCCACCGGCTATCTGAAAGTAACCATATCGGATGAAAAAGCGACCTCATCCGAAGGAACCTCCATCTCTATCCGGAAAGAAGGCTCGGCGCCTGCATGGGGAACTGTCTACGAGCAATACTTCCAGAACATCAACGAGGTAAAAAAACAGAAAGGCGTCCTGAACGTAGAAAAGCTGCTATTCGTAGAAACCAATAACGGGACTGAGCGGCAACTTCGTCCGGTCACCCCGGATGAACCGCTCAGTGTCGGCGACAAAGTGGTCGTCCGCCTTGTGGTCCGCACCGATCGCGAAATAGATTACGTCTTCCTGAAAGACCTCCGAGCCGGATGTTTTGAACCGGCAGACCAACTTTCCGGTTCTATCTACAGGGACGGGGTCTGGTATTACCAGTCGCCGACGGATGTTTCGGAGAATTTCTTCTTCGAACGCCTGCCCCAGGGGACTTTTGTATTAGAATATGCCGTATACGTGTCACGTACCGGTGAATATGCAGGAGGAATCAGTACGATCCAATGCCTGTACGCACCCGAATTCGTATCGCATACGGAAGGAAACATCGTCAAGGTAGATTGAGTGAGACTCCCAGCGATGGCAAGTGCACACAAATCCGGTATCCCCGACTCGCGATGGAAGCAGAATTTTATTTTTTAAAGAAACTAATTCAGTAGTAAACATTATCTTTGCATTTTAAACAATAGCTAAATAAAAAGAGAAGATGAAACAGATTATTTTTATTTTTATGGCAATCCTGCTGGCAACAGGAATAGCTTCAGCTCAAAACAAAGCTGTAATCTCGGCAGATGAAACCTCTTTCGATTTCGGAACGATCAAGGAAGCGAACGGCAATGTATCGCATACTTTTAAAATAAAAAATTCAGGCGATGCGCCGTTGGTCTTGACACGTGTCATCGCCTCTTGTGGTTGTACGACGCCGGAATGGACAAAGGAACCGATAGCTCCGGGTAAAACTGGTGATATCAAAATCACTTATAATCCGAAAGACCGCCCCGGTCCTTTTGTCAAGACTATTTCCGTATACAGTAATGGTAAAACCGGTAGTTTTATCCTGACGATCCGGGGAGAAGTAGAATAATAACAGGAAAACTGAACGATAAAGAATGTTGAACAGAAACAAACTGGTCTTTATTCTTGCCGGTATACTGTTTGCAATAAGCAGTATATCGGCACAAAATAACGCCCGAATCAGTGCAGACGAGCTGATCTATAACTTCGGTACGATTGGAGAATCCGATGGATTGGCAAGTCACATATTTACGATCAAAAACACAGGTAACGGTCCGCTTGTCATCACGAGGATCACAGCATCCTGCGGCTGTACGCAGCCCGAATGGACCAAAGAGCCCATCGCTCCAGGAAAGACCGGAGAAGTAAAAGTAACCTACAACCCGAAAGGACGTCCCGGCCCTTTTTACAAAACTATAGCGATCTACAGTAACGGGAAAAAAGGCAGTTTCTCCTTAGGTATCAAAGGAAACGTAACCCCTAAAGAAGCTCAACCCATACTGATTTATCCGTATAGCATCGGCGACCTGAAACTGCAAACAAAAAATATTCTTTACAGCACGATCCGCCCCGAAGAAACATTGGGAGAAAAGATCAACCTGATCAATGAAGGAAAAACATCCCTGAACATCCATTTAGGAAAGACGCCTCATTATCTGAACGTCGTAGCCAATCCTACAAAACTGGCTCCGGGTGAAACAGGCGAAATATCCATCCTCATGAATGCGAAAGAGGCAAAACGGAAAGGCCGCATGACAGCCGAAATTCCGGTAACGGTCGAAAGTATCGGTCAGAAGAAAGGAACAGAAGGCAAACTACATGTTGCAGCCAATATCATAGACGACTTCAGCAAACTGACTGCCTCGGAGAAGGCGAAAGCTCCGGTAGCCCAGCTATCGGGTACCTTGCTCGACTTCGGCAAACTACCTGACAAAAGCAGTTTCATCCCACTGGTCGGCGGTCGGGTGAGCGGCACGATCGAAATTACCAACTCAGGAAAATCACCGCTTGTCATCTATAGTGTGACCTGCGAAGACGAACGCGTAGCTGTTTCCGGTGGCAAAAGAGAAATAAAGCCGGGCACGACAGCCACTTTCAAAGTGACAGTACGCCCGAAAGAGATAAAAACAAAACTGGAAGCCCTCATCAATTTCGTATGCAACGACCCGAACGGTCCGGTACGGCTTGTGAAGGTGACAGCCAATAAATAACCAGGTGAAAGTTGAAAGGTGAAAGTTAAAACAGCTTCCTCTTCCACCTTTCAACCTTCACCTTTCAACTTTCAACTAAATTATGGAACATCCCGAAAACGACGATCTGTACAAAGGATTAAAGGTGAACAAGGGAGTAGCCGATGTACCGACCGTAAATCCTTATCTAAAAAAAAGGATTCAACGCAAAGAATATACGCCTGCCGAATTTGTAGAAGGTATCCTGAAAGGAAACATTACGATCCTCAGCCAGGCGGTAACACTGGTGGAAAGCTCCAAATACGAACACCAGCAAATGGCACAGGAAATTATCGAAAAATGCCTGCCGCATGCAGGAAAGTCTGTCCGTATCGGCATCACCGGAGTACCGGGAGCAGGTAAGAGCACCTCGATCGATGCGTTCGGCATGCACTTGATAGGGCAAGGACGTAAACTGGCTGTGCTGGCAATCGACCCCAGCAGCGAACGCTCGAAAGGCAGCATCCTCGGCGACAAAACTCGTATGGAGGCCTTGTCCCGTGAAAAGAACGCTTTCATCCGTCCTTCGCCATCAGCAGGTTCCTTAGGTGGCGTTGCCCGTAAAACACGTGAAACGATCGTTCTTTGCGAAGCTGCCGGATTCGATACGGTATTTGTCGAAACGGTCGGTGTCGGACAAAGCGAGACGGCTGTCCACTCGATGGTCGATTTCTTCCTGTTGATCCAACTTGCCGGTACTGGAGACGAATTGCAAGGCATCAAGCGCGGGATCATGGAGATGGCGGACGGGATCATCATCAATAAGGCGGATGGTGACAACCTCGAAAAAGCAAAACTGGCAGCGGCGCAATTCCGCAACGCCTTGCACCTGTTTCCGGCCTCCGAATCCGGTTGGAGCCCGAAAGTATTGACTTATTCCGGTTATTACAATTTGGGGATTAAAGAAATCTGGGATATGGTCGGAGAATATATGGAATTCACTCAAAAGAACGGCTACTTCAACTACAAGCGCAACGAACAAGCCAAATATTGGATGTACGAAAGTATCAACGACACACTCCGCGAAACGTTCTACCACAATCCGGCGGTAGAAAAAATGTTGAACTTCACGGAGCAGCAGGTATTGAATAACGAGATCAGTTCGTTCGTTGCAGCCAAACGGATGATGGACCTGTTCTTGGAAAATCTGTCTGCAAAGAAATAAATAAATGGAAAAGAAAAAACTTATACTGCTATTACTAAGTTGCGCGGTAATCACGGAGGCTCATGCTGCCTATCAAGGCCACGTATATGTAGACTCCAACCGGAACGGAATCTACGACAAAGGAGAGAAAGTCTTAAAAGGCATCCGGGTTTCCGACGGGTTGAACGTTGTCAAAACGAATGCCGAAGGAGTATATACACTTCCCGGACACGAACGAGAACGATTTATCTTCATCACCACTCCTTCCGGCTATAGGACAGACAATCAATATTACCGGCGGATCAACGGCACAGGGCAAACATACGATTTCGGCCTGCAACCCTGGAAAGGACGCATCAAGCCGAATGGCAGTCACAGGTTCATCCATATTTCCGATACCGAGATATTCAATACGGAAAACCAAGAAGACTGGGCGAATAACATCCGGGATTATGCGGCTAACGAGAATATCTCATTTATCATCCATACCGGTGATATCTGCTATGAAAATGGATTGAAGAACCATATCCATCTGATGAACACGTCAAACATGGACTGCCCGATGTTCTACTGTATCGGTAACCATGACCTTGTAAAAGGGAAATATGGAGAAGAGGTTTTTGAAAATGTTTACGGTCCGGTTTATTATTCCTTCGACTTCGGAAATGTCCACTACGTCGTTACACCAATGGCAGGAGGAGATCATCAGCCCGGCTATACAAAAGAAGATGTATACCGCTGGTTAAAGAATGACCTGGCGCAAGTACCGACAGGAAAACCGATCATCGTCTTTAACCATGACCTGCTGACTTCCGGGAACGAGTTTGTTTTCGGTATTGACGATAACGAGAAGATTAACCTGAACGAACATAACCTGAAAGCGTGGCTGTACGGCCATTGGCATAATCATTTCGTGCGGAAACAAGGAGATGTCCTGACAATCTCGACCGCAACACTCGACAAAGGGGGAATCGACCACTCGACTTCCGCCTTCCGTGTGGTAGACGTGGATCAAAAAGGAGATGTCCAGACTATGCTCCGCTATACCTATATAAACAAGTCCATCGAAACCGCCTCTATCGCGAATGATGCATGTACAATGACGTCAGACGAAAAGATTCCGGTATCGGTCAACACCTACAATGCAGTTGCTCCTGCCATACGTGTCACTTACAGTTGCGTCGTAGACGGCAATACTGTCCTACCGGAAACACAGCTTACTCAAAATACAGACTGGAATTGGTCCGGAATGGCCAAACTCCCGGCAGACTGTAAAGGCAAACGGATTTTCATTACAGCCAAAGCATTGTTCAACAATGGGGAAACAGCAATCAGCCGTTCCTCATTCGTATACCAGCCGGAAGAGATCGGCAAAACACCCCGACTGGCATGGACCCGTAACGTAAATGCCAACCTGTATTTCTCTTCTCCGGTCGTTGCCGGCGGTAAAGTGTACGTCGCTTCTCTCGATGAAGATTTGAAGGGAGAAGGTGCAATCTTCGCTCTGGATGCAAAGACTGGTGAATTACAATGGAGATATCCGGTTCGCAACTCCATCAAAAACACGATTGCCGTAGACGAAGGAACCGTCTTCGCACAAGATGCGGAAGGTTATTTATACGCCATCGACTCACAGACTGGCAAACTAAAATGGGACAAAAAGATGGATGTCGCCGGCCTTCCTGTCCTTGTGGACGGGCTGACAGCCGCCAATGGCATTGTCTATGCCGGAAGTGGAAAGGCATTCGGAGCATACAACGGTAAAACGGGTGACGCAGTCTGGCTGAACAAAGGCTGGCCGCAAGGAGAAGCCACGACATCGACTCCTCTGCTGGCAAACGGAGTAGTTATTTCAGGCGCCAACTGGCGAGGCTTCTACGGCAACGACGCACAAACGGGAGAGTTGCTTTGGAAACTCGATAAAGACGGAATTACGGATAGAGGCGCAACACCGGCATATGACGGTAATCTGCTTTATGTTACTTCGCGCCAGTCTTTATTTATCATCGACTGCCATTCGGGGGAAGTCATTGTCCGTAAAGAGTTACCATTCAATGTCCAAGTCAATTCGACCCCGTTGGTCACGGATAAACTGATTGTTTTCGGGACGCAGACTGATGGCCTGGTCGCACTCGACCGTGAGACATTCGAGGTCAGATGGAAAGCCCGGACATCTCCAGCTCTGGTTTATACGGCTCCCTATTCCCGCCATCCGGCTGCCACGGTCGAAACGAGCCCCCTACTCATCGGAGATACAATTTACTTCGGAGCATCCGACGGCATCATCTATGGCATAGATAAGGAAAGCGGGCAAACGACATGGAAACATAAAACGGGAGCTCCGCTATTCTCCACCCTGTCAACAAACGGCAACATGATCTTCGCAACCGATTTCGGAGGCAATGTCTATGCTTTCAAATGCAACAAGTAAACAAGAGCTGAACTCTATATGCAAAAAGCCCCGCGGATGAAAAATATCCGCGGGGCTTTTCATATACTTGCCAATAACAGATCAAATAGAAGAAATACGAAGCGTATTCAACAAATCACGATTGATCGGTTTGTCGTTCTTGATCGCTTTGGAGAAAGGAACGTAAACGATCTCATCATTCTGGATACCCATCATCACGTTACGCTGGTCATCCAACAACGCGTCGACGGCAGCCACTCCCATCCGGGTTGCCAAGATACGATCTTGTGCAGTCGGTGAACCACCGCGCTGCAAGTGTCCCAAAATCGAAACACGTACGTCAAACTGCGGATATTCCTTCTTTACACGTTCAGCCACGCCCATCGCACCACCGGTCACCTCACTTTCCGCAACAAGGACGATACTGCTGTTCTTGGACTTACGGAAACCGGTTTCGATCATCTCGGCCAGCTGGTCTTTCTCCATCGATATCTCCGGAATGATAGCCGCTTCGGCTCCCGATGCAATCGCTCCGTTAAGAGCCAGGAATCCGGCATCACGCCCCATCACTTCGATAAAGAACAGACGGTCATGGGAGGTTGCCGTGTCACGGATTTTATCGACACATTCCATGATCGTATTCAAAGCCGTGTCGTAGCCGATCGTGATATCCGTGCCATACAGGTCATTATCAATCGTACCAGGCAGGCCGACAATCGGATAATTGAACTCCTGTGCAAAGATGCGAGCCCCCGTCAGCGTTCCGTCACCACCAATGGCGACCAAAGCATCGATGCCATGCTCCATCAGTTTGTCGTAAGCCTGCTTACGACCTTCCGGCGTCTTGAATTCCGCACAACGGGCCGTCTTCAGGATAGTACCGCCACGCTGAATAATATTACTTACATTCTGAGTCTTGAAATCTTCAATTTCGTCGGTTATCAAACCCTTGTATCCACGATAGATACCCTTAACGGACATTCCGTTATAAATAGCGGAACGTGTCACTGCGCGAATGGCGGCGTTCATTCCCGGAGCATCACCTCCGGATGTTAAAATGCCAATACACTTAACTGTAGACATAGCGTCTTATATTTTATATGTTCGCGGCAAAAGTAATAATTATTTGCCAAAAACCTGTCTATTTTCCAAAACTTCATCAAATCTTACCCCTAAAAGTCAACGGCTGGCATTCAATTCACGAATACGCACAGCCACCTCTTCCATCAGCCACTTCGGAGTAGATGTGGCCCCGCACACCCCGACACTCCCCACATCTTCAGGCAACGGCTCGGTAATCTCCTTTACCTCCGAGATAAAGACCGTGTTCGGGTTTGCCTTCCGACATTCCTCCAGCAGCATCTTGCCATTTGAACTCTTCTTTCCGGCAACGAAATACACCCAATCATGCTTGGAAGCAAACGCCTTGATGTTCGGTAAACGGTTGGCCACCTGGCGGCAAATCGTATCGAAATACTCGAATTGTACCCCATCTGCAATACGCCGCCGGATCTCAGCCACGACTTCACGAAACCCGTCAAGCGACTTGGTCGTTTGCGAGAAGAGGCAGATATTCCGGCTAAAATCCAACCGGCCGAGGTCCTGTACCTTCTCGATAACGATGGCCGTCCCTTCCGTTTGCCCGACCAGACCATTTACTTCGGCATGCCCTTTCTTTCCATAGATCACGACCTGCGTATGGCTATCGCGCGTAGCCACGTAGCATTTATGAATCTTACGTTGTAACTGGAGCACCACCGGACAGGTCGCATCCACGATCGTGATGTTGTTCCGCCGGGCGATCTCGTAGGTCGAAGGCGGTTCCCCATGCGCCCGAAGCAACACCTTTTCTCCCTTCAAACGGGTAAACTCGTCGTGCCCGATCGTCCGCAGCCCCAACTTTTCCAACCGTTCCACTTCCAAGCTATTGTGCACGATATCTCCGAGGCAATACAACGTATTCGTATTTTTCAGTTCGCGTTCTGCACTCTCGATAGCCGTTACCACGCCGAAACAAAAGCCGGAACCCTTATCTATCTCGACTTCTATCATGGCTAGTCTGATGTAACGACCTTTTCATACTGTTCCAAGAGCCAAGCCTTCTGCTCGGCAATCGTCAAATGCGAGTTATCCAGCTCCAGCGCATCATCAGCTTTACGAAGCGGACTCTCTACACGAGTCATATCGATATGGTCACGCGTCTTCACATTTTCAAGGACTTCCTCAAAAGAAGCAACCTCGCCTTTGGCTTTCAGTTCGTCCAAACGCCGTTGGGCACGCACTTCCGGGCTGGCTGTCACATAAATCTTCAGTTCCGCATCCGGAAAGACAACCGTACCGATATCGCGACCATCCATCACGATCCCTTTCGCCTTCCCCATTTCCTGTTGCTTGGCGACCATCGCACGGCGTACAAAACCTAAAGCAGCAATCGGACTCACGCGGTTGGCCACTTCCATCCCCCGTATTTCTTTCTCCACTTTCACGCCGTTCAGATAGGTATCCGGACGTCCGGTTTCCGGGTTAAAGCGGAAAGAGATATCGATATCGTTCATGGCATCCTGCAACTTCTGTTCATCGATACCACCGCTTGTAAAGAAACCGTGTTGCAAACTGTACAAAGTGACAGCCCGGTACATCGCCCCTGTATCGATATAGGTATATCCCAGCTCCCTTGCCAAATCTTTTGCCATCGTGCTCTTCCCGGTAGAAGAGACACCGTCTATCGCTATAATTATCTTTTTCATCACTACATATATTAATGTAAAGGAAATGCAAATATACAACAGTTTATCGCTCCCTTCCTTATCAATTATCCTATTCATCCTTATATTTTATTGTTTTCCATATAATCCGGAAACCGTTCGCAGCCAAGCGGACGATCTATGAGATACGACAAAGAAGCCAACGGACCAGTAATCCATTGGCAAAAGATCCTATCGTAAAGGAGAACGAAAAACCGAATTTACTTAGAAATCGCTGATCGTTGTGGAGATGCTCAGCATCATGGAAAGAGCTGAAGGATGGTATTTGGCTACGGAAACACCGACGTCGAACATCTTGATCCGCACACCGGCACCACCGGAAAAACCGGCAAGAGCGTTACTTCCCTGCAATTTCATGTCCAACGCCGTCTTGGGGTTATACCCGATACCGAGCCAGAAGTTGTCGGAAGGGATATAATCAACACCGATCACCAGATGCTTCACAAAAGACTTGAAAAAATTATCTCCTGTATACTCCCTGTCGTAATCGTCTACATACTCAACCTTCCATTTCGTCAGATACTGTGCAGTCAGCGACAAACGGATCGGCGCATGGGCCATCTGTTTGGTGATCCCCAGCTGGATATCCCAGGGCATCTTCTGGCGCTCATCTTCATAGGCTTTCAATTGGGCTCCGATATTTTTAAACCGAAAGAAAATCCTTTTTCAGAATCATAATAAATCAAACCGGCATCGACCACCATGCCGATCGAAGTATAATCGCCGATACCCGAATATAAAAACTTCAACGAAGCCCCGCCACGCCAGCGCTCGGAAAGGTCATACGAGAAGAAACCGTTCACACTGATGTCCTTTGCCGTAAAATCTCCCGTCGGAAGACCTTCTTCCGACATTCCCCGTATCTTTCCCTGACTGAAGAACGAGGCTCCCACACCCCAAGCTCCTTTTTCTTTATACGCCTTGGTAAAAAGAGCGCTCCCGACATTGATATCCGATATATAGTTCAGGTAATTCAGATTAACCATCTGGTCCATCTCGGCTCCCAATAAAGCCGGGTTATGAAAAATCAGGGAAGGATCCCTTTCGACCAGAGACATCGTATTGCCTCCCATCGCATTGGCTCTTGCCGAAGAAGGATAGCGAAGAAAAGTATATCCGGTGTCGCCGGTTTGCGCGACAACAGCCCGTAACAAGAAGGAAAAGAAGAATATAAATAGAATATTTCTCATATTTCTCTGGTAAAATGCATACAAAGATAAATAAAACGGGTACATACACCCCACTTACAGAAACGGGAAAAAGCCGAAAAAGGTATATTGGGAGCTATTATTTTTATTCTCAGTCAAAAAAAAAGTAAAAATAGCGTATATTTAATACGAATTGTTCGGATTTAAAAAATAACTCCGTATATTTGTCGCAGAAGAAAAACACATCTTTAAACACTAAGAGATATGGAAGTTAAGAAATCACCGAAAGCGGACCTGGAAAAAGGTAAGACGATGGGTATCCTGATGGGTATGATCGTCGGACTTGCAGTACTGTTCGTGGGCTTCGAATGGAGCGACCGTGAAATCACAATCGTCCAAGATCAGGGCGTTGCTGATATCATCGCAGAAGAAGAAGTTGAAATTACGAGACCGGAGGACACTCCTCCCCCTCCACCGCCACCTCCCGCACCTGCTGTGGCAGAAGTATTAACCGTTGTAGAAGATGACGTCAAGTTGGACGACGTCGAAATCGTATCATCCGAAGACGATGCCGCTTCTGCACAGGTTGAAGCTTATACTCCTCCCGCAGTAGTTGAAGAAGAAGAGGAATCTTCACAGCAGATCTTTACTGTTGTAGAAACAATGCCTGAATTCCCCGGCGGACAAGGAGCTTTGTTACAATACCTGGCAAAATCAATCAAGTATCCGGTTATTGCTCAGGAAAACGGTATCCAGGGTCGTGTATCCTGCTCGTTTGTGGTTAACAAAGACGGTTCTATCGTAGACGCAGAAGTTATCCGTGGTGTTGACCCGTCACTGGATAAAGAGGCTCTACGTGTGATCAACAGCATGCCGAAATGGTCACCGGG
>ENA-UERX01001665-UERX01001665.1-human-gut-metagenome-genome-assembly--contig:-NODE-1665-length-12925-cov-9.019147_pt1 | contig 12925 bp, 7 predicted proteins | sample MGYA00242992_ERZ507993 | MGnify/ENA primary metagenome ERZ507993 (study PRJEB26167, sample SAMN06115487) | human gut metagenome | host: Homo sapiens | place: China:Chongqing | collected 2015-04-10... | reverse complement strand
CTCTTCCCGAGAATACTCCTTTTTTAATTTACATCCCCTTTACCACGATTTTTTATATAATCATGAACAAACAGACTTGAAATAGCATTTATATTTAATATTGAATCAAACTTAAACCATTTATGAAAAGAATAATGTTCATTTTAGGAGTAAGCATCATTATGGCCTTACTTACTGTTACCGCAGCCTTGGCAGGTTGGTGGCTCGGAGCGTCTCTGCCTCTAGATATATCTGATACCACTCGACAAATAGCAGCATTACTCACCGCTTCTGCTTGTACATGGATACTCTATATTGTAAGTCGCAAAGTACTGACAAAAATCAGTCTCAAACCATACTAAATATATAGTCCATTAAAACAAAAAGGTCAACCGATTCTATATCATTCTCGATTGACCTTCTTATTTAAAATCTTGTTTTCATCATTCCTTATTTTCTGTTTCCTGTATCCCGGACTCTTCCTTTCCACGTAAATAAACAGAAGGTGCCACACCGAATTGTTGCTTAAAACATTTACTAAAATAGAACGGATCATTAATACCTACTTTATAAGAAACTTCGGCTACCGTATAACGATTTTCCAACAACAGTTCCGCCGCTTTCTTCATACGAATAATCCGGATATATTCATTGGGTGAATATCCCGTCACCCCACGTACCTTACGATAAAAAACGGTTCGTCCCAATCCCATCATCGAAGCAAACTCATCAATCGTAAACTGAGCATTACCAATCTGTTGATCCATAACCATCTGTAATCTGTCAGCAAATTCTTTATCCTTATCAGAGGTACAAATAGCCGGTCGTACCATATTCGGATCATTCGAAAATTTCTCACGTAATTTCTCACGTTGCTCTATTAGTTTGAAAGCGCGTGCCAACAGTAGTTTCGGGCTAAAAGGCTTAGTAATATATGCATCCGCACCACTTTCCACGCCTTCCAAATGACTTTCGGCAGAACTCATAGCTGTCAATAAAATAATAGGTATATGACTTGTATCAAAATCATTCTTCAATTTTCGGGTTACCTCAAATCCTGTCATCCCCGGCATCAGCACATCACAGATTATCAAATCAGCATCATACGTACGTGCACGTTCCAATCCAGACGGACCATCCGCCTCGGCCACAACTTCAAAATATTGTCCCACTTCTTCTTTCAAAAACTCACGTACATCGTTATCATCTTCTATAATAAGTACTTTACGCTTATTAAGTGGTGCAGATGGAAGTTCCACGCCCCCTTCTTGCGCCGATATTTCTTCTGCAAGAACAGCTGCATGATGTACTTCCTCCTCTTCCAACAACACATTATGGGGAATCAGAAAATCTTTTTCCTCATAAACAGAAATATCAGTAGGCAAACTGACCGTAAATATAGACCCACCACCTTCATTTTCAGTATATACTATCGTACCTTTATGTACACACACCAGTTCATGTGTCAAATGCAGGCCGACTCCGACACTACTACCCGAAAAGCTACTTTGCATAAAACGCTTAAATAACTCATTACGTTTCTCTTTAGGAATGCCTACACCGGAATCGGCTACCGATATGACCAACTGTTTCTTTGCTTCATCCACCGTCACAGAAAAAGTCACTTTTCCACCGCTGGGTGTATATTTGAAAGCATTAGACAACAAATTATAAGTCACTTTGTCCAAATAACCCTTATCGATAAACATCTTATAAGAGGCTACAGATGGCAAGAACTTGAAATCCATATTCTTAGACTCAGCAGCATCATTGAAACTCAAAAAGATTTCATACAAGAAAGCCATGACATCCGTTTCCTCCAAAGAAAGGGCCAGTTTATTATTCTGCATCTTACGGAATTCCAGCAACTGATTGATAAGACGCAACATACGCTGGGTGCTTTTATCCATGACCTTCAATGAATAAGCCATTTCTTTAGGGATTTTACCACCACGCTGCATCTTTTCCAATGCTCCTTGTATCAAAGTCAAGGGAGTACGGAACTCATGAGAGATATTCGTGAAAAAAACTAATTTATACTCTGTCAGCTGTTTCTCCACCTGTATACGATTACGCAAAGTATTAAAGTCACGCATCAGTCTGAAAGTGATATATAGTGCCACCCCTATCAAAATAGCATAAATAAAGAAAGCCCAAGTAGTTTTCCAAAAAGGAGGAACAACAATAATCTTCAAAACCGTTTCTTTATCTCCCCACACACCGACCCCATTGCAAGCTTTCACCCGCAATTTATAAGTACCGGGTGCCAGGTTCTTATAAGCTGCAAAATTCAACGAAGACGGTATACTCCACTCTTTATCATAATTATCCAACCGATACGTATATTTAGTACTATTCGTTCCGGAATAATCAAATGTAGAGAAATCTATGACAAAAGAATTTTGAAAATATTTCAACTCGATTTCATCTGTATAAATCAACGAACGGTCTAACGGAGAATCCACATCGCCCGGGCGCATGGCAATACCATTAATTCGAAGATTGGTAAAAGCTGCCATAGGAGTTACAGTGGAATTATTCACAATTTTGCCGGGAGTGATAACAACCAATCCATAATTAGAACCAAACATCAGTTTGCCATCCTTACTCACACAACCACTGTTCTCACTATAGACATTCCCCAACGCATATGCCGAGAAAAAGAAATTTTCAAAGGCATGTGTATCCGGATCAAAACGAGAAATACCATATTCCGTTGCAACCCAAAGCTTACCCTCCCTGTCTTCAACAATAGATTGCACCATACTGTTTACCAACCCGTCACTTCCATCATAATGCTCAAAAGTCAAGTTTCTGTAATCACCTTCTGGCATACACATACTGAAGCCTTTTCCTGAAGTACCTACCCATATCCGGCCTTTACTATCTTGATGGATACATTTTATTTCATTACTACGTAACTTACCGTTATTATAATTATAAGTAATATAGTTATCCGGGTCATTCATTAACGAATCAGGATTAAATATGTAAACTCCGGCACTGGTGCCCACCCATATCCATCCATTATTGTCTTCCTGTATCACACGAATCTGGCGCTGGCTATAAAAATTGTTCAAAAACCGCTTGAATACATACTTATCCTTTTCCTTCACCGCCAAATTCAATCCACCGCCAAAAGTACCTATCCACATTCTATTCTTCCGATCCCGGTAAAGAGTAAAAATATTATTATTCCCAATAGACAGAGGATCATCCGAGTGATAAGTGTACCATTTCCCGTCAATACTCAATCCGTTTCCACGGCTACCCAACCAAATACTACCATCAGCCCCTTCCTCAACAGCATAAATGTTAGAATCAAAATAACGACTGCTCTCTATCGTTTTCAAATGAGGGTCATAAATATACAATCCTCCACGACGGGTCCCCAGCCAAATCTTATCATCAGGCATACGGTTGATCATACGCACGGTATTTGAACGGTCTGATAAAGTTTCATCTTCAGGAAAAACACGCTCAGCTCCTTCATTCAAGACCGAAAGACGAGAAATACCCGTATATTCCGAACTGACCCAAATACCACCAGCTCGATCCTCCATAATATATTGCAAGAAATTTGAAGTGATATGACTGAATCCATTAATATTGGATTCGAAATGCTGCAATTCATCAGTTGCCAAATCATAAGCAAACAAACCGTTACCATAAGTGGAAATCCAAACAATATCACGAGAATCATGAACGATGTGGTAACGTTCCTCATCTATATAATTTACTTTATCAGCCGGAATCAGTTGGAAAGACTTGACAAATCTGGTCTTGGCGTTGACATACCATACCTTACCTGTATGATTATAAATCCAGAAATTCCCCCGGTTGTCAATCTGAACTTGTCCTCTTGCTATATTCAGTTCCGTATCCCGGCTCACCTGATGAGTTCTCAAATTAAAGACATAACTGCCATCTTCCGTAAAAACGATCCAATCGTTTTGCAAGCGCATGGTACTATATACTTTACTACCTTCACCTAAACGGGTAACAATACGGCTATCCTCTCCTTCTCTCTTCAACGAAATTGTTCCTGTTCCCGAAAGAAAAAAAACATCTTTACCAAAAGACATCATCTTGAAGGCATCATGATTTTCTTCCACCAATACTGCCTTGTCCCCTACCACTTGAGCTATACCGTCATGGCTACCAATCCATATTCTTCCTTGCTCATCCTCAGATATATAAGTAATATTATTAGAAGGGAGATTATTGTTTTCTTTCTTGAAAACCACAGATGTAAATTCACCATTCATATAAGTCACTTTACGACACCCGTTTCCATCCTGCCACAACCAGACATTACCTTCACGGTCAGTCATCTTGTAACTATACAGTTGCTCATATTCCCCACAACCGGTAAAATCAACAAAACAATCTTTCTTCAGATCATAACAACTAAACAACTCGGCAGAAGTCGCAATCCATAAGAAACCATTTTTATCTTCTTCCAAATCGCGAATCCGATGGTCTATCAACGAAATTTTATTTCCACCCTCAGGACGATAAGTCACAAACGAATTCCCGTCATAACGACTAAGTCCATTCAGCGTTCCCATCCAAATAAAACCTTTGCTATCCTGATATATATACCGAATTGAGTTATTGGCAACCCCATCTCCCGTAGTCATATGAGTAGAACGCACCTCGACTGATGCGGCAATACTTTGACTGAAAAGAATAAAGAATGCCCATAGAGCATAGATGTGTTTTTTCATATCATTTATCACAGTGTTTTTGTCTTGCAAAGGTATAAAAAAAGAGTGTATCAGAATGAATCGATACACTCTTTTTTATTTTAATCCATATGGAAGACCTCGGGCAGCGGAATAGTAACCGGAGAGTTATCCGGATTCACTTCCATGATATCCGCCATATAGTCCCACCATTTCTGCACGATAGGATTGGCTCCCATATCTTGCGAAGACTCCTCTCCTTTAGTTTTCTGACAAGCAAACAGAATATTTGTATCCTTGTCCCAATAAATGGAGTAATCATATACTCCTCCATCGGACAACATTTTTTTTAATTCCGGCCAAATGGCTGCATGTCTCTTCTCATACTCTTTCTCGAAGCCCGGCTTCAAGAACATTTTAAAAGCTTCACGTTTCATGGTATTTTCCTCCTTTTTATAAAGTCCTTGTTTTTACTTATTTAGTTTCTCCATCCATTACATGGAAAATTGGTTCGGAAGTCTTTTGTTCCGTACGGTAATATTGCACGGCACTATCATTCATTTTAGGATGCTGCTTGTTCAGCAAATTAATCATCTCAGCACCCGCCCAAAGTACCGGTCCATAGCCGTGGGCAGCATACACATTGACCGGACGATAATAATAAAAAGCCGGATCAAAAGCCATACCTGTACCTACACAAGTTCCGTCCACCTGACCTTCCGCATTGATTTGGGTGGTAACGGCATGCCATCCCAACTGTGCCACCGGACCGTATGCCATAGCATCAATCCATCCTTTATTGATAGCATGGGCAAAGCAATATACATAAATAGCCGTGGCCGAGGTTTCCAGATAAGAATCGTTACGATCCAGCAACTGATGCCAGAAACCTTCACCACTCTGGCAGGCAGCAAGACCACGTACATGAGCACGGAACAGCTCCAGTATTTTATCGCGCTGAGGATAATCCTCCGGCAACACATCCAAGACCTCACACATAGTCAACAACGCCCAACCATTGGCACGTCCCCAATGGAAAGCAGGATGATCCTGCATACCTTCCACCCATCCATGACGGAAAAGGTTTTTCCCGGGTACCCACATACGGTCTGCAAATTGAAATATCTGACGTACAGCTTCGCTCAAATACATTTGCTTTTTATCACCGGCAATACATGAATACCAAGCTACCGGCGGAATACCCATAAACATATCGTCCAACCACAGCGTATTATGTTGTGGACGGGTACGGGCAAATGTTCCATCAGCAAGACGATACTCCTTATTCACAATAAAATCCATATAATTATCAATCAACGGCTTAAGTTCCGGTGAATTTTCCTTCATCTGCACCTTGACCATAGCCGCGCACACCGCCCCGGCATCATCCAATGCATGAGGAGTCAGAATTTGTTTCATCTGCGGATCTACAGTTCCATACTTTTCCAATACCTTACGGAAGTGCGGAGCAACCTCGGCCAGAAACTGAAAACGATCTGTTACATATTTATAATAAGCCTGATCCCCCGTAGCCTCAGCAGCAGCCAACATAGCTGAATAAGTCACCCCCCATTCATAACTTGCCAGACGGAAAGCACCTCGTTCCAGCTGTGCATCAGCCGTCATATTGGCATAATCCGTAATAACCTTACCTGTATTCTTATCAACGACACGAGTCGGAGTATTCTTTTCCAAATAACGAAGGACACGATTCATATCGGCCTTTATCTCCTCTGTAGTGAGCATACCGTAAGGCACTTTGTATGCAGGTTGCAACAAATGTAACGGCGTATTCGAATCATTCAGTACTTCTTTCTTCTTTTGCGCATTCGCACCCGTTCCAGCCAGCAGCAACAGAGCGCCCATCATGCTTAATGTTTTCAGATTCATGGTATATAGTCTTTATTCATTTTTAAATTCATAACCTCTAAATATCCCCTCTTTCAAGTCCGGTCCGAAATAAAAGCCAGGCTGGGTAGGCTGGTTGTATGCCACATTTTGAGTAGCGATACTGATACGATACACCGGATCTTCCAAGAAAGTATGAAAACGGTATTCAGTCGGTATCCGCGACACATACAGACGAAGTGCCGAATTATCTTCCGTACGGAGCAGCACCTCCTCACGCCAATCACCTATTATATCTCCCTGCAAACAAGGATGGGACTTCGTACCATTATTTGAATCCGTTCCATCAAATATCATTAACGGACGACATACATCGTCTTCCCAATCATACTTGGTTATCCTGTTTTTATCCAGCAACTCACGAAGCAAATCTCCATCCCACCATACAGCCATATTGACTGAAAAGCTCTTGAGGTCAGGACGAATCACTTCACCTTTTATATTACGTACTCCTTTTGAATCGGATGACCACATCTCCACTCCCGGATTGCGCGGATCAACATCAGCAGCCATACACCGGCCTACATCTATACTACTTTTCACCTGAAACAGCACTTCACCCGTAGCCGCATTACGGAAAGTGGAACCATCTTTCTTATTTTCATGACAATCCCAAACCTGCAAGCCTTTTAATCCGGGAGCAAATTGTGTCAGATGCATAGCGTCTCCATGCCCCATACGGGTAGAATACAATCCTTTTCCATCATGATCAATGGCACAAGAACCATACATTATTTCATCACATCCGTCACCGTCCACATCGCCTACACGAAGATTATGGTTACCCTGCCCGGCATAGTCTTCACACCCCGGATTATTGCTGTCGAACACCCAGTGCTGTTTCAAGTTCTTGCCATCCCAATCGAATGCCGCCAGCACAGTGCGGGTATAATATCCGCGGCACATCACCACACTGGGATGTACTCCATCCAGATAAGCCACACAAGCCAGGAAACGGTCACTGCGGTTGGCACGATTGTCTCCCCAGTCGGTCAGCTTACCACGAGCCGGAACATAATCAATTGTTTTCATCGCTTCTCCTGTCAGTCCGTTGAATACGGTCAAGTATTCGTTACCAGTCAGGATACGTCCTTGGTTACGAGGTGTATTCCCGTGGGAATTTCCGTCTGTGATACCCGGTTCACGGTAATCAGCCTTGGCATCACCTATTATCTTTCCTTTTCCATCCTTTGTTCCATCAGAAGTCTTCATGACTACTTCTGCTTTACCATCTCCATCCAAATCAAACACCATAAACTGGGTATAGTGTGCTCCGGCGCGGACATTATGCCCCAAGTCAATACGCCATAGTTTTTCTCCGGTCAGGCGATAACAGTCAAAATAAACATTTCCTGTATAACCATCATGTGCATTATCATGTGCATTGGAGGGGTCCCACTTCAAGATAATTTCATATTCACCGTCGCCGTCCACATCACCTATAGATGCGTCATTAGGACTATAGGTGTATTTTTGTCCCGAAGGAGTCACACCTTCCGCCGGTCTGTCCAGAGGAATATCGATATAACCTGACGGAGCATTAGCCGGCAAAGTATAATTTCCATTCAACTTACCTGTTTCAACCCCATTTATCACCGGTTTTACAGTATATACCGCTTTTTCATTACCTGAGTAAGTATCCCGGTAAAAAGTACCTGTAGAATGGGGAACTTCCGCTATTTTCTCTCCATTTCTATATACATTGAAAGAAGTATTGATCGGATCGGAAGACAGGTAACGCCACGACACCACTACGTCCGATGGATTTTCACGAATGGCCACAACGCCACGCCCCAACTGCTCTTTTTGCAGTTTGGAATAATTGTAGGCCGGTTGGGCAACCGTACCGGTTGCCACACACAGAGCTGCTAAAGCACTCCATAGTTTTTTTTGTGTTTTCATTGTTTATCTTGTTTCTCCTTGTAAATTATATTTTCCTCCACCACATTCTCCGCATTTACCACATTCTTCACAAACTTTGTCACTTCCCCCACAGTCACATTCCTTATTTCCACGTTTTTGATAGGAAGGCGGGCATCGCCTTTCAAATCATAAACAGCCTCGGTACGGTCGCAAGTCACACTATCCATATAAAGTCCGTTGATGAATGTAATGCTATCCTGATAGGTAGGTACCAAATCACGCCACTGGTAAAGCACATCCGTATCCACTTCGAGTACACGTTGCATCTTTCCCGCCTTCACATTTTTCATCCAGATATTTTCAATAAATCCACCACGGCGATGATTGGTTTTGGCAAAGAAAAGACGGAATACAGAATCGGGAGCCGTACAATTGTGCATGTACACATTCCGTACACCACCAGACATTTCACTACCGATTCCCAGTAACGTATGTCCTTTCAAGATATTACAATGGCGTATCACAATATTCTCACAAGGAGTATTCAGACGCCATGCATCCTGGTTACGCCCTGCCTTTATAACCACAGCATCATCCCCCTGATCGAATACACAGTTCTCTATCAGGAAGTTACGGCTCATTTCCAAGTCAATTCCATCATTATTATGGCCATGAGCCTTTACATCCAGATTACGTACGATACCACCATCACACATATAAAGATGTATCGTCCAGAAAGGACTCTGGCGAATCTTGAATTCATCCAGCAGCACATTTTTACACCGGTTGAAATGAATCAGATGAGGACGAAGATGGTTTTCTCCTTTTGCCATCTGACGCTGTTCTACAGGTACATCGGTAGAAGCCATCGTATATAACTCTTTCAAAGCATCCATGTGAGGTTTAGGACGTTTGAACCAGATTTTCCAAGTATCCATGATAGGAGCCAGTGTCCCTTTTCCGGTAATAGCAATATTCTCACAATCCATAGCATACAGCAACGGAGAATAGTTATAACATTCCATACCCTCCCATGAAGTCATCACAGCAGGCAGATAATCAGAGGGATTATCTGTAAAGCGTAATATGGCATTTTCTTCCAAATGAAGATTTACATTACTTTTAAAATGAACAGGTCCTGTCAGCCATTCCCCTTCAGGAATAACCACACGGCCTCCTCCGGCCTTATTACAAGCTGCTATGGCTTTGGCGATGGCCTCCGTATTCACTGTTTCCCCACCTTTCACCGCACCATAATCCACAATGGAAAAATCTTGTTCGGGAAAAACACATTCTTTGATGGGTTCCATAGCAAAAGGAGCATCGACAACCACCGTTTTATACTTTGGAGCCGGTGCCGTACATGATACGGCAAAAGCTACGGCCGCAATACCAGCCAAGGATTTTAAAAAAGTCTTCTTCATTTTATCAGTTGTTTTTCATTGTAATTTCTGTATGCACAAATATCCTGAATATCTTTGTTCACCCTATTTTATCCGAGGCATATAAAGGTATATCTGATCCAATACCACACCTTCATCCAATGCTGTAAAAATTAAACGATGGGAAGCTTTCCGTGCAACAGGAAGAATCATCCGGCGAACAGCCTGATTACACAAAACATTCTCCTTCCATTCTTCACTGCGTCCTTTGGTTTCATACGAAACAGCCTCCGTGGCACTTCCATCCAATGAAATGGTAAAACGCAACCGTTCTCCTTCCACCGGATGATTAGGCAGCAATCGTACTTCCACCTCTACAGAATCCGTTTCCCATGCAGTAAATTCAAAAGTCAGTTCTTTCTTTTTCTCCACCGCTACCGCCTTTCCTTCATAGCCCAGCCCTTCACAAATAACCGATGCCCCTTCAACACAATCAGCGCCATTCCATGTATAAACTGCCTGAGGTTTTTCAAGCAGCCCGGACGATAGTGCTTTTCTTTCCACCCGGTTGAAAACCAGAAGTCTGCGTGGTTGGAAATCCATCATACGGTTCCATTTTGTTGTGTTATAGGTTTTTGTCAATGAAACTATACTGTCATACGCCCTGTCACTATCCGCCCAATCAGCCTTTCCATGACGCGCCAACTGGGCTGTCAGCAATTTGTTATTCATTTGAGCAGCCGCCTGAACAGGATACTTCACCAACTGAAAATAAGTTTCTTTTTTCTGTGCAGGAAGCGCATGCCATTCCTGCTCCACCTTATCTGACAATTGTCTGTATGCGGCCAGACGTTCATTGATTTCCTGCTCACACCAAGGCAAATCACTGATCACTTTAAACTTAGGATCCTTCTCTTCCGTGCGGGTATTCCCCATAAATTCCGGCTTACGGATATAAGCCAAACGATAAGCTTCCTGCATGACGGGCTGTAACCGGTCAGCCCTATTTTTTCCAAACTCACGCTCCAGGAAATGACGTTGATGGGCAGCAACCCCCTGCTGCTTCACCGCTTCCAAGTTCCATGCCATATCCAGGAAAAGTTCTACCTGATATTCAGCCGGTTTAATATCTCCGACATTCAATATCCACATTTTCTGTATACCCCGCTCGTATGCCAAAGACATTTGCTGGTATACCAAGGAAGGATGGGCAGTTCCCAACCAAAGATAATCATGCGGACGCCCCCAATAGGACACGTGATAATACACTCCGTTTCCTCCCTTACGGGCACGCTCTTCCGCTGTAGGGAAATGACGGATATAACCATAATTATCATCACACCACATCAGCGTCACTTCATCGGGCACTTGCAGCCCGGCATGGTATACATCCAAAACTTCCTTATAAGGAATAAAGACTTGAGGCACCTGGGTCACATCCTTATTTACATATTTAGTCAACAAATCGCGCTGGTCCTTCAATACCTTGGTCAAAACAGCTTTTTGTTCTTCTATGGTCTTAGCACCATTCATCGCACCATCGTGCACGCCACGCATACCTAAAGTATACAGATTATCCAACTCTGCCACCTCCTTTACGCGTTGCTCCCAAAAAGACAAGACATGAGCACTGTTGTGAACATAGTCATACTCTCCCACTCCATCCCGTTTCCACTCACCATTGGTATTCCGCATCATCGGTTCACAATGAGAAGTTCCAATGAAAATACCAAACTTATCAGCCACTTCTTTGTTGCCCGGTGTAAAATAAAAAGGTACAGAACAGCCATGCATAGCCGGCCAGAAGGTATTGGCACGCAGACGAAGCAATAACTCAAAAATCCGCTCATGTGTTTTCGGACCGATTTGTCCTTTCACATCACTTGGCTCGTATGTCTGCCAGCTCCAAGGGGTAAGCCCCCAGTCCTCATCGTTGATAAAAATCCCCCGATATTCTACGGAAGGAGACTGCATATTCCGATAAGAAGCCGGTAGTTGAAAAATCTCTTTCTTTGCAGGGGTCGCATCTGCCCACCACTCCCATGGAGAAACGCCTATCAACCGTGAAAGTTCCATGACGCCGTATGCAGTACCACGCTTGTCACTGCCGGCTATAACTAATTTACCATTGGAAGAAACGGTCAGCAGAAAAGCTTCTTTTTTATTTTTTATAGGAGACAAATCAACCCCTGCCTTATCGATCAAATTACTTTGTCCGATGGTTCCGACTATAATCATTCCTTTTTTACTTTCTGGAGTAACAATTATGCGGGTAGAAAAGACAGACTCTACATCACGATTGAGCAAATTCAAAGCTGTATGTACAACTTCTTCCTCTGAATTGCCACAGGCAACAGTCACCGGTTCGCCTGATTTCAAGACAAAAGGGTTCTGTCCATATACAGACAATACTGCTAAAAAGAAAGCTAGAAAAGAAATGAGTTTTTTGTATTTCATAGTTTTTATTTTCAATATTGCAAAAATAAGACGAAATAGGATTGGATTCCATAGAATAAGATACAATAATATGGAAATTCGTCCATAAAGCCTGTATTATTTATCGTATTTGCAATGTTTTTATGTCGAAGAATGCAAAAGTTCCAATAAACAGCTGCCACACCTACAGCTATAAAAACAATGTGCCAATATATCAATAGCTATGTAAAACATGACACAGCCAATTGATACATTAGCACATAAAAATAAGGCATTAATATACGATATTACACCAAATAAATCTTGATAACTTTTAGTTATAAACGCTATAATTATTTTGGTGCTAAGGTAAGAATAAAATGCCATACTACATTAAATATTTAGTTATAAATTGTAAATACTCGGTTCTCTAAAATTATGAAAACCGAGTATATTTCATTAATGGTATTATTGGCACATGGGAATTGACCCAAATAGAATTTGGCGGAGGATGGACGTCTATACCAAGACGGACTTATGCAACATTTAATTCTGACGGTACTTATAATGGAAGAGGGTATTTTGGAAACGGATCTGGTACTTATAAAATTTCTGGGAACACTATCATTTGCTATATTGAAGGTGAAGAGTATGTACGATATGATATTATCGAACTTAATTTAAATTCAT
>ENA-UERX01001661-UERX01001661.1-human-gut-metagenome-genome-assembly--contig:-NODE-1661-length-12944-cov-23.567110_pt1 | contig 12944 bp, 8 predicted proteins | sample MGYA00242992_ERZ507993 | MGnify/ENA primary metagenome ERZ507993 (study PRJEB26167, sample SAMN06115487) | human gut metagenome | host: Homo sapiens | place: China:Chongqing | collected 2015-04-10... | reverse complement strand
CCAAAGGCAAAAACATTCCGATTTCGGTTATCAGTGAAGGAATGGGTCATGATTCCGAGACGACCACACAAATTTATCTGGTCTCATTGGATAATTCCGTAGTGGACAAAGCCAACGCACAAATTCTGAAAAGTCTGTAGGATTGGAGAACGTTTAGCAAAAGCATTCATTTCTTAGACAGAGGGACTCACTCTTGCGCAAAGTTATACATTTTATTGAAAATCCTGCAATTCCGGCCGTTGGATTTTCATCCGGAAGTCATTGAATTTCAACTGTTGTTTTGCAATTCTACATATAATTCATCAGCAAATCAGTCTTATAGCCTGAAATCTCCCTCTGTCTAAGAAAGACGCAGACACCGGGACTTTCTCATCCCCTTTACGCACAGAAAGAAGATGGAGAAAACGACCGGAGAAGCCGACATACAGGAGAACAGGCTGAAAGAACTTTCACCCGACTTGTTGAATACCTTGCTCAAAGATCATACAACGAGTAAGGAAGGAAAACAGTGTAACATATTCTGGGCTACTTCCGATTATGAACCGCTCGGCAAAGGTTATGAATACGGGTCGCAGATTCTTCCGGAGCTGATAACCGGAGAGAACGGTCATGTAGTCATGCCCCGTGTTTTGAAACATAGGGATACCCAAAGCACACGTTCCCGAGAAATGGCGGAGGTATTTACTCCGTCCTGGATATGTAATACCCAAAACAATCTTATTGATGAGGCCTGGTTTGGCAGAAAGGATGTATTCAACCATGAAGTGACAGCCGAGGACGGTACGCATACATGGGAAATCAATCCGGATAAGATTGCTTTTCCTGAAGGCAGGACATGGAAAGACTATGTACGGGAAAACCGGTTGGAAATCACCTGTGGAGAAGCTCCTTATCTAGTAAGCCGGTATGATACGACTACCGGAACATTCATTCCCGTGGAGAAACGTATCGGCCTGCTTGACCGTAAACTCCGTATTGTCAGTGAGAATACTACGACAACGCGTGAATGGCTGGAGGCAGCCAAGGATGCTTACAGAAGCATCTACGCCTATGAATGGCAGGGCGACAGTCTTCTTCTTGCCCGTGAAGCCCTTCTCTTATCCTTCATCGAATATTACCGGAACAAGTTCGGTAAAAATCCACAAATTAAATCCATCAACCATATAGCCTATATCATCTCCTGGAATGTATGGCAGATGGACGGACTGAAAGGTGTTGTTCCGGACAGTTGCGGAGAACGTGTGCGAATGGAACCAAGTCTGTTCGGTACGATTGAAAGACGGGAACCGTGCGAGGGCTGTCTGAAAAATGACCTGACCAAGCATAACGGAATTTATTGCATCATCAAGGACTGGCGGACTACAGACAAGGCAACAGGCAAAAAGGGGAAACGAATCCGATTTATCGACCTCATAAATGAAGAAGCATGAGATTCACATCGTCCCTGAAACTAAAACTGATCTATGTATTCCGTATCAATGATACGGTGCACCGTGGATGCCTGAAGATTGGCGAGGCAACCTGTGAGGATGAAAACGTGTTCGGTCTGTCTCCTAACAGCAAGGCACTCAATGAAGCGGCAAGAAAGCGTATCAACCAATACACACAGACGGCAGGCATCGCATACGATCTGCTATATACGGAACTGACCGTTTACAACCGTGGCGGACTCCGTTCATTCAACGACAAGGAGGTACACAATGTCTTGGAACGCTCCGGTATCAAAAAAAAAGTCTTCGATACAGTCAACAAAGCCAATGAATGGTTCATCACCGATCTGGAAACAGTCAAGCGTGCCATTGCGGCTGTCAAGGAAGGGCGGAGCTCCCTTTCATCAGCGGAAGTTACCCGTGAATATTCTCCAATTGTATTCCGGCCGGAACAGCAGGAAGCCATCAGCAAGACTAAGAAGCAGTTTAAGAAAGGCAACCAGATGCTCTGGAACGCAAAGATGCGTTTTGGAAAGACCCTTTCTGCCCTGCAGGTTGTTAAGGACATGGAATTTCAGCGTACTCTGATTCTGACTCATCGTCCTGTGGTGGATGCCGGATGGTTTGAGGATTTCGGTAAGATATTTTACGACCTCAAGGATTTTGCATACGGTTCCAAGAATAACGGGGAAAGTTTTGGCAGTCTTGAATGGCAGGCAGAAAGCCACGGATTGCATTATGTCTATTTTGCATCCATGCAGGATTTGCGTGGCTCTGAACTTGTGGGTGGCAACTTCGACAAAAACAACGAAGTGTTTGCTACCGATTGGGACCTGATTATCGTGGATGAAGCGCACGAAGGCACCCAGACCGAACTGGGTAAAGCGGTTATGGGAGAGCTGGTCAAGGAACAGACCAAAGTATTGCGCCTGTCAGGTACTCCATTCAACCTGCTGGATGATTTCAAGGAGGATGAAATCTATACATGGGACTATGTGATGGAACAACGGGCCAAGATAAACTGGGACGAACTCCATTTTGGTGACCCCAATCCGTATGCTTCACTGCCTACACTCAATATCTATACCTACGATTTGGGACGGCTGCTTCATGACTTTGTAGATGAGGATGTCGCCTTTAACTTCAGGGAATTTTTCCGGGTCAATGAGGCTGGCGGTTTCTGTCATGAAAAAGATGTGCGGGCTTTTCTGAATCTTCTTACCAAGGAAGACAATGACAGCCTTTATCCATATGCCAACGAAGAATATAGGAATATTTTCCGCCATACACTCTGGATGGTGCCCGGCGTGAAGGAAGCACGGGCACTGAGTGCCATGCTCCAAACACATCCGGTGTTCCAGCATTTCAAGGTGGTCAATGTAGCCGGTGACGGTGATCAGGACGAAGAGAGTCGTGATGCTCTGGAAGCCGTGGAACAGGCTATCGGAAAAGATCCGGATGCCACACGGACCATTACCCTTTCTTGCGGACGGCTGACGACCGGAGTAAGTGTAAAGGCATGGACTGCCGTATTCATGCTGTCCGGTTCCTATAATACAGCCGCATCCAGTTATATGCAGACCATCTTCCGCGTACAGACACCGGCCACCATCAACGGACGGATGAAGGAGCAATGCTACGTTTTTGATTTTGCTCCGGACCGTACCTTGAAAGTGATAGCCGAAACTGCTAAAATATCGGCCAAGGCCGGAAAGACTTCACAAAGTGATCGCAAGGCTATGGGAGAGTTTATCAATTTCTGTCCCATCATATCCGTTGAAGGTTCTCAGATGAGCCGTTTCGACGTACCCCACATGCTGGAACAGCTGAAACGGGTATATGTGGAACGTGTTGTCCGTAACGGGTTTGAGGACAACAACCTGTATAACGATGAGCTGATGAAACTGGATGATCTGGAACTACAGGAATTCGATGACCTGAAAAAGATTATCGGCCAGACCAAGGCCATGCCCAAGACCAACCAGGTGGACATCAACAGTCAGGGACTGAATAATGAGGAATACGAGGAAAAGGAGAAGCTGGAAAAGAAACCAAAGAAGGAGCTTACGGAGGAAGATCGGAAACGGCTGGAAGAACTGAAAAAGAAGACCAAGAACCGGGAAGCGGCCATTTCCATACTCCGTGGCATCTCCATCCGTATGCCCCTGTTGATTTATGGTGCGGAACTGAGTGATGAGAATCAGGGAATCACAATTGATAATTTTGCCTCACTCATTGACTCGCAGTCATGGGAAGAGTTCATGCCCAAGGGAGTAACCAAGCAGAGATTCAACAGCTTTAAGAAATACTATGACCCAGAAATATTCTGTGCTGCCGGAAAACGAATCCGTGCAATGGCCCGTGCTGCGGACAAACTGAGTATAGAGGAACGTATCGAACGTATTACGGACATCTTCAGTACTTTCCGCAATCCGGACAAGGAAACGGTGCTTACTCCGTGGCGTGTGGTAAACATGCACCTAGGTGATTGTCTGGGAGGATATAACTTCTATGACACAGAGTATCAGAATATTATTTCTGAACCACGGTTTATAGACAAAGGAGAAGTTACCGCAGAAGTATTCTCCCTTGAATCCCGTATTTTGGAAATCAATTCCAAATCCGGACTTTATCCGCTTTATATGGCATATGGCATTTACCGGGCAAGGGTAAAGGCTTCTTTGTTCGCTGTAGAAACAGTAGAAGAGCAGCAGGCTGTATGGGACAAGGTCATAGCTGAGAACATCTTTGTTATCTGTAAGACTCCAATGGCAAAGAGCATTACCAAGCGTACGCTTGCCGGATTCCGTAAAGCAAAGACAAATATGTGGGCTCCGGAAGATCTTATCAACAAAATAAAGAATCAATCAGAATTATTCATTAAAAAAGTACATGACTTAATAGGCAAAGACATGAAGATTAATGCTATAGTCGGTAATCCTCCATACCAAATCAATGATGGAAGCGGTGCATCTGACGATGCTGCAAATCCTATATACCAAATATTTGTACGGATAGCAAAACAGATCAGACCTGAATACGTTTCCCTGATTATGCCTTCAAAATGGATGATTGGAGGAAAAGCTGTTCTCAAACCATTCAGAAAAGAAATGATGGAAGACAAACATATTGCATCCATCTATGATTATGAGGATTCTGGCGAATGCTTTAACGGACAACATATAGATGGTGGAATCTGTTATTTTCTTTGGAGTAGAAAATATGAAGGGCTTACAAACTACACGTATAAACCTACTAATGAAAAATCTTTTTGTTCTATAAGACATTTATCTGACGGCAATTCAGATATAATTATCAGAGATAATAGGCGACAAAGTATTATTAATAAGATTTCTAAATTACAATCATTTAGTCAGATAGTTTCAGCGCGTAAGCCTTTTGGTATTAACACCGATATATTCAACAATAAATCGAGCTACCCAGAATATAAACTTAATGATAAACCTTATGAGAATTCTGTTTTATTATGGGGTGTTTATGGTATTAAAGGTGGTGCAAAACGTATTACAGGATATATCGATTCCAATGCAATAAAAAAGAATAGACAATGGATAAATAAATATAAGCTATTTATATCTAAAGCCTATTCAGCGGATGCCATAGTTCCTCCTGAAATAATAATAGCACCTCCGGGAGTCGTATGTAGTGAAACCTTTCTCGTAATTGGACCATTTGAGAATTCTGTTGAACAAAATAATGCAAATCGATATCTTGAAACTAATTTTTGTAGAATATTATTATTTTTTGGAAGAGGAACAATGCAGGTGTCCCAAGATGTTTTTCGTTTTGTTCCGTTGCAAGACTTCACATCATTAAGCGATATTGATTGGAACAAAAGCATACCCGAAATAGACAATCAACTCTTTGCAAAATATCATTTGACCAATGAAGAAATATCTTTTATCGAATCAATGATAAAACCTATGTAAAAGTAAAACGAGAGCAAAAGTAGGTAGTGTAAATTAAACTGTGTCATGCATTATTTCTCTCCAGAAAACTCATCGGTCGGGGAACGGCCAGCGCCAAGGGGCGTGACCACCCGTCCTGACGAGCGTAAAATTACAATAATTTAAACCGGTCTCCAAACTTTATGGCGAGTTGTTGTGAGATTGTAACCCAATTGGCAAGTGGCATGGTCCACCTCTTCCGTATGTTGCGGTATGCAAGATAAACCAGTTTTTCAAGGGCCGTATCCGACGGGAATACACCCTTATTTTTTGTTACCTTACGGATCTGGCGGTGATATCCTTCAACGGTATTTGTAGTATATATAAGCTTACGGATAGCCGGAGTGTACTGGAAGTATTCGGACAGTTTATCCCAGTTGTCCTGCCATGACCGAGGATGTAAAATAAACTGTGTCAGCAAAGTTAATATTTTATTTTAATCTTTGCTGACACAGTTTATTTTACACTACCTTGAACTGGCATATAATCAAGCATGCTCAGGATTCCATATAATCTATAGACCTAATAATTGTAAATTATCTTTACCATCAAAGACTAAAGCTTCTTTATTGTGAACTAATTCAACAGCTGCCATTGGATCTGTTATATCCAAATCTGCTATTTGTTGGTCATAAGTAGCAATCATTTTTTCTTTCGCAACTTTTAGTGTGTCTCCGTTTAAAAGACTCTTCAACCCCGACATAGCTGTGTCTATAAAAGGTTTACGTTCACCTCTCACATTAAACGTGGAATTATAACCAACAAAAAATTGTAACCCATGAACTTTCAAATGCGGATGAAGTTTTTGAGCACAAGAACAAGCGATGCAATAAAGCCCTTTATCCTTGAAATTATAGTTAGTTGTATATATAGAAACAACAGCTTCTTCATATTCATTATAAATTCCGTCAGCATCACCATGACCGGCAAAGAAACAAAGTTGATGTTCTTGCATGGCACCTATAACACTCTGCTCATTCAAATTTGGAGGACAAACAGACGTGTAATCAACGTGTTTGTCTATACAGATTTGTTTTGCCTCGTCCGCACACGATTCTAAGAAGTCATGAAGTACAGTAGTAGAATCGTTGTTATATGCTATCAACATCCTATCCATATTTATTTTTTAGAACGATTTAACTGATAGATATAATACTCATTGAGTTTTTGTTCAAAAGACTTACCAACAGGTGTCTGTAATCGCAATTCTACGAGAATATCTGCCCATGTAAATTTTTTGCCGGTAGAGGCTTCGCTATAGGCCTCTTTGTTGTTATCTTCTGGATGCCGAAGCAGCCATTGCTCAAGAACACAATCGAATTTTGTGCTCCATTGAGAACGTATTCTATCAATGATAGAAACGACGGACTCAAAATTATCATTACTCCTGTCCAAATAGAAGAAATTCTCCTCATTCATCATTTCGATAATGGAATCAAGAGGAATATCTGTCCTTAACTGATTAGCTGACATCATTACAACATAAAGTAAAGATGTTTTTTTACGGATTTCCTTCAATAAATCAATGCCCTTTTTGTGGTGTCCACTGAAATTCCAATCAATGAATACTATCATTTTACTGTTCAAATTCTCTAATACAAATTTCAACCCTTCATCCGGATTTTGAAATACATGCTTGTAATCAGCATCTTTATAATGCTTTCTTATATTCTGAACAAATGGCTCTTTTTCAGACATATTGTCGTCAATAAAGACTATTTTAAAATCCATATTTTTTATTTTTTAAAAGGTATTGTTATTTTTACCGTCGTTCCTATTTCTCCAAATTCACTGTCTATAACTGCAACAGAACCTCCAAGAGATTGGACACGAGTTTTCACTATATACAGACCCACACCAGCTCCTCCTTGTAACTCGGTTGTTGTATAATATAAAGCAAAAACTTGTTCTCTATTCTCTGGGGGAATACCTATTCCTGTATCTGAGACAAAAATTTCCAACATTTCGTTTTGGATTTCGTAGGAGCAACGAATCACTTTCTGCTCTGACGTAGTCATTGCTTTCACAGAATTGTCTATCAGATTCTGCAATATATCCCTAAAGAATTGTTTGTTCGCATTTAGAACGAGTTTTTCAGGGAAATATGTCTGCAAGGATATTCCTTCGCGCAAAAATACATTATCATAGTCTTTCAATATTTCTTCAAATGTTGTTTTCAAATCAACTTCCTCTGGCGTTAAATTAGACTGAGAATAACTAAGCATATAGTTAATTACGCGGTTGAGCACTTTGAATCGTTCATACATTTCTTTTGAATAGCATATGAATAATTCTTCTTCTTCTGGGTCTGGATAATATCGATAGAAAAACTCCACCCTGTCACGTATCTGATTGAGTGTGGTACGAACAGCATGCGTAATATTAATCGCGAACTGTTGTAAGGACATAATACTCATATAAATATTTTCCCTACGGGTAAAATCCTCTAAAGCTTTTCTTTGTTCATTAATAGCAGTCTTTACGCTACGACTAGTTTTACGCACCTGCTTAATAAGAGGTTCTACAGTCTGTTTCAATTCTGGCTTTTGTGCGACTATATCATTAAAGGCTTCTACTAATGAATTGATGTCATCTGATGCAGACTTTAATCCCTCTTGGGCATTGTCACGTTTAGCCTGACGCATTTCTATTTTATAATCTTGAAGAGCACTAAGTTGTGTGATAATAAATCTCTTCATTTCTCGATACTCTTCATTATCCACAAAGTCTTGTCGATTGGTTGCATCAATTATTTGAGGATTACCATTTTTTGTAATATCAATAATGCCCAAGAACTCACGTGTGCTTATTCTATTGAATATATCTTGATATACTCTTTTGTCAATACCTAAAATATCACGTTTTAGATCTTGATTTTCGTTGGTTTCTGCAAACGGCGTAGCAATAATACCATCGCGATATACTTTGAAACCATCTATTGGATCATTAGGAAAATCCTTACGATAATTTCTGCGAGCTGATTCGTCAAAGAAGAAAATTCTTATTCTTATTCCTCCAAAGGATTTGATTGGGATAAGATGATAACTAAAAAGTTTCTTATCTTTATCATAGAATAAACTTTGCTGAAGATTTTTTTCCCCATCAAAATTGATATCCAAAGAAAGAGTTGCATTGCGAAAATCATTCAACGTCCTAATAGAGTCTTGATCTATATCAAATTCTGATGCAACGACTTTCACCTTAAAGGGGTAGCTTAAATTAGCAAAAGGTGAAACTATTTTTGATATTTCACGTGTCACATGCTCAATTTCCTTTTTAGTCCAAGGCTCTCTTATGGATGTTATTATCAATCTCGTTCCAGATGTATCAGGATTTTCAGCATCAGTATAGGTATAGACATTTTCCACATCAGTAAATAGGCGAATATCTACAGTTTCTTCACTATTTGCGTAATATGAAGCCCAGTCTATATCAACCTCTAGCCATTTTTCTGCACCTTTCTTTTTTGTAATAATAGAAACCTTGTCCCCAAGTTTGTCTACAGCAAAACGTCCTATACCTTTTTCCCCGACACACTTCCTATTAAAAGGGGCTGGCGAATATGGACAAACACGTTTGCTTGATGTTCCAATAACCATCCATTTATCACGGATGTCTTCAAACGACATGCCATATCCATCATCTTCTATCCGTATTATAGACTCCTTTTTCCCTGCTCCAACATTCTCAAAAACGACTTTCACATTTTGTGCATTAGCATCATAACAATTCTTTACTAATTCGAATAAAGCAGTAACTCTGTCTGTTATCAGATCACGCCCAATTAGTCGAAATGTGCTAATGTCAAATCTCCATTTTAATTTGTGATTATCATCCATATTATTTATGAGTTCTAATATGATTTTTTATACTCTTGGCGATTACTTCGCCCAATTTTGGGGGAACAGCATTTCCTATATAGCGTGAAGCTTTTGTCAAAGACACTTCTTTCTCATTTGGAAAAAATTTATATGTTATTGGAAAAGTCTGGAACAATGCTGCTTCACGAACTGAAATAGCTCTGTCTTGGACAGGATGGCCAAAACGACCGTTACCTATACCTGTGCAAAGAGTCGTCATTGTAGGCGCAGGCTCTTCCCATGTCATTCGTCCATAAACATTACCAAAACTCTTACCTCCTTCTTTCTTATGACAATCCAACAGCAATTCATTCGGCCAGTCTTTCCAGCTTCCACCATATGGCGTAGCCTTCATCCTTTTCATATTTAATATAGACAAAGCTCTACATCTATGCAATTTATCTGTAGGACATTCTTCTCCAGCTTGAAGAGGGGGAAGACTGCCAATAACATCACGAACAGTCACATAGTTTTCTTTTTGATGCGTTGGTGGAATCAATCTTATCTCACCCAATCTTGATGCTAACAATACTAATCGTTTACGTGTTTGGGGTATGCCATAGTCAGGACAATAAACTATTTGATATGATACATGAAAGCCTTCTATCTCAAGTGTTTTGATAAAGTCTTTTAGAACCGGCTGAAGTTTAAATGAGACTATGGCAGGGACATTTTCCATTGTAACGATGTCAGGTTGTACGTCCTTCACAAGACGTCCAAATTCATAAAGAAGATTGTACTTTTTTTCATCTTTATTTTTATTTTTAAATGCATATGATGAAAAAGGCTGGCAGGGAGCACAGCCAGCCAGCACCTTTATTGATTTCTTAGAATAGAAAGGTATTATATCCTCCTTTCTGACCTTCCGAATATCTTTGAAAATAAACTTTGCTCCAGTATTGGTCTCATATGCATATAAACAAGTATCATCCAAATCGAAACCAGCTCGGATTTTAAGGCCTTCTGACTTCATACCATAACTCAGGCCACCTATCCCGCAAAACAAGTCTACCACTTCTATTAAAGGTAGTCTTCCACGTCTTTTATGTGTTTCGCTTTTGGGCATATTTATTCAGTAATAAGTTTTTACATAATAACAAACCGAAAATTTTAGCAAATGACTGAAAGCTTTTTGATACATTATTAGCTGACAGTTACAATATCTATTTCCAGCTGTTTTCTGTTATTCATTTGCCTTTCAAATCTTCGCAATAACTACTTCTGATTAGTTAAAATATCTTTGTTCATTCTTATTTAATTGAAACTAAATACAAATATAATGATAAAAGGTAATATCGCCAAGTCTTTTCAATAAATACATGGACTTGAACTAAGAAAATGAAGAATTAATAATTCTTCATTTTTCACTTTTACAGTAGTACCTGATATTTGCATACGAAAATTGCAAATAAAATAAATTTGTAAAACAAAGAAAGAACGTAGGATGGGAACCATTATTCATCACCTCAATTGGGAAAATCCAACCGAGGTGGAGCAAAAACACAAGGCATCTGCTTGTATTTCAAAATAAAGCGTTACCTTTGTCGTGTAATAGGAAATCGACTCCGCAAGACACTGCAAAATATTGCAAGAATCCGGTGGAGCAATAGCGGGAGATTACTTCTTTAGCTAAAAGATACATCAAAGATATTCAGCCACTTATCGTTAGATTACGATTCCTGGTGGCACCACTCAAAATCCTGATTCTTTTCTGAATCGGGATTTTTTGTTTTCAGCAATCCCAAACAAAGATTTTCCAACTTGTCTTGACAAGCAAATAAGATTACTAAAACCCTTCTTCTGCAACAATGGTAATTTTGCGGATAATAAGCCGCAAAATATGCGGTTAAATCATTATACCAATGACTCCGAATCAGCAATAGACACATATTTCCCCACAACTCTGAACAAAACAACACTCCAAGCCCCCAATAAAACGAGCCGATGTTTTTATCAACTCCTCACCAAGGATAAAAAAAACGTCGCCACGTTTAAAAAAAACATGGCGACGTTTTGGCACTACAATTATCAGAAAGAACTCATGCCTTTTTCTCTTTCACATCAGAATGTGCTTCCACAACATTTACTACATAGTCACCCAATTTTTCACATTCGGCAATAATATCCATGTAGTGAATACCCATCTGATAACTATATTCCTTATTGTTTACATCAATTATATTTTGATTTTTCAGCTGACTCCGATAATTATTTATCTCATTCTCGATGTTGAACGATTTATTCACATCCACCGTATGATGTACATCTTCTACCAAAGCGATCATCTGCGTCAGTGCGCTATCTGTCAGCCCGAACATCTGATGAATATGTTCATACTGCTTTTCTGTAAAATCAATGCTACCACGACGCTTGCGATTGATGGTTCGTGCCAAATTATAGCAACTATCTCCGATACTTTCTATCTCAGTTACCTCACGAAGCATCTCGCGTATTTGCAATTTACTTTCAGAGCTTAAGCGACCTTCGGATACCTGATTCAGATAATTGGCTATTTCCACTTCCATATTATCGCTGATGTTCTCGTATTTTTCGATACGGCTAAACAATTTGTTAAATTCATTTTCGTTTTCCGTATGCAATAAGTCGCGTACCATACGGAACATACGCTGAATACGTTCTGCAAACAAATTGATTTCTTTACGAGCCTGCAATACTGACAATTCGGCTGTAGACAGCATACCTCCCGTAATAAACTGCAAACGATACTCTTCCTCCTGCTCCTTTTGAGGAATCAATTTGCAAACCGTCTTTTCTATCAGTTTGACAAACCATATCAAAATCAACACATTGCACACATTAAAGCAAGTATGGAAAGCCGAAAGTTTAAACGAAACCGCAACTCCGTCGGCTTCACTGATATGCATTAAATCGGAAATAATCCAATCCACCATTGACAAGAATGGCTTGAACAAAATCAAGACCCAAACAACACCAAATATATTAAACATCAAGTGAGCCATAGCTGCACGCCGTGCTTGCGTATTGGCTGTCAGAGCAGCAAGATTTGCCGTAATGGTTGTTCCAATATTTTCTCCTAAAACCAATGCAGCTCCCAGCTCAAAACTAATCCAACCATTGGCACACATAATAAGTGTAATTGCCATTGTCGCTGCAGAAGCCTGCACAATCATGGTCAGAATAGTACCGATAAAAACAAACAAGAGTACAGAAATGAATCCCATATCCGTATAATTCTGCACAAAAGCCAACATATCAGGATTTGCACTCAAATCGGGAGCATTAGTTTTCAAGAGATTAAGCCCCATAAATAGAAATGCAAAGCCAAAAATAAATTCACCGATAGACTTACGGGAACTCTTTTGAGAGAATAAAAACGGAATACCAAACGCCAGAAGAGGCAATGAGAACATGGAAATATCGACTTTAAAGCCGAGAGCGGAAATAATCCAGGCTGTAACTGTAGTACCGATATTGGCGCCCATAATTACACCTATAGATTGCGAAAGAGTCAGTAATCCTGCATTGACAAAGCTGACTACCATTACTGTCGTTGCAGAAGAAGATTGAATCAAGGCTGTAATAAGCACACCCGTCAGAACACCGGTTACTCTGTTTGTCGTCATTGCAGTCAGGATACTACGAAGTCTGTCACCGGCAAACTTCTGAAGCCCCTCACTCATGATTTTCATTCCATAAAGGAAAAG
>ENA-UERX01001656-UERX01001656.1-human-gut-metagenome-genome-assembly--contig:-NODE-1656-length-12974-cov-3.491897_pt1 | contig 12974 bp, 6 predicted proteins | sample MGYA00242992_ERZ507993 | MGnify/ENA primary metagenome ERZ507993 (study PRJEB26167, sample SAMN06115487) | human gut metagenome | host: Homo sapiens | place: China:Chongqing | collected 2015-04-10... | reverse complement strand
GGCAGCCTGTTTCCTCACGCAGTTTTTTTATTACCCGGCTGTCGGAACAGCCCTTCTCATAGCCGTTTGGGTCTGCATTTGCTTCGTCATGTGCTCGGCCTTCCGGCTTTCCCCTTCATGGAGTTTTCTTCCCGCCTTGGTACCGGCCGCCCTGTTGGCCGGCATCGTGGAGATGGGCTATTTCATTTATTATATCAAATTACAAGGTTATTTCTTCACGGCCTCCATTGGCATACTGGCGGCCCTGTCGGCCGTATGGGTTTTCAGCCGTACAGCCCACCGGAACCCATATTGGGGCTACGCGTGGATGACCGTATGGCTTCTCGCCGGTTATCCTTTATTCGGAGCATACGCATTGGCCGGCACGGGCTACATGGTAGTGCTCTGTTGGCGTATGCCGGGCACGCTATATAAGAACCGCGTCATCCCTACGGTATGGGGACTGTTGCTGCTCGTCGGAGTGCCCCTCGCGGCATGGCATTTTTATAGCCAAACAGCCATCAGCGAAATCTACACGGCTGCCCTGCCGAGTTTCGATGCAGGCGGAGAAGTATTCGCAGACTATCGTACACCTTATTATATATTGTTTTTCCTGCCACTGGCGGGTGCCGTCATCTACGATTACGTGCCGGTCATAAAGAAATACCCTCTCATCCTTCTGGCTCACTTGCTCGTATGGGTGGCCACCGCATGGGGATTGAAAAAGGCGTGGTATGTGGATGAGAATTTCCGTAAGGAACTGCTGATGGCACGTGCCATAGAGGAAGAAGACTGGGAACAGATTCCGGCCATTTTCCTGAGCGGAACGGCAGAGCCTACCCGCCTGATGGTCATGAACAAGAACCTGGCTTTGTTCCGCCTCGGACGGGCCGGTGACGAAATGTTCCAATACAGGGAAGGAGGCGCACGCCCCAACGCGCCGTTCCTCGTACGGTTGGCCCACGTAGGCGGCAAAGCCTTGTATTACCATTACGGACAGGAAAACTATTGCTACCGTTGGTGCATGGAAGACGGTGTGACGTTCGGATGGCGGACGGAATACCTGAAATACATGGCCAAAACTTCTATCGCGGGCGGCGACTACAAAGTGGCACGCAAATACATCGACATGCTCAAACGCACCCTTTTCCACAAAGAGTGGGCCGAGAAATACGAGACTTACCTCGACCATCCGGAACAAATACGGAAAAGCAAAGAGTTTGCGCCGATTATCCGGCTACTGCCCAAGGAAGACAAACTGAACTCGGACCTGAACGTCATCGAAATGTTCCTGCTGCGAACCTTTGCTTACGGCGAGAGCGACGACCCGCTCTATCAGGAACAAACCTTGATAGCGGCCTTACAGATGAAGGACATCGACATTTTCTGGCCTCGCTTCTTCCAATATGCCACCCTGCATAACGGGAAGCCCATGCCGCGCCACTACCAGGAAGCTGCCTACTTGTACGGCCATCTGGAAAACAAGGTAGACATCAGCCACATGCCTTTCGACCAAGAAGTGAAAGACAGTTACCAGCGTTTTATGGAGTTCACCCAACAATGCGCCGGTATGACGGAGGCACAAATGGCAGAGGCTTTCCGGCCACAGTTCGGCAATACCTTCTATTATTTCTATTTTTTAGTCAACGGATTACAAACCTACTAACCATGAAAATTGCTCACGTTCTGAAGACCCTGACCGGCGGTTGGCTGGCCGCCCTTTGTTTTGCTTGCAGCCCCCAAATGCCTGATGCCTATACGGAAAGTCAGGACGCACCGGACATTTATCCCGACTATACAGACGTGACGGTACCGCCGAACATAGCCCCGTTGCGTTTCATCGTGGACGAGAAGGCTGACGCTTATGCAGCCCGCATCAAATATCCCGGAGGAGAATGGACCACGGACGAACGGGAAGTGACTCCCTCCGTCTCGCAGTGGCGCGACATGCTGGCTTCGGCCAAAGGTGGCGCGCTCGACGTGGAAGTCTTTGTGGAACACGACGGACAATGGACGCGCCGCCGGCCATTTAAAATCCATGTAGCCGAAGAGGACATAGACCCTTACCTCTCCTACCGCCTCATCAGTCCTTCGTATGTCACTTACCGGGACTTGACCCTCAACCAACGCGATTTGACCAGCTTCGACGAAAGCGTCATTTACGGTAACATGATGAACACCGACGTGGAACATGCACAATGTATCAACTGCCATTCTTACCAGAACTACAATCCCCGGCGTATGCAGTTCCACGTGAGGGAAGACCGTGCCGGAACAGTCATTGCATACGATGGTACATTGGTCAAAGCCAACCTGAAAACGGATTCGCTCATCTCGGGCGGGGTATATCCCGCCTGGCACCCGACGGAAAAGCTCATCGCTTACTCGGTCAACCAGACCGGGCAGACATTCCACACACGTGACTTACAGAAAGTGGAAGTACAAGACATGCTCAGCGACCTGATACTTTACGACGTGGAGAAAAACGAAGTGACGCGCATCCCGGGCGATGCCGACGAATTGGAAGTATTCCCGTGGTGGAGCCCGGACGGCAAATACCTTTATTATGCTTCAGCCCGTTTCGTACGCAAGGACACGGCGGAGAATTTAGACAACGAAACCATCCTGCGCTATAAGGAAATCAAATACAATCTTTTCCGGAGAAGCTTCGACCCGGCCAGCCGCCGGATAGGTCCGCCCGAATTGGTATTCGACGCGGCCGCACGCGGAAAGAGTGCCACGTTGCCGCGCATATCGCCCGACGGACACTACCTGATGTTCACGCTCGGGGAATTCGGCGTGTTCCACATCTGGCACAAAGACGCGGACCTCTACCTGATGGACTTACGTACACACCAAGTACGTCCCATGACGGAAATCAACTCTGACGATGTGGAAAGCTACCACTCGTGGAGCAGTAACGGACGGTGGGTGGTCTTCAGTAGCCGGCGTTACGACAGAAACTACACACGGCCTTTCATTGCCTACATCGACAAAAACGGCAAAGGGCACAAACCTTTCGAGTTGCCGCAGGAGGTACCCGACATGCACCGACGCTTCATGCGAAGCTACAACATCCCGGAATTCATGAACGGACCGGTCGAGATAACCCCGCAGGCGTTCGCCTCGCTTATCAGGGACACCGAAGCCCGACCGGCACGACAAAAGAACTAAACACGATAAAAACCTATTAAAAAGTAATGAGAAACAAAACGATTAAAAGCCTGCTGCTCCCGGCGCTATGCTTCATAGCGGCAAACGGACAGGCGCAAGGCACATTGGAAGACTACCGGAGGGCATATTCCCTCTACGAGAAGTTCAATGCCACACAGGTGTATAACGACCCGGCGGACATACGATGGGACGGAAAAACTACATTCCACTACTCTGTCTATACACCGGAAGGAACAGACTATTACGTAGGCAAAGTAACGGGAGACGTGAAAACGGCTGACGTAAAAGCAATTCACATGAAGGCCTTGGCGGAACTGCTTTCCCGCGAGACCGGAAAGGACATCCCACGAAACACGCTAAGACTGTCACGCTTGAGTGTGGACGAGAGCCAACCCACGTCCGTATCCTTCGAATTCGACGGTTACAAATGGAAAGTAGAAGAAGCTTGCACCGCCGGACTGCGGTTAGGCAGCAAAGAAGAACTGCATTCTCCCAAAGGGCCATGGAAAAAACCGCGTCACTGGATGGAAGTGGACGATGAAAAAGGGGCGGTACCCGTAGTCTCGCCCGACGGGAAACGGCAAGCTTATATCAAGAACGACAATGTGTACGTCAGCGACCGGGACGGCCGCCACGAACGGGCGTTGAGCAACGACGGGACGGCCGGCAATTACTATTCCAGTTGGCTCAAATGGAGCCCGGACGGCAGATACGTATGTGCCAACAAGATACGTCCGGCCCAGAAACGGTATGTATATTACGTGGAAAGCTCGCCCAAAAGCCAGCTTCAGCCCATCCTTCACCAACAGGAATACGCCAAGCCGGGCGACGAATTGCGCTTCAAGGTGCCTTGCATATTCAACGTGGAAACAGGACAGGCCGTCATTCCATCTACCGAACTCTTCGACCGCCAGTACGACTTGTACGGCCCGGAATGGAAAGAAGACGGGAAAGCGGTGACTTTTGAATATAACGAACGCGGCCATAAGACCTATCGCGTGCTGGAACTCGATGCGGAAACCGGAAAGGTACGCACACTCGTGGAGGAAAGCAGCCCCACCTTTGTCAACTACAGCCGTATGTTCCGCCATGTCTTGAAAGGCGGGAAAGAAATGATATGGATGAGCGAACGGGACAACTGGAACCACCTCTACATGATCGACCTGGAGAAAGGCAAGGTGGCCCGGCAAATCACAAAGGGCGACTGGGTGGTGCGCCGCGTGCTCAAAGTGGACGAAGACAACCAAGTGATTTACTTTACGGCCAGTGGTGTAAATCCCAAAGAAGACCCTTACCATGTGCATTATTATAAAATAAACATGGACGGCAAGCAAATGACCTGCCTCACGCCAGAAGAAGGAAACCACTCGGCCGTCTTCAATGAAGATTACACCCTGTGGATTGACAAATATTCCACAGCAGAACAGGCTCCCGTCACCGTCCTGCGCATGACACAAGGCGAGAAAGCGGAGGGACGGACATTGGCACAAGCGGATTTAAGCAAAATCAAATCGGCCGGATGGACTGCCCCTGAAATCTTCACCGCTCCCGGACGGGACGGCGTGACACCTATGTGGGGCATCATCCAACGTCCGACCAATTTCGACCCGCAAAAGAAATATCCGGTCATCGAATACATCTATTCCGGCCCCGGAGATGCTTACACGCCCAAAAGCTTCCTTCCCTACAACGGATATACGACGGCACTGGCCGAATTGGGATTCATCGTCGTGCAGCTCGACGCCATGGGGACATCCTATCGCGGAAAGAAGTTTGAAGAGGTGTGCTATAAGAACCTGAAAGACGCCGGTTTCCCCGACCGTATCCAGTGGATCAAGGCGGCAGCGGAAAAGTACCCCTATATGGACAGTACCCGTGTGGGGATATACGGTTGCTCTGCCGGAGGACAGGAAGCTTTGGCCGCCGTACTTTTCCACCCGGAATTCTACAAGGCATCCTACTCCAGTTGCGGTTGCCACGACAACCGGATGGACAAAATCTGGTGGAACGAACAGTGGATGGGCTATCCGGTGGACAGCAGCTACATCGCTTGCTCCAACGTGGAAAACGCCCACCGGCTGACGCGTCCGCTGATGCTCGTGGTAGGAGAAATGGACGACAACGTGGATCCGGCCTCCACCATGCAAGTGGTCGATGCCCTCATCAAAGCCAACAAGGATTTCGAGTTGGTGGTCCTGCCGGGCGTAAGGCACAGCATGGGCGAAAGCTACGGAGAACACAAGCGTTTCGATTTCTTCGTAAAAGAGCTCATGGGAGTGGAACCACCGAAATGGGAAGAATTGAAACGAAAATAGAAAGAACTTTCATACGCAGACAGCCCGCCGGAATCCGGCGGGCTGTCTGCGTATGAAAGCCATACTTAGCCTCATTTTATGGCTATTGGAAATCTATCTCTCCGTAAGAGAGCGATCGCTCACACAAAGTTAGGATTTACCAAGGAACTAAGCAAACAAAAGTGAACAAAAATCAAACACTGCATACAAAATCCAGAAAACAAATTCCATATACTCCTTTGGTTATCAAGCAGTAAATACCCACTGTACGCTCTCTTACGGAGAGACAAACCCAATTACCAACCATTTAAATTCAAACTTTATGAAGAAACATTTGTTATGGACATGCTGCCTCTTGGCAGTAGGATTCGCTTCCTGTAGCGATGACGACGAAAAAAAGACTGACCCCACTCCTCCGGGAGACCAAGCCACGACAACTCCGGACGTAAGTCAGGATCTGGGCATACAATTCCCGGTGACCTCCATCAACGGAAGTTGGGAAGTATTCAATTACACTGACGGCAAACTAACAAGCGGTACGTTATCCAACCCGAACGGTACTTTCACCATCAGCCACAATCCGCTCACCATCAAGGTTGAAATGCAATACGGAGACAGCGGCGATGAAAGTTCCGTGGAAACCTACACCAATATCAAGGTAAATGACAAGGGATTTGCCACGTCGGCCACTTACCAATCCACGGACGTGTACGATGGCGAGACCGAAAAGACAAACGGACAGGCCACCATGGCATACGACGCGGACGGGCATATCACTGAAAAACAAGTGAACTCAACAGGGCCTGGATACACGGAGAACTATAAAATCACTTACACTTGGAACAACGGCAACCTGCTCAGCGTACAAGTTGAAGACCGCTATTCAGACAATGAAGAATCAGGAGTTCTGACGACCATTTACAAATACACGTATGGAGAAGGACAACCGAACCCCGGTATTTATTTTGATGGAATGTGGTACATGACTTACGACTTCATGTGGTATGCCGGACTGTTCGGAAAGACCACCAAGGACATCCCCACCTCCGTAAAATATACTGAAATAGAAGACGGGCAAGTCTACTATGAATATGAAAAAACGCTTGTCCCGCATTACAATGAAAACGGCTCATTGGCTTCTCTGGAGTATTGGAATGCAGCCGGGTATGTAGAACGGACCTATACATTCGGATATAACGGACAAGCCGTGGAAGCCTACGTGGACCCGGCCCAAAAGAGCCTGGAAACAAGACGGGCACACCGTATCCACCGGAAAGCAAAACCTATCCGGTATTAACCCGCATACCGTCGGACGGATTTTCCGCCCGACTTTATATCCAAAAAGTTGCGCCTCGGGAGTTTCCCGTGAAGGCGCAACTTTTTTAGTATCTACAAGGATATACGGACTCAGCGTAAAACCACCGTCAGTTTGTTTGCCTCCGGCGTGTCCGAACTGTTGCCATACATGATTTCGTACTCGCCGGGAACCACGCGCATCGTGTTCGTGGACGTGTCGAAGAACTCGAAAGCATCGGGAGACAGTTCGATGGAAACCGTACGGCTCTCGCCCGCCTTCAGGTCCACACGACGGAAACCGCGAAGGCTCTTCAACGGACCCTCAGTGTCGCCCACTTTACGGACGTAAACCTGAACCACCTCGGCACCGTCGCGCTTGCCCGTGTTCTTCACATGAGCCGTGAACTTCACACCCTCGCCCGTTCTCACAGAAGACTTGCTCAAACGACCTTTGGAGATGTCGAACGTGGTATAACTCAAACCATAGCCGAAGGGGAAGAGCGGCTTATCCGTCATGTAACGGTAAGTGCGCCCCTTCATGCTGTAGTCTTCAAAGTCGGGAAGTTGCTCCGTGTTCTTGTAGAACGTCACGGGCAACTTGCCACTGGGATTGAAATCACCGAACAGCACATCGGCCACAGCCAAGCCCCCGGCCTGACCCGGGTACCAAGCCTGCAAGATGGCATCGCACGATTCCAACTCCGGTACCAAGGCCATGGCGGAACCCGAGCAGTTGACGAACACCACTTTCTTGCCTGCCGCCTTCAACGCCTTCAGAATGTCGCGCTGCACCTGAGGCAACTCGATAGAAGTACGGTCGCCTCCGGCAAAACCCGGACAGTTGACGTGGTTCTTTTCCTCGCCCTCCAAATCCGGAGATATGCCGCCTACGAAAACGACCGTTCCGGCATCTTTCACACGGTCAACCACTTCGGCTGGAGAAACCTGACGACGAATACCCACGTCGAACTTCAACAAAGCCTCACCCGCAGCCTGCATGTACTCGATTTTAATATCATAATCTTTCCCTGCCGTGGCATCCAAGACGTATTCACGCTTTTCGCGGGCATGCTCGCCCCAGTAATCAATGACCTTCTCGCCGTTCACATACACGCGGTAACCATCGTCTCCTTCAATCACCAAATCATATTTTCCACCCTGCGACGGACGGAAAGTACCTTCGTACACCGCCGTGAAGTTTTGCAGGTTCACTCCTGCCGCAAACACGGTATTCCCCCCGTTGTTCTTGTTGATCGGAGTGGCTAATTCCTGCGTGGCAACCGCCTCTCCTTTCATCTCCAGATTATTCCAATACGTGGCCTTCAATCCCGTCCTCCCGTCGTGCGATAACTGATGGAAATAAGAATCGAAGACTTCATTACTCAGAAGGTCGCACCCTTTTTCATATCGCACGTCACGGCCAAGCCTTTCACGAATACCGTCCAAGACCGTATAGGTATGCGAAGGCGTACCTTCGTAGTTTCCCCACTGCATGACGGAATCCACCGCGTTCGGCCCCATTACGACGACATCGCCACGCGTCTTGTCCAAAGGAAGCACCCCGTCGTTGTGCAACAAGACCAAAGACTTACGGGCAATGTCCAAGGCCATCTGCTTATGCGTCTGGCAATCTACAGTATCTATGCCGATGCGACTCCAAGGCACCAACGAGTCGTCATCCATTTCCCCGAGCGCAAAACGGGCTTCCAACAAACGGCAGAGACTGGTGTCGATACGGTGTTCCGTTATCAATCCCCTATCGACTGCCGCTTCCAATTGCATGTAATCCCCCCATCCGCATTCCAAGTCCGTCCCGCTGGTTACTGCGGAAGCACTGGCCGTGGCGGCATCGGGATGCGTCTCGTGCAAGCCCGGGTTGAAAAAGTCACCGATGGCACCGCAATCGCTCACCACCACATATTTAAATCCCCATTCATCGCGCAGGATTTGATGAAGCAGGCGTTCGCTCCCGCAACAGGGTTCTCCCTCGAAACGCTGATAGGCACACATCACTTCTTTCACATCGGCTTCTTGGACCAATACCTTGAAAGCCGGCAAGTAAGTCTCCCACAAATCGCGCGGATCAAGCTGTTCCACGTCGAAATAATGACGCTTGGCTTCCGGCCCGCTATGTACGGCATAATGTTTCGCACAAGCGTGCAACTTGTCATACTTGGCATCCGCAGGACCTTGCAAGCCCCTGACCATAGCCACACCCATCCGGGAAGTCAGGTAAGGGTCTTCTCCCCAAGTCTCTTGCCCCCGTCCCCACCGGGGATCGCGGAAGATGTTCACATTGGGCGTCCAAAACGTCAATCCTTCGTTCATCTGCCCGTAGCGGCCTTTTTTGTGCGCATCGTGATATTTCGCACGGGCCTCGTCGCTCACCGTCGTGTACACGGCCTCCACGGCCTCATCGTCGAACACGGAAGCCATACCCATGGTGATGGGATAAACCGTGGCGACTCCGCTACGGGCCACTCCGTGCAACGCCTCGCTCCACCAGTTATAAGGCTTGATGCCCAAACGCTCCACTGCAGGAGAAGAATTAATCATCAAAGAAGCCTTCTCTTTCAGCGTCAATCTCTTCACCAAATCCTCAGCCCGTTCACGAGGAGACAAATCAGGATTCTTGTAAGGTTCGTTTTGCGCCCAACCTATATCAGCCACGGCCAACCCTAACCACAAAACAAATACGGTATTTTTCATGCTTATTTAAATTATAAATGGTTCTATCTTGCAAAATAAAATAATCCGCCACAGAACGGACATGGAGAAAAACACTAATCGCATGGATAATATTAAGGCCGCCCCGCCCCATAACGTAAAAAAGGTCGGCCCTGCTTTTTTTGCAAAGCCAACCTTTTGTTCAAAACGGCACTGCGGCACGACTTATTTCAATGTCACGGCCAAAGGCGTTTTCAACTGACGGCCGTACCGCTCCACGTTCTCCTGCCAAACGGCCATATCCGGCATGTCATACTTGCTCCATGCGGAACCGAAATAATAGGTAAAAGTATCACCCGGTTCGTAGTTGCTGACTCCTACCACATGCCCCACGGCACCGGCCTCTTCTTTCGCCATCGGTACATATTCGACCGACTTCAAGCCTTCGGGGAACAAACAAGCTATGTATATCAGCCCGTTCATCGCCTCCGGATGATCCATCGCATCGGCATACGCCACATAACCGAGTTTTTTATTCATTACATACGCATCCGGCATACTCTTATGCACGGCAATACCGGCAGCCACCTTACGGGCTTCACTTAAATTGGCATAAGCCACTTCACATTTGTTCAGATGCGTACCCTTGTCCAGTGTAATGACACGGGTTTCCACCACGTCCTTATCCTGACCGACTTGCACCGGGGCAAACACCATACGGGCAGAAAAGCGCAACGGCCCCATGTCCAGGATTTCCACCTCTTTATAACATAAGGGATAGACAAAATCCTTCCCTTCCATCAAAGCAGGCACACCGGCTCCCATCGTCGGGCCTACCGTATAGGCATCCATTCCGTAACCATGGTCGCGGTGGTAAGTCAACGTACGATGCAAAGCGGCACACTCGCCTCCACGTCCGGCCTTACGCAACTTGTCCTGCAGGCCGTACGAAGTCAACTCGCTATGGTAGAAAGTTTCGAGCATCGGATAAGGCACATTCTTATTAAACACATCGAAACCATAAATGCGTTGTCCGCTTTTCTGGATGGCCGGACCGTATGCCCGCCAACCGTTCCGGTCGTTTTCCCAAGCCAAATCGTCTTCACGCGAAGCATACACACGTCCCCACGACGTGAAACGGTAGTCGGTCGGTAAACCTTTCACTATCGTCAGTTCAGTGGAAGAAGCGGGACGAACGAAAGCCTGCAACAGGAGCTTACCGTCATGAGTCAACTGATAAGGCACTTCCGCCCGGTCTTCGTCATACACCACAAACTGACGTCCGCCACCGATACCGAGTTTCTCAAATATCGTCTTAGCCTCCAGTTCCACTACATCATTACGGTTGTCTTTCGTCGTATTCTTTACCTCTACTTTTATGGAAGGAGAGTTCTTATCCTCCACGCTACCATCCAGATAACGCACACGTTCGCAAGCCGCCAACAGCCAAGCCCCCGTACCGAACGGTGCCTGCGACCGGGCATCCACCTTACGGGTCGGGTCGGGCTTCTCGCCAATGGGCTGCACATAACCGATGCTGCCATCGGGCTGAAGCGCCGTAGAAACCAGATAATTCCAAGCTCTCTCAATCACCGGAGCATACCCGGCCTTGTCCAGCAAACCATGGTTTACGCCCCACATCAGGCCGTAGGCAAAGAATGCCGTACCGCTCGTCTCCGGTCCCGGAGCATCCTCTTCGCACAACATACTGCGGCTCCAATATCCTTCCGGCCTCTGGCAGCGTGCCACACCTTGCGCCAACTCCCTGAACCGTTTCAAAAAGAAAGCGCGGTGCTCATAGTCCTCCGGCATGTCGCCCAGCACCTTGGCCAAACCTGCCAACACCCATCCGTCGCCACGCGCCCAGAAACTCTTTCCGCCACTGGCAGTCTTCACTTTGGGATAGATGTATTTCGCGTCACGGTAATACAACTGCGCCTCCGCATCATACATCAGGCTGTCGCTCCACAAGTAATTTTCATACATGCGGTCCAGGAACATGCGGTCGCCCGTCAACTTATACATCTTCGTCATCAACGGCATCACCATGTAGAGCGCATCCGCCCACCACCAGAACTTGTTCTCATCCAAATGACAGGCGTACGTCATTACCTCCTTAGCACGGGCTACCTTATAATCGGCCGGATTCAGATTATACATGTCGATGTAGGTCTGGAAACAAATCTGCCAGTCGCCGAACAACACGAAATCCTGCCCCTCGCCATACGTCTTGTACTTCCAGTTCCGTTTGTCGTCGCTGTTTGCGCCCCGCCAACGGTTATGCTCGCACCATTGCTGACTGTATTCATAATAAGCAGCCTTCCCAGTCAACCTGTAAGCTTCCATGTTTCCGGTGTAATAAGCGGCGTTGTCCCAAAAAGCACGCGTCTTGGGCGAATTGTTCGCCTGCCAATAGTCATTTACTTTCTCTATCAGCCGCAAGACGTCAGCCGACCCCGCGCTGCCTTGTCCTGCCGCAGGAAAAAGCACACCTGCACACCACAAGACCATCCACACGCGCAAAAACTTGAAATCAAAGTGTTTCATGTAGATTAATATTAATAATTAATGAATTGGTTCTTCATGCTTCGCATGTTCCGCAAAAGTAAATAAAAAAAACATAACCACGAAGCTTTTTACGGATTACCTTCCTAAAAAGCAGTATTTTGTGCTCGCGAACAATCGCAAACATACGCCTAACGGGCTTGCTCACCTGCGGTCGGCAAGCCTTCCCTGCCATGCGCCCCGTTCCTTCATCCTGCGCTTCAACCGTTCGGTAAACTCATAGTTTTTCAGTCCCCAGTCGGGAGCAATCAGCAAGTCCTTAGGAGATTGGGATACAAAACGCTCCAATACCAAATCGCTCCTCAGGCGTTCGATATAGTCGATAACCAGCTCGATATATTCATCCGCCGTATACAGATGAAACTGTTCCGGATGCAAAGCATACTCGTGTGCCATACGTGTGCCCCTTATCAGTTGGAGTTGGTGGATTTTCAAAGCGGTCAGAGGCAAACGGGACACCAACGCAGCCTGCCCGACCAACTCGTCACGCTTCTCTCCGGGCAGCCCGAGGATGATATGCCCACCAGTCCGTATGCCTGCATCCACCGTACGCCGGACGGTTTCCTCCGTCTCGGCAAACGTATGCCCGCGATTGATGCGGACAAGCGTCCCGTCGTCCACACTCTCAATCCCGTACTCCACCATCAGGAAAGTACGGCGGTTCAGTCCGGTCAGATAATCCAGCAATGCCTGCGGCATACAGTCGGGACGCGTGCCGATGACTATTCCCACCACATCCAGCACAACCAAAGCTTCTTCATACTTCCGGATAACCTCATCTACTTCTCCATACGTATTCGTATAAGCTTGGAAATAAGCCAGAAACTTCATATCCGGATACTTTCGTCCGAAAAAGCGCTTGCCTTCTTCCAACTGCTCCGTAATCGTTTTCTCCGTACGGCAATAGGCCGGATTAAACGTCTGGTTGTTGCAGTAAGTACATCCGCCCCAGCCTTTTTCCCCATTACGGTTAGGGCAAGTAAAACCCGCATTGATGGA